>ERZ1370068.10524-contig-9215_pt1 | contig 48978 bp, 60 predicted proteins | sample MGYA00561227_ERZ1370068 | MGnify/ENA primary metagenome ERZ1370068 (study PRJEB38410, sample SAMEA6850437) | metagenome | study: Metagenomic assessment of the ecological functions of the soil: analysis of the soil microbiota associated with the... | reverse complement strand
CATATTGCTTCCTGCGTCTGCCGCCGCAGGATGCCTGGCACGCCTCGGAGGCGCCCGCAGACGCCCCGATAGCGAACAGAAAAGGCAAACTGGCGACAGAGGCGAACCGATGCTTCAGCATGATTCTCTCCTTTCGGCGCGGCCACGATGATAAGCGGAACCTCTCTCCCTCTCCCTCGCGGGGAGCGCGAGGGTCTCCCCTCGCTGGCTGCAGCGCCGGCCGCGACCGAAAAGTCGCGTCTCGCAAAGCGAGCGACCGGCAGGACGGGGTGAGCGTAACCGCCGCCACCGTCCCTCAATCTACGAAACCTTCCTGGAACGCCGCGTCCCGGCTGTCGGGCGAGGGAACATGGAAGGACACCACCGCTCCGCTATTCCTGGCGGGCATGCTCACGCCGCTCCTGATCAGCGTCCGCAGCCGCCTCGGCGGTCTCCGTCCCGCGCCGGACGCGAAGCTGGCCGCGAAGATCGACGCCTACATCCGCCCCTTCGTCGAAAGCGAAAACTTCCCCGGCGCGATCCTCGTGGCGCGCGGCGACGACATCCTGTTCAGCAAGGCGTACGGGATGGCGAACTACGAGCTCAAGGTGCCGAACACGCCGCGCCAGCGCTTTCACCTCGCGTCGCTCACGAAGATGTTCACGGCCGCCGCCGTCCTGCTCCTGGAGGAACAGGGGCAAGCTCCGACCTCCGACGCCGTGTGCGAAATTCCTGCCCGACTATCCCAACGGCGACAAGATTCTCCTCGAGCGCGCTGCTCACGCCACACCGCCGGCGTGCCCAACGCGGATTTCCCCGACGGCGAGGGCCGCGTTCACTCACACGACGGAGCAGCTCGTGGCGAAATTCAAGGCCAAACCCCTCGACTTCGAGCCGGGATCGAAAACCCGCTACAGCAACTCCAACTACAACCTGCTGGCCCTCATCATCGAGAAGGTCTCCGGGCAGAGCTACGGGGAGTACGTGAAGGCCAGCATCTTCGATCGCCTGGGGATGAAGAGCACGCTGCACGACGGCGACGCCTCCGCGCTCATCGACGACCGCGCGTCCGGCACGGTCCCCGACGGTTTCCGCGGGATGAAGAACGCGCCGTGGGTGGATTGGTCGAGCAAGACCGGCAGCGGCTCGCTCGTCCCACGACCGAAGACCTGGCGCGGTTCGTCCGCGCCGAGTTTGCGAGCACGCTCCTGAAACCCGAGTCGCTCGCGAAGGTCACGCAGAAGCGGCCGGGGCTTCCCTACGGCTGGTCGCAGGACGAGGAGTTCGGCCGCAAACGGTTTGCGGTCGGCGGCCGCAGCCCCGGCTTCATCACGGCCGTGCAGCACTACCCGGAAGACGGCACGACGATCGTCGTCCTCACCAACAGCTACTCTTCGATGGGGCAGGGACCCCGTCGTCGGCGACATCGCGGCCCTCGTCTACGGCAAGCCGGCGAAGAGCGGCCCGGTGGCGCCGGTCAAGCCGAGCCGCGGTCAGTTCGCCGGCGTCGCCAGCCGTTACCAGATGCCCGAGAACTACTACGCTCCCAACGCCGTCCTCACCCTCAAGGACCGGGGCGACTACCTCGAGGCCCTCTGGGAGCGCGGCGAGGTCAACATCATCTATCCCGTGAGCGCCGACGAATGCCTCGACCGCATGTACTGGGCAAGGATCCGCTTCCAGCGCGATCCGCCGGCAAGGTCACCGGCTTCACCTACCACCTCGTCCAGGACTTCGCCGCCCGCAAACTGGACTGACCGCACCCTCACGGCTCGCGAGGTGAGTTTGACAGCGGTGCAAAGCCTGCGTTGCCTCTTCCTGTAATCTGATCGATCTCCCGGCCTTGAGGGAGAGGTGTGATGCCCCTTACTGATCCGGGTTCCGGGCCAATCCACGAAGCCCTCGCTCAACGTGCCGACAGCCCAGGGAGCGGTTGTGCATTGATGGACAACTTTCCGGAGTTGTTCTCGGCGTAAGCAGCGAGTGCTGGAACCACGCTTTTGATTTTCGCCGTTGGAGCGAATTTCCTAAATCGGAGGGAAAAATGACAACAACTCGATCCACACGTTTCTGATTCTCCTGTCGGTGGTCGCCTTTCTGGGTTTGGCTGCGATCATCGTGGACGCGCCACCGGCTGAAGGCCGGAAGACGAGCGTCAAGCGCCTGGCCGCACAGGAACCCGGACGCGCCTCCATGTCCCTTCCGCGATATCCGGCGGCCGGCTGGACATCAACTGCGGTCCCGACCTGGGAGGAACCGGACACGACCACCGGTTCCACCGGTTCCGCCGGCGACACCTGGCTGACCGACGACACGCCGGACACTCCGGATCAGACCATTTTCACCGGGAGCGTCAGTCTGAGTGCCGACGTGCTGATCCACCCGTTCAACAACAAGAAGGGGCCGGTCTGATGCCTTCAACGAGGGCGCCGGGCAGAAGGGCCTCGTGCTGATCCCCTCATGACAACGGCAACACGGACAGCCTGCTCCTCGCCACGGTGGACAGCGGCAATGGGAAGCTCACTCGCTGCAGACCGTGTCGCTCTGTTTGACGCCGGGCTCGATCTGCCGCGGAAAGGACGCGGGCATCCAGGAAAAACGCCTGGTACCGCCTGACCATGGACGTCGTCGTGGCTGGCGATGCCTTCACGGTGACGGGAAGCGTTCGTTACCACGGTGCCGACTGACCCGAACAGCACGCTCGGCGGAGAGGTTTTCCAGGTGCCCGCCGTTGAATTTCACCGGGAGTCTCGTAGCTCAAGGCCTCAATCCCGCCGGCTCCGGCGAGATCGGCATCGCGGTTCGGCGATCAGCGTCGTGGATTCGAGCGTCACGAACTTCGGTACCGGAGGAACCGGAGGCTGCGCCGTCTTCCCCCGCGGCCCTGAGCGAACGGGCAGGGAGCCAGCCTGCTCAACCCGAATTCGCTTTTTTGACGGCCATCACGATTCATAACAACGCGGCAGCATCGGCGGAGAACGTGCAGGTGATCCATCACGCTGCCGACCGGAGTGCTCACTCCTCCCCACGCTGCCGTTCGGCTCCGGCACGATTGCCGGGGGGGCAAGTCTGCCGTTCTCGACTCGGACTTCTCCGGCGGGCCATTCCACGGCGGGAGCAGCTATCCCCTCGTCGTGAAGGGAACCTACTCCATGGAGGCGTGACCTTCTGCTTCACCCTCAATGCTGACATCCTGATCCCGCCTGGCTCGCCCGGCTCCGCCATTGTCGGGACGGTCTCGGTGGATCCGAACACGACCGAAGGCGGATTCCCGCCGCAACCGCCCGATTCCGATGAAGACGTCAACACGTCGCGCTGGACTGTACCGAGGGACCCCTTCGTGCCGGGCACGCCGACGGCGACTGGCACCTCTGCCGGGCCGATCCCCCTCGGCCCTCTTCAGCGAACGCCAACGGGGCCGCTCCCGCGATCGTTTTCAGGGCCAACAGCGGATTGGGATTCTCCTCAGGCTTGAGCACGACCGCGGAGCCGAGCGGCGGAACCAGCAATGGCGTGATCTTCGTCTCGGCAAACAAGAGGGCGGCCTATTCGACCAACGGCGGGAGCTCCTTCACGTCGCTCGATCCGACGACGATCTTCCCCAACGACGTGGTCGGCTTCTGCTGCGATCAGATCGTCCACTACGCGCCGAGCATCGATCGCTTCATCTGCTCCCTCCAGGGCAAATCGACAGGCGGGTACCGCCTTGCCGAGGCCCGTCCCGCGGACATCATCAGCAGCGGCGGGAAAGCCTGACCTACTGGAATCTCACGCCGCAGGTCTTCGGGGAAGCGGCGGGCCAGAGCTTCGACTATCCTTCCGGACATGGCGCTGGGTGACAACTCGCTCTACATCAGCTGGGATGGCAACGGCGGATTGCAGGTCGCGCGGACATCGCTGGCCGGGATCCAGGCCGGCGGCACCATCTCCACGCGACTTTACGCATCCGACGGACAGTTCGATGGCCTGGGGCGCCCACCTCATGCAGGACACGGGAGACGAGATCTTCTGGGCCGGCCACAACAACAGCAGCAACATGAGAATCTTCTCGCTGAAGGAAGGCTCCAACACCTACTTCTGGCGGAGCATGGACGTCTCGTCCTGGGCAAACAACTCGCCCCCTCTCCTCGCTGACGCCGGATAACCAGAACTGGATGAATTTCCTGATGAACCCCACGACAGAATCCCGGCGGCGGCTTCCCCAAGAACGCGCCGTTCTCGGGTCCACGCGCGTGGGTAACGAGCTCTGGTTCGCCTGGAGCGCGGGGACGGACAACAACTTCTCGAAGCCGCACGTCGAGATGGTGACGCTCGACCGCAACAACAGCTTCAACAAGATCCGCCAGGTGCAGATCTGAACAGCAATTACGCGTTTCGCTCACCCGGCGCTGTCGAGAAACGCCTGCTCAAACGAAATCGGCCTGTCACTGGAATTCGGCGGCGGCGGCAACTACGAGAACCACGTTGTCGGGTTCTGGGGGAGACTTCATCGTCTACATCACCACCGGCTCGAACGCCGGCATAACCCGTTACGGGGACTACACAGCATCCGGCAGGCGCCCGCCACCGCGGCGGATCCCGGAAACCTGTTCGCCGCCTTTCGCTACGGCCTCAACACCGTTCCAACCCTGCTCCGGCACCACGACCGCGTCCACTACGTCCTCTTCGGCCGCCCCCCGTCGTCCTGCGAAATAATTCATTAGAGCAACTCTCGTTTTCACAGAGCCGTTGATGGGGTCAGGTCCACACACTAGCTTGATCGATAACATGGTCGCCCCGGGGCGGCCTTGACACTCAAGGCCGCCCCAACCTGGCGCCACGCGCGCCAATACGCGAGCGACGGCGAACGAGATGGTTTCCTTTGGTCAGCGAGAGAGGCGGATGTAAACCCCTGAGGAAATGGCTCCTCAGAGGATTTTGAACCTCTAACCCCCGGTTAACAGCCGGGTGCTCTACCGTTGAGCTACTGAGGAAAGAGCGGATCGGGAACAGTAGCGGACGCGGGCGGGGGTGTCAACCCTTCGCGAGGAGTCATCTCGGCGGGGCCATCAATCTCTGCGAGAGGGGCCAGGAAGGCTTCTTCGACGCCGGCTCCGGTTTTCGCGCTGGTTTTGAAGATCGGCCAGCCGCGTTGGGACAGCTCCTCGAGGGCGGCCTCGTCCACTTCCCATTTCTCCGTCAGGTCGGCCTTGTTGACCATGAGGACGAAGGGACCTTTGCCGACGGCTTCCTCGGCGCGCGGTTCTGGAAGGCGACCGCCTGGCCGAGCGTTTCGCGGCGGGTCCCGTCCGCGACGAGGACGTAGCCGGCCGAGCCGCGCAGGTAGGAGGTCCGCAGCTTCTGGAACTCGTCCTCGCCGTAGATGTCCCAGAGCAGCAGGTCAGAGCTCGTCGCCGCCCACGGTCACTTGTTTCTTGTCCACCTTCACGCCGACGGTGCTGTGAGCACTTGTCGGAGAAGATGCTCTTGACGAATTGGGAGACGAGGCTCGTCGACTGCTGCCAGCAACGTACCCAGCATGCAGATCTTTTTCTGAATCATCGCTCCGCCGGGACGAAGCGAAAAGAGACGCTTCGGTTCAACTGCTTGTCCTCCTCCGTGAGCTTCCGGCCGGAGCGGCTGCGCCGATCCGACGCCCCGGCCGCGGCCAGGATTCGTGTCTCGAGCCCTTCGGAGCGCAGAGCGGCGATGACGCGCTCCGCGCGGCGGCGGGAGAGCGCGAGTTGTTGGTCTCGGCCGTCCCTCGCTGTCGCCGCGGCCGACGATCTCGCCGCGGGATCTCCTTGCCGGCGGCCGCCGCGAGCGCCGTCAGGCGCGTCAGCTCCCGGGCGGAGGTCCGCGAGCTTGGCCGTCTCGCTCGAGTCAGCTCGGAGGATCCTCGCGCGAAGAGGATCAGCTTGCCTTCGAGCGCCGCCGCGCGCCGCCTCGAAGCTCTTCGCGTCCGAGTCGGTCAGCGCCGCGATCGTCGAACCGCGTCACGCCCGGGATCGCGCGCGACCGGTTTCGTGCCTCGGCGATCCACGCGTGCGGAGCCGCGCCCGTTGCGAAGAGCACGCCGTCCTGGACGCGGAGCGTCACGGAGTCGGGCGCTTCGAGGAGGGATCGCGCCCTCACGACGACGAGCTCCGGTTCGAGGCCCTGGTAGGGCTTCAGGTCGCGAGCACGTCCTCCCGGCGAAGCTTCGACGGCGCGAGAGGCGCCGCCGGGTCCGCCGCGACCGGGTCGCGAAGGCCCGTTACGAAGAACTTTCCATCGCGCCGGCCGGCCGCCGAGACGACGATCCCCGGCTGCGCGGCGAGCCTCGCAAGATAGCTGTCCCAACGCCGGCTTCTCACGGAAAAAGAACGTCAACACGCCGAGGACCGCGCAGCACCACCACGAGCGCCGCCCAGAGCGGCCGGCGAGAACGCTTCCTGCGCGCGCCCGGGGCGCCCGCCGCGCCGGGTTGCTGCTGCGTCTTCAGGCACGCCTCGAGGTCTTCGCGGCTCCGCTCGAACGGGCCGGCGTCCCTCTGGAAATCCGCGAGCGCGCGGGCCTGATCGCGGTGGATCTTCTCGATCGCTTCCGAGAAGACGCCGCGCAGCTCCGCGGCGGGTTCCCGCGAATGACGCCCGCCAGGACCGCCTGGGGCCCTGCTCCACCCAGATGGTGAGCTCGCCGACCGGAAGGAGTCGTCCGCCGGCTTCGTTTCCGCCGAAGGAGTCCTGCACGAGAGTCCCTGATCGCCGTCAGCATCCCGGAGATCATGTCGGCGTCCTGGACCCGCGCTCTCCCGCGTGGACATGCTGGAGGAGCAGCCCGGTCTTGCGGTGGATGAGAAAGACCTGCTCGACGCGGAAGACGAGCGTGCGCAACGGGACCACCTCGGAAAAAGACTTTCCGGTGCGCCACGCCTCGATCCTCCACCTTGAATCCCTGGGCGGAGAAACGCTGACCGAGCGTCTGGTTGAGCGCTCGAGCATCTCCGCGAACGTGCTCGAGATAGCCTTTCGGATCGCCGGTCCCATGACCGGGAAGAGCGCGTCGACGAGAACTTCGAGTTCTTGTGCACGGAGCGGACGATGGCCTCTTCCACCCGTCACGGCATGAGCGCGTCGGTCGGCTCGCCGGTCCTCCTGCGATCGGATCGCGACCGCCTCCGCCAGGACCCGGCTGACGTCCTCGGCGCGCGGGTCTGCAGGGTCTTCCAGCCGCTGCTGGAGCCGCACGACTTCCTTCTCGTCCGCCGCCGCGAGCGGCAGCCCGCGCAGCTCGGAGCTGATCGTCCGGGGCAGGCTCGTCCGCCGCGGCGGCTCCCGCCGTTCGCCGTCGCCGGGCTTTACGGAGTCATCCATGACCGGAAGTTTCGGCGGGCTCGCCGAAAGCTCACGCCTGCCGGGAGGCTTCATGTCGCCGGTCAGGCGCATCGCGGCCTCCGGTGAAGACGCCGCCAGCGCCGCGGTCGGTCTTCTCCACGCGAAGGTCCTTGATTCGCGCGACAGCGCCGTCGCGGTCTCGCGAACCCGGTTGCGGATCTCCTCGGTCAGCGCCTTGGATTGATCGAGGATCACGCTGGCTCGGCCACGCTGGCTCTTCGTCGTGACGTCGTCGAGCTGCGCGAGCTTCTTCTCGAGCGACCGGGCGGCCTCCGCGGATCTCGCGCGACAGCTCCTTGCCCGATTCAGTCAGCTCCGCCTGTTCGGTCTTGACGCGATCCGACAACGATTCGAGCTCCTTGCGGATGAAGGCCTCCAGGAATCGAACCGCTTCTTCGCTTCGGCACGGATCGGAGGTTTCCTTGAGGACCTCTCCTCCAGCCGGGCGAATCTCTTCTCGAAGTCGTTGACCTGCGAGCCGAAGAGGATGTCGCGGATCTTCTCGAGATTTCCTCCGCCCGCCGCCTCGAGCGCTCGTCGCTCTTGCGATCCGGCCGCGGTCCCCGGCCGTTCCCTCGGGATTCTTCTTCGGCTCTTCCGTGGTCATCATGCGCTTGCCCGCCTTTCGTTTGGAATGCGCCTTCGCCGCCCCCGCGCCGCTTCACCGCGCTCCCGATTTCTCCGCCCGCTTGCGCTCGGGCGCCGCGCACGATTGTTGGACCTGGCCTCTGAAGGACGTGCCTGTTTCTCCTCGTAAACGAGCGTCTGGATCGCGAGGAGAATGATCCGCCTCGACCCGACGCAGACCGCCGACGCCTGAGCTGGAACTCCGCGCCCATGTCCCCGGTCCGTCCACGGCCCCGACCGCAGCCGTCCGGGCCCGCGGTATTCTCAGAAGTCCTCGGCGTCGATCAGGAAGTTCTCGAGGAACGGGAGCCGAGCGCCTTGCCCAGGGTCTCCGGCGCGGAGACGGCGGCGGGACGGAACCTCCGGAACCACTCGGGAACGTTCCCGACCGCCCTCAGGCTCCCGGCGGACTCCTCCTCGGGGAACGGCCACCTCGAGGGCCGCCGAGAAGCTCGTCGACCGATAAGTGATTCCTGCGGCCATTTTCGTCTTTGAAGGAAGGCGTTATGCCCGCTTAGCAGTCAGGTCAGGTGGCTAGGTGGTACAGGTCGTGAGGTGGTAGGGGAGGGCCCAGCTCCGGTCCCTACCACCCTGGCACCTACCACCTACCACCTCGGGTGCACCTACACTACCTATCCTCCCACGTAGTGAGCCACGGGCCACCAGCGGCTGCCGTCCGGGGACGAGGCGCACCATCACGTCGAAGCGGTAGGTCGAGGCGGACGGAAGAGAAGGGCGATCGAAGGCCGCCCAGCTTGCGCGGCTGGCCAGGAGAACTCGGCGCGGAAGGTCGGCGCCGAAGGCGCGCATCGGGCGCTCGTTCGATCACCGCGATCGGCGAGCCGCGTCGATGATGTCTCTCGTAGGCGGCGAAGATCGCGGCGCGGCGATCTCCGCGACGCCGAGCGGACGATCTGGCGCCACGAAGCGTCGCGGCAAGTCCTTCGCGAGGTTCTCGGCGGCATTGCGCCGCGATCTGCCGCGCGCCCTGTGCCGCCTTCACGATACGCAGTCGAGGGCCGCCTGGACAGGAGGTCGCTCACGCGGCGGCAGGCGAGCGGCGAAAGAGGAGGATCAGCGGGTGTCTCGATTTGGGAAGCTTCCTGGGAGACCCATTCTCCCGCGAGTGCGGAGCGTGAAAACCGGACTCGTGTGATCCCGAAAGGCGCGAAGTCGAAGAGCTGGCGCGGGAGCACCGGCGGTTGGACGACCTTTTCGGGCGATTCCTCGGCGCGGCCCATGCGGGCGACGCCGTTTCGGCCCGCAAACCATCCGCGTTTTCGACGGGAGCCCCGCCTCCATACCGCCGCCGAGGAACAGAGCATCCTCGCTCCGCCTTCGGGCCACAAGCTCGCTCAACCGGAGACGCGGAGACCGCCGCAGAGCGGTTCACGCGAGCTGCGTCTCGGAGCACGGCAGGTTCGCGAGCTTTCGGCGATGATCCGGCATCTCCTCGAGGAAAAGAATTTGATCTCGAAGGCGCGCGCCTTTGCGCCCGAACCTGGCGCGCCGGTGGGACGCCCACACATCCCGCAGCGAGGGCGCGAGCTCTTCTCGCGGACCGACTAGTTGGCTGTCAGGTGGCGACTCGGACGGTGCGGTCGCGGGGGCCGTCGAGCTCGATCAGGAAAATTCCCTGCCAGCGGCGGGGACGGGGCGGCCGCCTTCGAAGGCGGGACGAGGCACGGACTCCGATCGCTTCGGAAGGAAGTGGGCCGGGAATTGCCTTCGCCGTGATCGAAGCGGACGTTCGAGGCCCAGGCGGCGAGGGCCCGCTCGACGTCGTGGGTTACGTCCTTGTCCCAGTTTTCTCCGATCGTCACGGCGGCGGTGGTGTGGGGCGAAACGAGGAGGGCGCCGGAGTTGGCGCCGAGCTTCGTCGCGGCGTTCATGGCTGTTCGGTGATGTCCTGGCGCTCGATCTTCCGCTTTGTCTGGACGTGGAATTCGACGGCGTCAATCATGAAAAGGAAGAGTAGCGGAGAAGTTGCGCCCTCACCCGTCCCTCTCCGGGGGAGAGGGAAGGCGTGATTACTTGTACAGCTCGCGGTAGGACTCGGCGTAGAGCAGGACGCGGCGCACGTAGTCTCGGGTCTCGTAGGCGGGGTGGGACTCGAAGATCTCGTCGTCGTCGTGGTTGGAGTTCTCATGAGGACGCGGGCCATGCGCGTGGGACCGTTGTAGGCGCGACCGCGAAGGGTCTTTCCGCCGAAGCGATTGAGAAGCTGCCCGAAATACGCCGCGCCCAGTCGCGCGTTGACGCCCAGATCGTAGAGGGCGCCTCGCGGGTAGCGCTGTGCGCAGGACGGAGCGGGCGGGCTCTTCGCGGTCGCCGGCATCAACTGCGTGAGACCAGCGACGCGCCGGCGCGGAGCAGGCTCGCGGCTCGAAGATGCTCTCCTGCCGCACGGAGCACGCAGGAGGGGACGGATCGAGACCGAACTCCCTGCGCGGCCGTCAGGAAGCCCTTCTCCTCGATCGGATAGAAGAGCCGCCTCAGCCGTCCGGGACGCGGCCTTCCGGACGCCGTTCCGAGATCCGGAAAGGCCCGGCGCGCGTCTTCCTCCGTCGCCACCGCCGGGAGGGGAAGTAACAACGCGAACTCCGCCTCCGCGAGTCACCAAATCGCGGCCCCGCGAGGATCGAGCGCGCGGGCTTTTCGCCGGCCGCTTCCTCGAACATCGAAGGCGAAACAACTCCGTCCGTCGGCGGAAGGTCGCGGTCGCGGCGAGGAGGTCGACCAGCAACGCCGGCTTCTTGTTTGAAAGGCCGGCACGCGGCGGCGCGCGAAGGCGCGTAGACATCGGCCGGATTCGCCGAGGCGAGCGATTCGCGTAGATCGGGCCAGCGTCAGCTCCTTTGGATCTCGTGCTCGAGGGCAGCGGCCCACCAGTGGGAGAGGCGCCTCTGTCTTGCCCCATCGAGTAAATCTCCGCAGAGTGTTTTCAATTCGACCGCGAGCGGCCGCGGAGTCGCTTCAGGTACGAATCCACGCGAGTTTCAGAGGGGCTCGAACCCGGCGAGCGAGCCCGGACTCTCGCGCCCAGAATCGATCCCGGGCGCGCGCGGCCACCGCTCACTCGGCGATCCGCGTCGCTGTCCAGGCGCATCAACCGGGAGAGTGCTCCGATGCCCGGACCGGCAAGGGCGCGGGCGGCGCGGTCCCAGACAACAGCCCGCGTCCGGCGCAGCAACGGCCCGCAGCGGGTCCGTCGGAGGAGAGCTTCGACACGCGCGCCCTTCCTGGCTCGATCGAGCTGGAGGTCAATGCCGAAGAGTCGCGCCTCGAAGTCCGCGCCTGCCGTCGCGAGGGACGGCGGCAACGGCCTGGGCCGGACGCGCGTGTCCCAGGCGGGCCTCTCCTCGCGCCAGAGCCAGCTGGTTCGCGGCCCGTTCCGCCGGCGGCCAGAGCGAATTGCGACATCTCCCAGAAGCCGCACGCCGTGCCTCGATCCGAGGAGCGAGGAGGGCTCCCAGCCGGCCTCGCTCCGCCGGATTCCAGAAGCGCTTCTTCCTGCCGGAGCGGTCGGCGCGCAAACGCGGGAGCCTTATCCGCGTGACTCCGGAAAGAGCAGGTCGCGGGACGCCCGCGCCGGACGGCGGAGAATCGTTCAGTGCAAAGGCCCAGGCGGATTCGCTCGGTTGCGATCCCGGCCGCTTCGATCTCGCGCTCCGCCCGCCGCCCAGGAGAACCGCGGCCGCTCCCGCTGGTCGCCGCTCTTCTCGGGCGCCGGCCGGGACGCGGCCGGCCGCTACTTTCGCCCCGCGAAGGGCTCTTCCGTTTCGAAAGCCGCCCGGATCTCGCGCGCCGCCTCCGCGTGCTGACCCGCCGTATCCCGAGCGCACGCGCGAGAGCGACCGGCTCGAGGTCAAACCGCCGAGGCGGGAGCGAAGCGCTGAGCGCCACACCGCACCGCGAAGTCCTTCCGGCGCAGGTCGTCGCCCGCAGAAACGCAGTCGCGCGCTTCCCAGGCGGGCCCAGACTTGACCCGGATCGCTTCAAGCGACCGCTCGGCCTCCGGCCGCTGGCCCGCCTCCGAGCAGATCGGCGCGCGCGAACGCGGCGTCGAAGAAGTCCGGCAGGCGGATGAGAACCGACGTCGGCATGGACGCCGATCGCCGACAGCGTGGTGAACGTAACGAAAAGGATCAGAAAGGATTTGTGATTTGTGATTTGTGATTGGTGATTTGTGATTGGCGCGGTCAATCACTCGCTGGAAGGTAATGCACCGGGTCATTATGGAGTGGGGAATGTGAGCTGGGCTGCTCTTCCAGTCTCTCTAAATGCTTGAGATGTAAGGAGTTGACAGTCTGGCCGGCGCGCCTAAGATCCTTGTCCTTTTAGCTCTGGCGTGAAGGGGGTGAGTGTTCGTGCCTCTGGTCCACGTCAAGGAAGACGAGTCGTCTCGAGAACGCCATGCGGCGTTTCAAGAGGAAGTGCGAAAATCGGGCATCCTGTCGGAACTGAAGAAGCGGCAGCACTACGAGAAGCCGAGCGCCAAGCGCAAGCGCAAAGATGTGATCCAGGCCCGCAAGAAGATGCTTCGGAAGCTCTCCAGGCCATAGACAAGCGGGCCACGCCCTAGAGAGGCAAGAAGGGGGGCAGAAGGGGACCTTGCGGTCCCGGACCCCTGCTCGTCACCGGCGGCGAGAAATCGACCGCGCTCGAGCTCCCCTCGTCCTCCGGCTCGTCGCTGCTCTCGCCCGCACTCTGCGCCCGCACGGCGCGCGATCCCGGGCCTGCGCCCGGCCTTCGGAGGGAGCCCGACGCGCGCGAGCTCCTCGCCGAGACGTCCGAGGCCTGGGACTTTCTGCGCGCGGCAACGTGGCGGCTGCCGACTCGCGGGCGTCGAAGACGATTCTCGCCGCCGCTCGAAGCCCTGCGCGAATCGGGAGGAGCGGCGGGATCCCGAGGACTTCCGTCCGATCCTCGCCGTGGCCGCGCTGCGGCCAGCCGAGGCGGTCCGCCGCGCCCTCGTCGAAGGCCGAGTCTCCGCGGCTCGTTCGCCGGCGGCGAGAGCGCGATGCCCGGGTCTCGTTCCAGCTCCTCGGGCATGGCCCGCCAGTCTCTTCGCCGCGGACGGCATCGATCCGGGTTTTGACAGCGCTCGCTCCGCGCTTCGCGACGCCCTGCACGAGAAGCCTCCGCCGCCGCCGCGTCGGAGGTCTCCCGGCAGCCTGAAACCGCCTCCTGGACGAGCGCCGCGACTTCCCGGGAGACGCCGTCGTCGTCCTGCGCAACGACCGCTACTGCCTTCCCGGTTCTGCGTCCGCCCGCGCCCGCGTCCCGGGCATCGTGCACGACCGCTCGGGGTCGAGGCCAAGACGCGGTCGGTCGGTCAGGCCTCACGTCATCGGAATCCCAACAACGAGCTTCTCGCCCTGCTCGCGGGCGCAGAGCGGCGCGAGGTCGAGCGGCTCCTCGCCGCGTTTCGGCCGGGCGAGGTCCTGGACGGCCGGCGGACGACTCCGGAGGACGGCGGTCGCGCAGATGGCGTCGCGCTCGACGCGCTCGAAGCGAAGGTCGAGTTCGGTGAGGTCGGCGGCGGGCGCATCAGAGCTCTCGGAAAACGGAGCGTGGACGCTCTCGGCGGCGCGGCACCCGCTGCTCGATCCGGCTCTGGCTCCGCTGAGGAGCCGCGCTCCGCCAGATCCAGCCATCGCGCCGAAAGCGGCGTCGCTCCCTTTCGACCTCGAGAGCTGCCCGCGCAAAAACGCCTGCTCGTCGTCTCCGGACCAGGCTCACCGGCGGCAAGGCCGTGGTGCTCAAGACCGCCGAGGCTCTTCTCCTGATGGCGCAGGTCGGCTTTGCCGCTCCTCTGCGGTCCGGCCACGCGCGTGCCGTCTTCGCGCGATCCGCGCGGAAGTCGGCGACGCGCAGGAGATCCTGGCCGGCCGCTCGGCGTTTATCCTCTTCGATGGAGACGCTCAACGCGGTGCTCGCCGGGGCGGACCGGGCCGGCTCGCGCTCATCGACGAGATCGGAGGCTCGACCGATCCCGGAAGAAAGGAGCGCGCTCGCGACGTCGCCCGTTTCTGGAGGAGTACCTCGCGCGCGGGACGCGCCTGGTGACCACTCACTTCTCGGCGCTCAAGAACTTCGCGGCGGCGCGTCCCGACGCGGTCTGCGCGGCCATGGGTTCGACGAGGCCACCATTGCCCCAGCCGGCTTCACCCCGGCCTCTCGGGAAGGAGCCGCGCGCTCTCGGTCGCGCGGGGAGCACGGACTGCCCGAGGCGGTCCTTCGCCGCGCGCGCGAGATCCTCGGAGAGGCGTGGCGCCAGCGGGAGGGAGAGCGAGTCGGAAGCGGAAGCGGCGATCGAAAGGCTGCCAATCCGAAAAGGGCGAGGCCGAGCGCGAGAATGTCCAGCGGGAAGGCGCAGATCACGCGAAGGAGCGCGAGACCCGCGCCCTGCACGCGCGGATGCTGGAGGAGAACCTGGCCGGGTTCGAGCGCGCCCGTGTGGATCTCGCGCGGCGCGTCGAGAGGGATCGCACGGCCATCCGGCTCGACGCCTCGCGGCGCGCAGGCCTCGGCTCCGAGACTCCTCGCCCGCGCGGAGTCAGGATGGCGGCCGAGGCCGGTCATCGAGCAGGCGCGCGATGAAGCCCTCGCGCGGACGCGGGCTGGCCGCCGGCGACCGCGTTCCAGGATCCGCGGCTCGAGGCGTCGGGCGTGGTCGTCTCACTCGATCACGACACGGCGGCGTGGCTCGAATGCGGGAAAAAGGATGCGCGTCGGACGGTCGGAATTGCAGCAGGTTGCCCGGAACAAGGACAGGCAACGGCAGAAGAGCGCCCGGCCTCCTTCTCCCACGCAGCTCCGAAACCCCGAAGCCGCCGCCGGGCCGGCGCGCGAGATCAACCTCATCGGCCAGAGGATCCGAAGACGCCATCCCGCACCAGATCGAGAAGAGCCTGGACGAAATTTCCTCTCGGGCACCGCGCACATCCGCATCGTCCACGGCCACGGCACGAGGCCCGTCTCCGCGACGCCGTGCTGAGCATCTCCGGGCGCATCCCGCGGTCGCGCGTCGCTCCGCACCGGCGGGCCCGCGAAGGCGGAACGGCGTCACTGTCGTGGAGCTGCGATGACCGCAAGACGACTTCTAGGAGACGTGGGACTGGGAGACTGGGATCGATTGCATTTTCTCCCAGTCCCCGACCCCCGTCCCCCAGTCAGTGCTCACAGCTTCGCGGGCACCGCCGATGAGCGATCTCGACATCAACGACCGCGTCCTCGCCGAGCTGCGCAGCGCACGCCGACATCGTGCGAGGTCGATCGGCGAGCACACGCGCCTGAAGAAGGCGGGACGTTCCTGGAAGGGCCTCTGCCCGTTTCACAACGAGCGCACGCCGTCCTTCACGGTCGACCGCGAGAAGGGCCTCTACCACTGCTTCGGCTGCGGGGCCGGCGGCGACGTCATCCACTTCGTCCGGCAGATCGATCGGCTCGACTTTCCCGAGGCGGTCGAGGCGCTCGCCTCGCGGTTCGGCGTCGACGATCCCGCGGCGCGCCTCGCGCGGCCCGCGGGACGACCGGCGCGAGAAGCTCCTCGAAGCCGATCGCAGCCGCCCAGCGGTTCTATGCCGGGCGCTATGCGCGAAGCCGGGAAGCCCGGCGGCGGCGTACCTCGCGGAGCCGCGGCGTGCTCGGAGGAGCTCGTCACGACGGCTTGGCGCTCGGTTACGCGCCGGACTCCTGGGACGCCCTGTCGCGGCACCTCTCCGGCGCTTTCCCCGAGAGCGCTCCTCGTCGAAGCGGGTCTGTTGCAGCCGCGCCAGGAAGGCAAGACGGCTCCTACGACCGCTTCCGCGACCGACTTCTCTTCGTGCTCCGAGACGAGCGGGGCCGACCGGTCGGTTTCGGCGGCCGCGCGCTCGCCGCCGGAGCAGGAGCCCGAAGTACTTGAACTCGCCCGAGTCCCCGGTCTTCCAGAAGAAGCGGCTCGCTCTACGGCCTCTCGCAGGCCGCGCGACGCGATCCGCAAGCGCGACCGCGCCGTCCTCGTCGAAGGGTACTTCGACCACCTGGCCCTCGTGCGCGCGGAGATCGACGAGACGGTCGCCTCGATGGGCACGGCGCTCACTCCCGGAACAGGCGGCGAAACTCCGGCGGCTCGCGCCCGCGCGTCATCGTCTGCTACGACGGCGACTGCGGCCGGGCCGCGCGGCGACGCGCGCGCGCTGTCCATCTCCCTCGCGCGCAGGGTTTTCCGGTCGCGCGTCGTCCGGCTCCTCCGGGAAGACGGACCCGCACGACGTCCTGCGCGAGCAGGGGGGCCGCGGCGCCTCGCGGCCGCGCATCGAAGAAGCGCCCGACTATCTGACCTGGCTTCTCGAGGACGTCCGACCCGCAGCGAGCCGGGACTCTCCTCGGCGGAGAAGACGCGGCCGTGTCTCGAGCCTCGTCGAGATCCTCTCGGGGTCATCCCGGACGCGATCCTGCGCCACGAGGAGTGCCGGCGCCTGGCCAGCACTCCGGCAGTCCCGCTCGACCTGCTCTGGGACAGGATCCGGCCGCCCTCGGCCGCCCGGCCGACGGCCCGGGACCGCGGAACGCCGCGAAGCCGATACCGGTGTTATCCGTGAGCGGGATTCCCGAGGCGGAACAGCGGCTCTGCTTGCCGCTCCTGGTGCGCGGAGGAGAGCTTATCCCTCTGATTCTAAGGCGTTTGAAGGACGAATGGCTCTGCGGATGCCGGGTCGTCCGGAGTATCGTGCCACGGCTCGGGTTTCGGCAACTATTGATTTCCGGTCAAATCGCTCACCTTAGCGACGATAACGACACCAAGCTGCTCGCCAGGGCAGATCTAGAGAGGAGGGCCCGAGCCTCCCCACGCGAGTCCACCAGGTACTCCGAGTGCTGGAGACGGAATACCTGGAGCATCGCGGCAGGGTCCTCCAGGAGGAGATCCAGAGGGCCGAGGTCGAGCAGCGCCCGTTGGAAGAGCTGGCTCGGGAGAAGCAGGAAATCGGGAGGCGGATTCAGGCAATTGAAGCCGTCGCGGAAAGGAAAAGCTCTTGTTGATTGAGGAAAAGTATCCGGAAGTTCAGATTCTCTTCAAAGTGGGCAAGGAGAAGGGCTACCTGCTCTACGAGGAAATCCAGACCGTCCTCTCCGACGAGGTGACGGGCGAGCCCGCGCGACCTGGAAGAGGTCTACACGCGGTTCTTCGACCTCGGCATCGAGATCGTCACGGACCCCGACCGGGCGGCGAGGAAGCGCGCGGCGCTCGAAGCCGAGACCGCGGAGGAGGCGCGCGAGGCCGTCGAGAAGACCAACGACCCCGGTGCGCATGTACCTGCGCGAGATGGGGACGGTCAAGCTCGCTCGACCGCGAGGGAGAGGTCCGCATCGCCAAGCGGATCGAGCAGGGCGAGGCCAAGATCTACCAGGCGCTCGCCAACAACCCGATCGTCCTCGAGGAGCTCCTGAAGCTCCTCGGAGAGCGCCGGCCGCGACTCGCGCATGGTCAACGAGCTCGTCAACCTCTCCGACGACGAGGAAGAGGACCTGGACGACCGCGCCGACGCGGCGCATCGAGAGCGTCCTCGGCGAGCTTCAAGAAGATCGGCGCGCTCGACAAGGACATCAAGCGGATGAAGTTCAAGGCGCGCACGATCAAGCGGGGCACCGAGGGCCCTGGCGCGCATCGAGGCGCTCGATCGACAAGACGATCGCCGACGATGGCGAAGCTGATCCGCGCGGCGGACTTCACGCCCGCGGTGCTGAACCGCGCGATCGGGATCCTGCAGGACATCGACCGGCAGATGTACGTCCCGGAGTCGACGATCCGCCAGGACACCAACACCCTGAAGAAGGAGAAGAACCCGACGCGGATCGACTTCTACAAGCGCCGGATCGCCGAAATACCGCAAGTACGCTGCGCGAGCTCGAGCAGAAGTTCGGCGTCACGCACGAGGACGTCAAGAAGACCCTGCGGATGGTCCGCGAGGGCGAAGAGGAAGCCGACCAGGCCAAGCACGAGCTGATCGTCGCGAACCTGCGCCTCGTCGTCTCGATCGCCAAGAAGTACACGCAACCGCGGCCTCCAGTTCCTCGACCTGATCCAGGAGGGCAACATCGGCCTGATGAAGGCGGTCGAGAAGTTCGAGCACCGCCGCGGCTACAAGTTCTCGACCTACGCGACCTGGTGGATCCGCCAGGCGATCACGCGCGCGATCGCCGACCAGGCGCGCACGATCCGCATCCCGGTGCACATGATCGAGACGATCAACAAGCTGACGCGCACCTCGCGCTCGCTCGTGCAGGAGCTCGGCCGCGAGCCCAACGCCGAGGAGATCGCCAAGCGCATGGACATGCCGGTCTCCAAGGTCCGCAAGATCATGAAGATCGCGCAGGAGCCGATCTCGCTCGAGACGCCGATCGGCGAGGAAGAGGATTCGCATCTGGGCGATTTCATCGAGGACCGCCAGCGTTCTCTCCGCCGATCGACGCGGTCCTCGTCTCGAACCTCCAGGACCAGACGCGCCGGGTCCTGAAGTCGCTGACCCCGCGCGAGGAGCAGGTCCTGAAGATGCGCTTCGGCGTCGGCGACGGCTCCGAGCACACGCTCGAGGAGGTCGGCCGCTCCTTCAACGTGACGCGCGAGCGGATCCGCCAGATCGAGTCGAAGGCGCTCCGCAAGCTGCGGCACCCTTCGCGGGCCAAGAAGCTGAAGCCGTTCCTCGAGACGATCCGGTAGGCTGACCGGATCATCGACGGTCGAGGCTCCCGGGCGAACGGCGCTCGGACAGCCCTCGCTCTCTTGGGATATATTGCCGGCCGGACGCGTACCGGGGTCCATAGCTCAGCGGTCCAGAGCCACCGGCTCATAACCGGTCAGACCTCGGTTCGAATCCGGGTGGACCCACCAGACGCAGGGATGGACAAGATGGACGGGAGTACGAGGAGCTCGAAGGAACAGAATCGAAACCGACGAGAAGCGCGATTCCGATCCTACGAGGGTGTCCCACGGTCCGGACACCCTTTTTCCATCCCTGCGGGGCTGCCGGGTGAGCGGCCTCCTGGACGAGCTCTACCGCCTCCAGGACCGCATCCGGTTCGTCCAGAACCGCGCACGGGAGCGCGACACGGTCCCGGCCGAGCTGACCGAGGTCGGACACGCGACCTTCCGCGAGAAGGTCGAGGCGGTCGCAGCGCCTGAAGCAGCGCCTGCATCGAGGCCGGAAGTGGAGCGCCGGCGCGCGACGGCGGAGCTGGCCGACCACCAGGAGAAGCAGAAGAAGTACCAGGCGCAGCTGCGCAACGTCCAGTCCAGCCGCGAGTACAGCGCCGTCTTGAACGAGATCGACGGCGTCGAGAAGCATCGATCCGGCACGGCCGAGGACAGGTGCTCGACGCTCGAAGAGGAGATCGAGACCGCGAGCGCGCGACCTCGCGAACGCGCGAGAGAGAACCTGCCGCGCGGAGACGCGAGGAGCACGAGAGAAGCTGAAGGACTGGCGCGCGGCGCAGCGGGCGATCAACGAGGAGCTCGAAGTCGGCGCAGGCGGAGATCGGCGACCTCGAGGCCGCGATCCCGTCCGCGCGAGCTCGCGGAATTCCGCCGCCTCGCTCGAGAAGAAGGCGGGCTCGCCGTCGCCCGCGTCGTCAGCAGCTCCTGCTCCGCCTGCCACGTCAAGGTCCGGCCCGCCGCGATGCAGTCGCTGAAGGCCGGCCGCGAGATCATCTACTGCGACAGCTGCAAGCCGGATCCTCTACTACGATCGCCCACAACCCGTGAGTGGTTCCGCGCCTCCATCGACGGCGCGGCCCGCGGCAACCCGGGCCGGCGGGCGCCGGCGTCTTCATCGAATCGGACGACGAGCGGCCCGGCCGAAGAGTACTTCGAGGCGCTCGGCAAGGCGACCAACAACGTCGCGGAGTACCGGGCGCTCCTCCTCGCTCTGCGGCGCGCCGAAGGAGATCGAGGCCGACGACGGTCGAGATCCTGTCCGACAGCCTGCTGCTCGTGCGAGCAGGTCAACGGGATCTTCAAGGTCAAGGCGCCGCACCTGAAGCCGCTCGTCGCCGACGCCGTCCGCCAGCGCCAAGGCGTTCCGCCGAGTTCTCGATCCGGCACGTGCCCGCGCGAGCAGAACAACGAAGGCCGACCGCCTCGCCAACCTCGGCGCGGACGCGAGCGAGCGACGCAGAGACCGGGCGACGTGAGCGGCCTGTTCGGCGCCGGAGATCGCCGCGCGGCGCGACGCGGTCCTCGTCCCGCGTCGCCGGGCCGCCGACCGCTCCGGGCGCGACCCCGGCGAGATCGCTCTGCTCGCCGTCACCAAGACGCACTCCGGCCGAGGTCGTCCGCCAGGCCGCGCGGGCGGGCGCATGACTCTCTTCGGCGAGAACCGCGTGGCCGAGGGTCGAGAAGATTCAGGCGCTTGCGGGAGAATTTCCGGGCCTCGAATGGCGGCTGATCGGCCCGCTGCAGACGAATAAGGCGAAGCCCGCGCTACAATACTTTTCCGAGTGATCGAGAGCCTGGATCGGGAGCGGCTCGCGGTGCGTCTGGAAGGGGCTCGCCGCGGCGGAAACCGTGTCGTCCCGGTCCTCCTGGAGCTCAACCTTGGCCGGCGAGAGAGCAAGTCCGGCGCCGCGCCGGCCGAGGTCGAGGCGCTGGCCGCGCGCCATGCGTCGCTCTTCCCCACCTGAAGGTCCGAGGGCCTCATGGCCGTGCCGCCTCTCACGCCGGACCCCGAAGGCTCGCGTCCGTACTTCAGGCGGTTGACGGAGATCCGGGACCGGCTCGCCGACCGCTTTGCCCTGCCCCTGCCGGAGTTGTCCATCGGGATGAGCCACGACTTCGAAGTGGCCGTCGAGGAAGGCTCGACAGAGATCCGCATCGGCACGGCGCTCTTCGGACCGAGGCCGGGGGCGTGAACGTCGGGGGCGCCTTCACGGCGGCTGCCTGGAGGTGGTCTTCGCGATTCTCTCGGTCATTCAATGGCTCGTCATCATCGCCGCGGTCATCACCTGGTTGAACCCGGATCCGCGCAACCCGATCGTGCAATTCCTCTACCGATCCACCGAGCCGATCCTGCGTCCGTTCCGGCGCCTGCTTCCGCCGCGCCGCACCGGAGGCATCGACTTCTCGCCGCTCCCTGGTGATCCTCGTGATCCTGTTCATCAGGACTTTCCTCGCCCGACTCCTGCTGCGTCCTCGCAGGGTTTGTCTGAAAAAGGTCTTCCAGAGGAGGTTCCGCATGCCCAGACGTGACACCGCTCGAGATTCAGAACACCGACTTCCGCACGAAGTGGAGAGGGCTCGATCCCGTCGAGGTCGAAGCCTTTCTCGCCATGGTCAGCGACGAGATCGAGGACCTGACACGCTCCAAGTCAGGAGTTCGAGAGCCGGCTGCGGACGCTCGAAGCGGAGAACGCCGAGCACCGCGAGCGCGAACGGACTCTGCGCGACACGCTGCTGTCCGCTCAGCGCGCCTCCGAGGACATCCGCGGCGCAGGCCCACGGGAAGCCGAGGTGACCATCCAGCAGGCGCGGGACTCGAGCGAGCGTCCTGACAGCACCACGCGCTTGCAGCGGCTCGGCCGATATCGAGAAGGCGATCCAGGACCTGAAAGTGCAGCGGACCCACTTTCGCCTGCAGCTGGAACAGTTGATCGCGCTCATCAAGCAGGTTCTGGAAATGGACCGGCTGGAGAGCGAGAACGATCGCCGCTGTCCTACATGCCGCGCAAGAGCGACAAGAGCGAGTCTGCCGGGTGAGGAAGTCAGAGTTCAGAGTCGAGAGTCGAGAGTTAGGCCTTCCCCCTCTCCCCCGGGAGAGTGACGGGTTGAGGGTGCCGGTATGGCCGACTCGGTGTCTCTTTCGTCACTCGAGGTCCGAAACGCCGCCTGTCTGGCGACCCCCTCGGGACATCCGCGAGGCAGGGTCCGCGCGTAAGGCGAGATCCTTCAGATCCGCGACGCTGCGGTCCGTGCCGAAGGCGGACGCTCCTCGTCTTCGTCGGCACCGAGGCCGATTACCGGCGGGAGTACGGCGGACGCCCGGCGGACGTTTCCATCGACGCGACGGGAAAGACTCTCGTTCCCGGCCTCGTGGACTGCCACACGCATCCGGTGTGGGCGGGGACCGTGGCGAGGAGATCGGCCGGCGGCTGGCCGGAGAAAGCTACGCCTCGATTGCCTCGCGGGCGGCGGGATCCACGCGACCGTCGCCGCGACGCGCGCCGCGAGCGACGAGACGCTCGCGGCCCTGGCGACGCGGGCGCCTCGGCAGATGCTCTCGGCGGGCACGACGACGGTCGAGGCCAAGTCGGGCTACGGCCCGACCGGCGAGCGCGAGCAGATCCGGTCCCTGCAGCCTCTGCGCGCGGCTCGCCTCGTCCGGATCTTCCGCGCCTCGTTCCGACGCTTGACTGGCCGCCCACGAGGTCCCGCCCGAGTACGCGCGACACCGGGACGAATGGCTCCGCGATCGCCGAGGATCTCGTGCCTCGCTGCGCGCGGGAAGGACTCGCTGTTTTCTGCGATGTCTTCTGCGAAGAAGGCGTCTTCACCGGTCGAAGAGTCGCGCCGGATTCTGGCAGCCGCGCGCCTGCGGGCCTCGGGCTTCGCATCCACGCGAATGAGCTGGCCCGCTCGGCGGGGCACTGCTCGCGGCGGAGCTCCGGCGCCGAGCTCGGCGGATCACCTCCTGTGCATCGGACGGGAGGAGATCGACGCCCTGGCGGGCGCCGGGACCGTCGCGGTCTCCTGCCGGGAACGGCCTGGTGGATGCGGGCCACGCCCGCTCCGGCCCGGGCCCTCATCGAGGCGGGCGTGCCGGTCGCCATCGCGACGGACGCGAACCCGGGAACCTGCAACACCGAGTCGCTCCCGGCCGTCGCGGCCGCATGCCTGTCTCGACTCCGGCCTGACCGTCGAGGAAACACTGCACGGCCATGACCCTGAATGCCGCCGCGTCGCTGCGGCTCGCATCGAGATCGGATCGCTCGAAGCAGGCAAGGACGCCGACCCGTTCTCCTCGACGCGCCCGACGACCGGCACCTCATCTATCATTGGGGCGTGAACCTCGCGGCCGCCGTCGTCCGGGGCGGCCGCATCGTCAGAAGCAGGATCGCGTGAACGAGTTCTCGAGCTTCCGATCCGCCAGTTTCTCTCCGACCTCGCCTCCTCGGCGCCCACGCCGGAGGGGGACGGCGGCCGCCGTCGCCGGCGCGATGGGCGCGGGCCTGGCGGAGATGGTCGGCGCGCTGACGCTTTCCCGGGAGAAGTTCGCGCCGGTCCACGACGCCGATGCGCTCGATCTCGAGGCGGCGCGGCGAGCGCGTGAGGAATTTCCTGGTCCTCGCCCGCGAAGACTCCGAGGCCTACGACGCGGTCGTCGCCGCCCGCAAGCTCGCGCGCGAGACGGAAGAGGAGAAGGCGATTCGCGCGCGTGCGATCGAGAACGCCGGCCGGCTGGCGACGGAAGTTCCGATGCGGACGGCGCGGGCGGCGGCACGGCTGCTGGCCGCGCTGCCGGAGCTCGTCGAAAAAGGGCAATCCCAACGCGCTTTCCGACGCGGGGTCAGCAGCCCTTCTTCTGGAAGCGGCGGCGATGGGCGCCCTCTTGAACGTCGCGATCAATCTGCCCGGGATTTCCGACGCCGCCTTCGTCGAGGAATGCGGCGGAGGCTGCCGCGATCCGGCCGAGACGGCCGGACTGGCGTTCCCGGATCCTCGCGGAGGTCGAGAAGCGCGTCTGAGGCGGAGCGATTCGCACCATCCCCGCAGCCTCCTTTCGTTCCCCGGAATTCGCGGTTCGTCCCTCGTTCAAGGCCTCTGATCCCGCCGGCTCGCGACTGAGGGTGGCGCGCTAGCTAGCCTTCCGAGCGTGGCGACCTCGGCGAGCCGCGATCGCGCGATCCGTCGTTGTCTTCTCGTCGCGCTGGCCGTGCGGCTCGCCGTCTGGTCGCAGCTTGCGGGCCATCCTTTCGTTTCGCGCTCCCCAGCTCGACTTTCGCTCGAATACGTCTCCTGGGCTCGCGATTGCCGCCGGAGATCTCCGGTGGCCGTCTCCTCCGCCGCACGGGCCGGGGCTACCCGTTCTTCCTGGCCGGCGTCTTCCGGCTCTTCCCGGGCTCGCTCCCGGCGGCTTCCGTCGCGCAGGCTCTCTCGGAGCCTCGACCTGCGTCGCGGTCGCCGCGCTCGCCGGAATCTGGTTCGGGCCGCTCGCGGCCTGGGCAGCCGGGCTTCTTCTGGCATTCCACGGCGTCGCCGTTTGGACGGACGTCCGCTGCTTGCCGAAGGGCTCCTTCTCCCTCCTGATGACGGGGGTTCTCCTCTGCCTCGGCAAGGCCCCGGCGACGTCGACCCGCGCCGCCTGGCCGGCCGCCGTCACGGGTCTTTCGGCGCTCGTTCGGCCGACCGCTCTGTCCTCCTGCCGATCGTCCTGGTCACGCTTGCTCGCCGCGAGGGGTGGAGATCGCGGGGATTCCGGATGGCGGGGCTCGCCGCGGACTGCCGCCGGCCTCGTCCTCTTCCGGTCACCGTCGCCAACTGGCGCGCGAGCGGCGCGCCGCTGCTCGTCCAGGGACACGGCGGATTCAATTTTCGATCGGCAACTCGCCATCCGGGACCGGGCTTCCCACCGTCCGTCCTGGCGCCCGGCTGGGACCGCCTCGAAGCCGAGGCGGCTCGCAACGGCTTTCGCTCCCGGCCGAGCAGGATCGCTTCTTCGTACGCAAGACCCTCGATGAAATCTCCGCCTCGCCCCTCGCATACCTGAGGCCCTCGGAGGAAAGCTTCTCTGGACAATCCAGGCGGACGAAATCCGCGACACGTTCAGTTTTCCTTCTTCCAGAAGGCTTCGCCGCTGCCTGCGGCGCTGCCCGGCTTTCGCATTGCTCTTCCGCTCGCCCTCGCGGGGATCCTCGTCCCCGCGCGCTCGCGCTACCGCACCCCGCGCTCTCCGCCGGAGTCGCCGCAACCGCGGGCGCCTGTGTCCTGCTCGTGACGAGCTCACGCTACCGCCTCCCTCGTGGCGGCTCTTGTCCCCTCGCCGCCGCGGGACTGGTTACCGGAATCGAAATGCCGCAGGCAGCGATCAGCCCGGCCGGCGCATGCTGGCCGTCGCTCTCGCGGCGGGGTGGCGCTCTGCCGGCTGACTGGCCACACGCCCGAGCCACATCCATGCCGAAGGAGTGGAGCGCGACCGGCTGGCTGCGCTCGTTCACCTGCGGGAGTCGGACGATGCCGAAAGAGCCTTCTCCGCAAGTCGATCGAGGAAGATGCGCGTTGGAGCCCGGCCTGGGCGGGCCTGGGAGCCGTCGCGGCCTAACCGCGGAGATCCGGCCGGCGCCGAGAATTTCTTCGAGAGGCGCTTCTCTCGAGCCGGACAATCTCGCCGCGCGACAGGAGTTGGGGACTCTGCTCGGAAAGCCAGGGCCGGTTCGCCGACGGACGGAGGAGGCTCTGATCGCCGCGCTTCTCGAGATTGCTCGGGCGATGCCGGCGTTCGGCCGCGATGCTGGCTCCAGCCCTGCTGGCGGAGGGCCGCCTGCCCGGGCGCTGACGCTCGCGTGCGAGCTCCCGCGCGCAATGCCGAAGACGCCGCCGCCCGCCTGCTGCTCGCGCGCGCGCTCTCCGGGGCACAACACCGACCCGGCCCGCGGCGTTGGAGGCCGCGCAAGCCGCACGGCTCGATCCCGGAAACGGCGAAACGCACTTCACGCTTGCCATGCTCCGCATCGAGGCCAGGGAACTGACGCGGCCGAGGAGCCTCCTCCGGCGGGCGGAGGCCCTCGGGGCGGATCCCCGGCCGGTCGGGCTTGGCCCGAGCGCTCCTCAGCCGCTCCCACGGCCAGCTTCGCGGAAGCCGACGGGATTCTCCGCCGGGTGCTCGCGAGCGACCGCGACCTAAGCCGGCAGCCGCGCTGTTGTTGCAGAACGCTCGCGCTCGCGGCAAAGAGAGCGAGGCGCTCGATTTTCTGCACGGTCTTGCGCCGCCCGGGTCCTGACGACTCGAGCTCCGTTGATTCAGGCTGGCAGCTCGCCCGGGCTTAAGCTCCACTGGCGGAGAAGGGCTTGGCGGTTGTTGGATGTCGAAAAGCGACCCTCTCTGAAATTCTCTTCGACATCCCCGAGGCGCTTCTGTCACAGTATTTCAATCGTCGCGCGATTCCGGAAACGGGGTCGCGCGCATTTTGTTTTTCCACGAATTCGATCTCTAATTCTCTGACACAGTGGGAGTTCGTCCCAGGGACGCTCCCTCTCACCGCTCACCGGCTCGCTCGCGGTCGCGTCGAATCACCGCGCAGAGGCCCCGTTGCGCCGATCGTGGTCCGCGGGATGATGCGCCCTTCGACGATTTTGCTCCGCCCAGCCTCCCGGCGCCATGAATCGGTCGCCGTTCATGGCCGACGCGCGCAAGCTCTACCTGGTCGACGCGATGTCCAACATCCACCGCGCCTACCACGCGATCCAGCGGCTCTCGACCTCGGCCGGGCAAGCCCACCAACGCCATCTACGGCTTCGTGACGATGCTCGCGCAAGATGCTGCGCGAGCACACTCCCGACTACCTCGCGGTCGGCCTGGGACGGCCCGGAGACGGACCGCTGCGCCACGACGGCCTACGCCGAGTACAAGGCCAACCGCGCCGCCGATGGCCGACGACCTCGGCGTCCCAGATTCCGGACATCCGCCGCGTCCTCGACGCCTACCGGATCCCGATCCTGGAGCTGCCCGGTTACGAGGCCGACGACGTCATCGGGACGCTCTCGACGAAGGCCGCCGCGGACGGCTTCGACGTCGTCATCGTCACGGCGGACAAGGACATGCTGCAGCTCGTCGGCCCGCGCGTCCGCGTGTTCCACACCGGGCCGGGAGACGTTCCTGGACGAGGCGGGCGTGCAGGAGTTCTTCGGCGTGTCGCCCGGCGCAGGTCGCCGACGTCCTCGCGCTCATGGGCGACAGCGTCGACAACATCCCCGGCGTGCCCGGCGTCGGGCAGGTCACCGCGAAGAAGTGGATCTCGGCAGTACGGCGACCTCGACGACGCTGCTCGCGAAGGCCGGACGAGATCAAGGGAAGGTCGGCGAGAGCCTGCGCCAGCACCGCGAGGACGCCGATCCTCTCGCGCGCGCTCGTCGAGATCCCGACGGACCTGCCGATCCCCTTCGAGCCGGACGCGCTTCAGCGCTCCGCGAGCCCGACGCGAGAAGCTCGAAGGACCTCTTCGTCGAGCTCGAGTTCCACTCGCTGGCGGCCGAGATCGAGCGAGAGTCGCGCGACGGCCCCCGAGATCCGGCTCTCGCGGCGCGTCGAGCCGGGCGAGCCGCTTCTCGCGGTCGGGCCCAGCGAGCCGTTCGGCGTCGCGCTCCTGACGCGCGAGGGAGCGACGTCCTGCTGGCGGTCTCGGACGGGCCAGACGTCGAGATCGCGGAAGAGTCGACGCCGGAGATCCTCGACCGCTGGAAGGGCCTCGATCGCCCGGGCCGGCCGATCACGGCTGGCCGACGCGAAGCCGCTCGACGCTCTGCTCGCCGCGGGCAGGGCGGCGCGTCGCCGGCGACGTCTTCGACGTCTGCCTCGCGCAGTACGTGCTGTCGCCCGGCGTCGGCGAGCTCGGACTTCGAGCCGATCGGCCTTCCAGCGGCTCGGGCCGAACGCGTCACGGCGAACAAGGAGGCCGGCGTCGTCTCGCTGCGCGCTGCCCGAGGGCTACGCGATCGAGACGCGCGGACCGCTGGCTCGCCGAGCGCGCGCGTCGGCACGCGGGCGCTCGCCGCGACCGCCTCGCGCGGAGCTCGCGCAAGCGGCCGGCGCTCGAGAAGATCTACCGCGGAGATCGAGCGGCCGCTGACGCCGGTGCTCGCGCGGATGGAGCTCGCGGGCGTCGCCGATCGACGTCCGCTACTTGAACGAGATGTCGGCCGCGGATGGAGAAGGACCTGCGCGCGCCTCGAAGCAGAAGATCTGGGCAGGAAGCCGGCGAGGAGTTCAACGTCAACTCGCCCGTCAAGCTCGGGCAGATCCTCTTCGAGAAGCTCGGACTACCCGGTCGTGCAAGAAGACCGCGAAGACGCAAGTCCTCTTCGACGGGCGTCGAGGTCCTGAACGAGCTCGCCGAGCGCGGGATCCCCGATCGCCGACGCCTCGTCGCTCGAGTACCGCGAGATCTCGAAGCTCGAAGGGCACCTACGTCGACGCGCTGCCGGCGCTCGCCGACGCGCAGGGCCGCGTCCACACCTCCTTCCGGCAGACCGTCGCCGCGACCGGACGGCCTCTCCTCGTCCGACCCGAACCTGCAGAACATCCCGATCCGCACGGCCGCGGGCCGCGAGATCCGGCGCGGCCTTCGTCGCGCCGCCGGGCAAGCAGCTGCGTCGTCGCCGACTACTCGCAGATCGAGCTGCGCATCCTCGCGCACCTGTCGGGCGACGAGAACCTCATCGCGACGCGTTCGAGCAGCGGCGACGGACATCCACCGCGCGACCGCGGCGAGGTCTTCGGCGTCGTCGCCGGACCTCGGTCAGCCACGAGATGCGGTTCGCCGCCAAGCGGATCAACTTCGCGCTCCTCTACGGCATGGCGGCGTTCACGCTGGGCAAGGACCTCGGCGTCCCGACCGCGGAGGCGAAGAGCTACATCGACTCCTACTTCCGCGCAGTTCCCGAGGGTGCGCGGCTACCTCGACGGCATCCTCGACGAGGCGCGGCGCACGCGCGGAGGTCACGACGCATCTTCGGCCGCGTGCGGCCGATCCCCGACATCGCGGCGTCCAACGGCGATGGTGCGCGTCGCAACGCCGAGCGCATGGCCGCTGAACGCGCCCGTTCCAGGGCTCCGCCGCGGACATCATCAAGATCGCCATGATCCGCCTCGACGCGGGCGCTCGCCGCGAGGGCTGCTTCGCGCGCGCCTGCTCCTGCAGGTGCACGACGAGCTCGTCCTGGAAGCGCCCGACGACGAGGTCGAGGCCCTGCGGGGCCTCGTCGAAAAGGTCATGGAGGGCCGCGCAGCTCCGCGTGCGCCTCGTGGTCCACGTCGGAGCCGCCGGCGACCGGCTCTCCGCCAAGTGAGTCACTTCGCCATACTTCGCCGGAAACCATGAGACAAGGCCGGAATCTCTTTCTGGCACCTCGCGATCACGGGGTCGCGGGTGTGTGTTCCCTGCCCGCGCAGACGGCTGCCGCTCCGACACGGCGCCCGCGAAGATCCCCGCGTCCGCCCCCGCGTGCGACCCTGACCCTGGCCCGGAAGCCGCCGTCCCGCCGCCAAGCGCGCCGGCTCCGCCCCGACAGCGACGAACACGCCTCCGCCGTCTCCGACAGCCGTTCCAACGGGAGTCTCCCCGCGGCGCCTGGCGGGGGAACTCCGTGGTGATTTCCATCTCGCACATGGGAAACCGAGAACCCGTTCGGTCTCGCGACGGAGGAGCCGGCCGCCGCTTCCTCCCAGGCCTTCGAGTTTCCGCAGAGCACCGTCACGGCTGGTCTCTCTACGCGGCGGTGCGCGTGGATCCGACGGGCAAGGTGTTGTCGTCCAGGATCGTCCGCGACCGATTCCTTCGCTGGCGCCGGACTCGGCGGTCTTTCGAGCAGCGCTGGTCGTTCGATCCCGCCGTCATGGCGGGCAAGCCTGTCGAGACCTGGGCAGGCGTTCGCCTGGACCTGCAGGTCGAAGTCCGGCCGAGAGAGGAGCAGGCGGCGCTGACTCGATCACGCCGGACCACGCCGCGCTGCCGGCACCGTTTGAGTGGGGAGACGAGTGGCGGCCTGGCTCGACAGCGTCACGGCCGTGGTCCCGACCGACGGAACGGTGCCCCGGAGCAGGTGGACACGACGGCGAGTCCCAAGAAGAGCAAAATGGCTCGCCGATTCCTTCAAGGGGCCCTTCTCCTGCCGCTCTGGATCAAGGTCAGCGCCGCCGGGCGGATCAGAAGGTCGTCCCGATCCAGGTCAGCGATCCGGTCCTGATCTCCTACATGCGGCGGATCGCGCAGGGCTGGACGCTGCGCCCCGCGCGCGTGAAGGGGCAGCCGGTCGATTCGTGGAGCGAGCTGAAACGCGTAGTCGGGCCTGCTGAGCTATCTCGATCAGGAGGCCGCGCAGATCAACAACCTGCGTGGAGACACCCGCGGGCAGTAGCCGGACTTCAATAATAGCTGGGCGGTATCGGCGCCCACCCCGACCCTCTCCCGGGGGAGAGGGAGAGGCGCGAGAATCTGTCCTTTTCTCTCCCACTCGCCGCGTGACTCGGCGGCGTCGAGGTGCTCTAGCAGGGGATGGCGAGGCGGCGGGTCAGGCCGAACATCTCCTTGAACTCGCCGATCGTCGAAGGTCTGCCTTGCCCGATGCCGCGCAGGCGCTGCGATCGACTCCTCGACGGCTCCCGGGCGATGAGCCAGCCGCCCGGCAGGCGCAGGAGCGGGCCCTTCTTGACGAGTAGCCGGCGAGCCCTTCGACGACCTTCTGCTGTGGTGGCCGATCTTCCTAAGCGACGTCTCCGGACGGAGAGGGGGATCGAGTCCCCGGCGGCGGAAGGCTTCGGCGACGCGCGCGGAGAGCTCGCGCTCGGCACCGGCCAGCTCTTCTCTCCCGGGAATCCTCGCTTCCTCGCCGGCGAGACCACGTAGGCGCCGCGCAGGACGAGCGCCTTTCCACGGCTTCGGCCCACCGCGGATCGGCGGAGCGAAGAAGCCGCGCGAGGAGTGTCCCTCGAGAGACTCCCACCGATCCGCTCGCCTCCCGAAGGCCCCGCTCGATCTCAGAACGCGCGCGGATCGCCAGGCGAGCGAGCGCGTCCTCACCGACGTAGCGTTCGGGGAGCGGCGCAGCGCGTGCGCGCGGCCCGCGCGCGATCGGATCGGCCATGCGCGGCTACGGACTTCTTCGCGGCTGACGCCCGCGCGGGCCGCGAGCGCCTCCTCGCCGGCGCCCGACTCCCGGGCCTGCTCGACCCACGCGAGGAGTTTCTCGGGAGAGGCTGCCATCCAGCCGGTCCAGCTCCCGAGAAGCTCCGGTGTCGGCGCGGCGCACCGGCGGCCAGAGAGGATCCAGGATCGTCCCTCCGCCGATCGTCTCGACCGGGAAGACGGCGCACGACGAAGCGGTCGCCGGGAATCGCGGCCAGGGGTTCCGGAGAGCCTGAGCTGGACTCGTCCGCTCTCGCCGCCGCGCAGGACCCGGCCGTCCAGAAGCGCGGACGACGGCGCGCGCCTCGAAGAGTAGTGATGGAAAGAGAGACGGTCGCCGCTGCTTGACGGGCGGAGCGGCCGGTCAGCAGCTCCAGCCGCGCGGTCAGGAGGACGCTCCGTCGCAAACGCGCCGGGGGCGGCGAGGACGACGCCGCGCCGGAGATCTTCCAGCTCGACGCCCGCCAGGTTCGCGCTCACCCGCTCCCCGCCCGCGCCTCCTCCGTCTCGCGGCCGTGCACTCTCCAGCCGGCGCACGCGCACGGGCACGCGGGCGGCGGAGGAGCTCCAGCCTCTGGTCACGCGAGATCGTGCCGCTCACCGAGACTTCCCGTGACGACGGGACCGAAGCCCGACGATCGAGAACGCGCGGTCGATCGGGAAGGCGGGCGCCCCGGGCTTCCCGGTCCGAAGATTCTCTCCCCGAGCGCCAGGCGGAGCAGCGAGCGCTTCAACTCCGGCAGCCCTTCTCCGGTCTGGGAGGAGACGGGCACGATTTCCGCGTTCTCCAGGAAGGAGCCGCGAATCAGGCTCGCGGGCGTCGGAGACCGTGACCTCGACGAGCTCGGGCGCGACGCGATCGGTCTTGGTCACGGCGATCGACGCCCTTCCGGATGCCGAGCAGCCGCGACGATCTCGAAGTGCTCGCGCGTCTGCGGCATGACCGCCTCGTCGGCGGCGACGACGAGGAGCACGGCGTCGATTCCGCCCGCGCCCGCGAGCATGTTGCGCACGAAGCGCTCGTGGCCGGGAACGTCCACGAACGGACGCCGGACGCCGCTCCCACTCCGCGTGCGCGAAGCCGAGGTCGATCGTGATGCCGCGCCGCTTCTCTTCCGGCAGGCGGTCCGCGTCGATGCCGGTCAGCGCCTTGCACCAGCGCCGTCTTGCCGTGGTCGATGTGTCCGGCCGGTGCCGACGAGGAAGCGCTTCACGCAGGAAGGCTATACGAAGGCGGTCGTGGTAGGTCGTAGGTAGGAAGGCCGCCGGCCACTACTCACCTTCGCCCAGCACCTTCCACCGGTGATAGCCTTTTTCAGCCGATGCAGGCGCGCATCGAATCGGACCTGAAGGCCGCGATGAAGAGCGGCGACAAGCGGCGTGTCGTCGACGCTGCGCCTCTTCTCTCGGCCATGAAGAACGAGACGGATCAATGCGCAGCGCGAGCTGACCGCCGAGGAGTCGGAGGCGATCATCCGGCGGGCGGTCAAGCAGCGCAAGGAGTCGATCGAGGTCTACGACGCGCACCGGCCGGGCGGACCTGGCCGCCGCGGAAAAAGAGGAGCTCGGCGATCCTCGAGACCTACCTGCCGCAGGCGATGTCCGGACGCGGAGCTGGAAGACGACGGTGCGCGCGATCATCGCGGAGAAGGGCTTCACGTCGGCGAAGGACGTCGGGCTCCTCATGAAGGAATTGATGGCGCGACACCGCGGGCGGGCGGACGGGAAACGAGCCCAGGAGATCGCCCGCAGCTGCTCCCGTGACCGGCGGCCGAAGCCGAACCAGCCCCGGCGGCGGGAGGAGGTCGAGGTCAAGCTTCCGTGCGAAGGACCTCGATCGGGTCCGCGCGAACAACTTCAGGATCTCGGCGCCACGCTCCGGGCGCAGCTCCACTTCGAGTCCAACGACCTCTTGACGACCATCCGGAGGGCCGTCTCGCGGCGTCCGGGCGCGTCGCTGCGCCTGCGCCGCGCGGGAGGCCGTCGCGCATGCTGACCTACAAGGGCGCCGGCCCGGTTTGCCGAGCGGCGTCAAGACGCGCGAGGAACGCGAGACGCGCGTCTCCGATCCGGATGGAGACCGAGGCGATCCTGATGCGCGCTCGGATGGACCCGCCGTTTCCGCTACGAGAAGAGCGCGAGGAGTGGACGCTCGAGGGCTGCGCCGTGGCCCTGGACCAGACGCCGATCGGGAACTACGTCGAGGTCGAAGGAGACCCGCCGGAATTCGCCGCGCCGTCGTCGCGGCTCGGCGCTCGACTTCGCCGAGGCGATTCCGTACACCTACGCCCGGCTCTACGCCGACCGCCGCAAGGCGGATCCCATCGCTCCCCGCCGACATGATCTTCGAAGAGCTGACCGGAGCCGAGCGCGCGTCCGGCCCCGTCGCATGAGGGCCTTCCTTCTCGCGGCGGCGCGAGGCGTGCGCGGTTCCGGCCGGTCACGGAGTCAATCCCCAAGCCCCTCCTTCCGTTACTTGAACGTCCCGCTTGATCCGGTCGCACCTCGCGAGGCTGGCTCGACACGGCATCCTCGAAGCGGGCGTCAATCTTCATCATCTTGGAGAAAAGATCGAAAGCCATCTGCGCGAAAGCGCGGTGGATCTCCCGAAGCTGCGCCTGTTCCCGGAGGCGGAGATCCTCGGCACCGCCGGCGCGCTGCGAAACGCGGCCGGATGGCTTTCCGACGGCAGACTTCCTGGTCGTCAACACGGACACGGTGATCGAGCCCGACATCCCGGCGTCTCGCCGCCGCCACCGCGAGACCGGGCGCGCGGCGACGCTCCTCGTCGTGGAGAATCGGAATCCCGACCGGTACACGCCGCTTCAGTCCGAAGGGGACCGAATCACGGGCTTCGGCGTGCCGTGGCCCGGCCGCTCCTCGTACACGCGGCGTCTGCGTCCTGTCGCCCGAGGCTCCTCGCCGGATCCCGCACGGGCGAGAGCCTCGTCTGCGATCTCTGGGAGCCGCTCCTTGGAGACGCGCGACGAGATCGACTGGTTCCTGCACGACGGCCCTTCGACGGATCTCGGCCGCCCGAGGCGATTTCCTCCGCGCGTCGCTCGAAGCGCTCGACCGCGGCGGACCGTTTCCGGAAGGGGAGGAGCGCTTCGACGCCGGCCGGCGGGTCCTGTCCCGCGATCACACCGGAGGCCTCGACGTCTCCGCAGTGTGCTCGGCCGGGCTGGATCCGGCGCCCGGGCGCGCATCGCGCGACAGCGCCGTCTGGAGCGGCGTCGAGATCGGCGCCGGCGCCTCGATCCGCGGATGCCTCGCGGCGGGCGGAAGAGTCCTTCCCGGCGCGCGCCACGACGGCGTCCTCCTCTGGCCCGGAGAAGACGGTCTCGCCGCCGAATACCCGCTTTCCTGAATCGGTCTTCACGGCTTCCACTCCCTGTCTCCGCGCCGGTAGTAGAGCGTTCGCACCTTCGGCCGTGCGGCCGAAGACGCGCACGACGGCCATCCGGTCGTGTCCATCCCACAGGTAGATCGAGCCCGGCGTGCTTCGCCCACCGGCGAAAACGAGCAGATGTCCGACGAGTTGAAACGGATCGGATCGTCCAGATTGCCGAGCGCGTGTCCGGGATTGCCGGGATCGGGGACACGGCTGCCTTTCATGATCCCGGGCATCACGTCGTTGCGGTCCCACGGAAGCGCGATGCCCAGCGGCCGGTCAACGCCCTCTGGATGTCGATGGTGCGGATGCCGTTGCCGTTGCCGTCCACGTAGAGAGCCCATTCGTACCGGTCCCCGTTCTTCCGAAACTTCGATCCCGCACGAAGCGCTGCCGAGTAATCGCGTAGGCGCGGGCCTGAAGAAACGCGACCTTCGTTTGAGCCGCGGCCGACCGGACCGAGTGCGGCCGCCCGCAGCCGCGATCGCGCCGGGCGCGGCCACGGCGGTTGCCGCCGCCAGCATCGCGAGGATCACGAGGATCTCCACCGTGGAGTAGCCGTCGCGGAGGAAGGCCCGGAGCCGCGGGCGCGGCTCCGGGCGGGCGGAGAGATCACCGTCCCTTGCCCACCGGGACGGAGTTGCGGGCAGCTCTTCGTTCCCGCGGAGCTTCCGCGGGTGCCTTTGGAGGAGACCTTCTCGGAGAGCGTCGTCGGGCCGGAGAGCGACGAGATAGGGCTTCAACGTCGTGAAGAGCTTTTCGCCGATCCCCTTGACCTCCATCAGGTCTTCGACGCTGGCGAACGTGCCGTGCGCCTGGCGGTACTCGACGATGCGGTCGGCGACCTTGGCGCCGATGCGCGGAAGGTTCGCGAGCTCCTTGGCGGACGCCTGGTTGATGTTGACCTTCTTCCCGGAGGCGCGTCGTCGGCGGTGTCGTCCGCGAAGAGGCCCGACGCGCCGAGGATCGCCACGAGGGCGAGCGCAGGCGGCCGGAAGTTCGAGAATTCATCGTTGACTCACTTTCGAAGACGGTTGCGTGTCATCGGCTTCTTGTGACCTTTGGCTTTTTGTCCTCATCGGGTCCCTGCGATCAGGCGTTCTCCATCGGCACCTCCTTTCGTTCTTGAGGCGCGGATAAGGCGAGAGGCGTGCCGCGCGCGCCGGAGTCGAGCAACTGATGCAGCCAAAGATGTTGCCGCGCGAAGGTGGGATCGGAGTCCGGATCTCGCCCGTCAACAGGACTTGCCCACCGGAAGCGCCGGCGATCCGTCAAGCGCCGCTCGTATCAGCGCCTTACGCCGACGCAAAGAGGTTCTGACACGTGTCAGAGACTTCTTGTCACCGGATACACTCCGGGCGCCATGGCGGGCGGGAAATCGTGGTCGGTGTTTCGGGGCCTCGGGGCGCTTCTTGCCCGTCGTTTCGTCGAGGTCGCGCTGTCGGCGAGGGGCCTCGCGCGTCTTCACCTGGTTTTATCCGGACGGCGAGCCTCGAGGTGGCCCGAGGCGAGCTCGACTCCGGAATTCTCACGGCGCGAGATTGGGTCTCGGGACTGAAAGCGCGCGCACGACGCCGTCGGCCGCATCCAGATCCACGACAACGGAGAAGTCGGCGCCTCGATCGCCTCCGGGTCCTATCCCGCTTCCGGGATGATCGTGATCCCGTGCAGCGCCGGCACGCTCGGCGCGATCGCCAACGGAATCTCGCGGGACCTCCTGCAGCGCGCGGCCGACGTGACGCTGAAGGAGCGCCGGCCGCTCGTCCTCTCGCTTCCGCGAGTCTCCCTACTCGCTCATCCACATCGAGAACATGCGACGCGCGACGCTCGCCGGGGCGATCGATCGCGCCGCCGTCGCCCGCGTTCTACATCGCCGAGCCATCCGTCGAGCGGTTTCTCGACGCGTACTGCCGCCGCGTGGCGCAGACTGCTCGGTCTCGAAGTTCCCGGACAGAACTACCAGTGGAAGGGTCTTCTCCAGGTCGGGACAGGCGGACGGCCGGCGCCCGGCGCCGGCGGTGAGGTCTCCCGGCGCTCTCCCGGTCGCTCAAGACGACGCTCGAGATGATCAAGTTCTCGCACACGCTCTTCGCGCTCCCTTCGCCCTGCTCGCCGGCGGTGCCTGGCGGCGAGCGAGGCCTGCCCTCGTGGCCGACGCTCGGCAAGATCCTGCTGGCGATGGTCGGCGCTCGCAGCGCCGCGATGTCGCACAACCGGCTGGCGGACCGCGCGATCGACGCCGCGAACCCGCGCACCGCTTCGCGCGCCCTGCCCTCCGGCGCGCTTTCGATCGGCTTCGTCCGGATCTTCTCGCAGGCTCGGTCGTCCTCTTCCTCGGTCGCCGCCGCGAGCCTGAACCGCCTGACTCTTGCTCCTCTCGCCCGTGGCGCTCGGGCTCCTCCTCTTCTACTCCTACACGAAACGCTTCACCTGGCTGTCGCACCTCGTCCTCGGCCTCTGCCTCGGCGCTCGCGCCCATCGGCGCGTGGATCGCCGTGCAGCGGAGCTTCGCGTGGACTCCCGATCCTGCTCGGCCTCGCGGTCCTGCTCTGGACGGCCGGCTTCGACGTCCTCTACTCGCTTCAGGACGAGGACCATGACCGCCGGGCCGGCTTGAATCGATCCCTGCCGCGCGCTGGGGCGCGAGGACGCGCGCTCGCCGTCTCGGCCGTGCTGCACGCGGCCATGATTCGCCCTGCTCCTGGCCGTCTGGCGTCTGTCGGGCGGAGGCGCGCTCTTCGCCGCCGGAATCGTCGCGACCGCCGCCGCTCTCGTCTACCAGCACGTCGATCGTCAAGCCCGGAGACCTCTCCCGGATCAACACGCGCCTTCTTCACCGCGAACGGATTCGTCTCGGTCATCCTCGCGCTCTGCGGGATCGCCGACGTCCTGCTCCGCCCTTTGTCATCCTGAGCGCAGCGAAGGTCTGCCACGTCGGTCTGGGACGTTACGGGCGCGAGGACGACGGTCTCGCCGGAAAAAGTAGTCGAAGGGCCGGCGGTCGAAGCCGCCGAAGACCTGATGTCCGTGAAACCGGCCCGGGCGAGCAGGTGCTCGACCTCGTACCGGAAGAGGTGACGCATCCTGGTTCGAACCGCGTGGCTCTGCGTCGGCAGATCCGGGCCGGCGCCGCTCGTATCGGAACGTGACCTCCGAGACCTGCGTCGCCGGATCGCGCCGCACGCTCGTGAAGCGGACAATCTCGGTGTCCCCTTCCTGCCAGCGCGCTTCCTCGAATCCCGGCTCCTCCAGGAGCGCGACACGATCGAGCTTCGGCGCGAAGACGTCGAACGCGAAGAGCCTCGCCGGGGCCAGATGGCGCCGCACCGCCCGGAGGCAGGCAAGCTGATCCTCGACCGTCAGGAGATGCTGGAAGGAGCGGAACGCCGAGAAGATGAGGCCGAACCGCTCCGCCTGGAGGTCGAAGTCCTGCATCGAGCCCTGAACCAGACGAAGGTTCTCCGGAGGGCTCTTGCGGCGAAGCTCCTCGAGCATCTCCTCGGAGGAATCGAGGCCCGTGCACGCGATCCCGTCACGCGCGATGGAGAGAAGGACCCGCCCTGGTGCCGCAGCCGAGCTCGAGCACCCGGCCCGCCGGCTTCCGCGCCAGCTGCCCCGGTAGAAACCCACGTCTCCTGACGGGCTCCGGAAGCTCGAACGCGAACTCGCAGTGACGGGCGTCCGTCGGACCGTAGGCGTCGCGCACTTCCATGGCGCGCCGATTCTACGCGTTGGCCGCCGCGTTACGAATCGCGCGCGATGGCGATCCCCTCGGAAGGCGACGTCCCGCTGCGCCACGTCGCGATCGACGGACCGATCGGCGTCGGCAAGACCTCGCTCGTCGAGATGCTCGCCCGGCGCTTCCACGGCACGAAGATCCTCGAGGACGTGGACAACCCGTTCCTGCCCGAGTTCTACAAGAAGAAGAAGGGCTCCGCGTTCCAGACGCAGCTCTTCTTCCTCCTCTCGCGCTACCAGCAGCAGCGCGAGATCGCGCAGATCGACCTCTTCACGAACGCTCGTCGTCGCCGACTACCACTTCCCCAAGGACAAGATCTTCGCCTGCCTGAACCTCGACGACTCGGAGCTCTTGATCTACGACCGCCTCTACACGCTGCCTGTCCGAGTCGCGTCCCCAAGCCGGATCTCGGTCATCTACCTGCAGGGATCGCTCGAGACCTGCATGAAGCGCATCAAGAAGGCGTCGCGCGCCGTCGAGAAGGGGATCACGCCGGAGTACGTGGCCCAGCTGATCGAGGCCTACAACTACTACTTCTACCACTACGAGGAGACGCCGCTGCTCGTCGTGGACACCAACGAGATCGACTTCGTCAACCGCCCGCGCGGACTTCGACGACCTGGTCGCGCAGATCCAGAAGGCCAGAGAAGGGCGTCCAGTACTACGTGCCGGCTGCCAGCCGCGTGGTCTGTCATCCTGAGGAAGTCGAAGGATCTGCTCGGTCGAGCTCTGTCGGAGGGCAGACCCCGTCGCCTAGCTCCAGACCTTGGACCGGACCGGTATAATCAGCGCTCGCCTTGATCGGCGGCGATCCCGATACTCGGGACGTCGACCGAAAGGAAAGGAGCGCGACATGGCCAGCCTCTCCGAAACCTCTCCCGTCACGGTTCCCGCTCTGATCGCCGCGCAAGGGCGCGAGCCCATCGCGATGATGACCGCCTACGACGCCCCGTCGGCGGCGCTGCTCGACGAGGCGGGGTCGACGTCCTGCTTGTCGGCGACTCGGTCGAGATGACCGTCTATGGCCGGCAGAACACGCTCTCGGCGACGATGGACTCGATGGTGCGCCACGCGACGCGCCGTCTCGGGCGCGGCGAAGCGGGCGCTCGTCGTGGGCGACATGCCCTTCCTCTCGTACCAGGCCGAGCGCCGTCCGAGGCGGTCGCCAGCGCCGGGCGATTCCTGTCGCAGGCCGGCTGCGCGGCGGTGAAGGTCGAGGGGGGACGGCGCGTGCTCCGGCGCCGTCGAAGCCATCCTCGCCGCCGACATCCCCGTCATGGGGCACGTCGGCCTGACTCCGCAGTCCTACCGCAAGTTCGGCGGCTTCAAGGTCCAGGGGCGCGAGAGCGACGCCGCGCGCGAAATCCTGAGGACGCCGCCGCTCTCTCGCAAGCGGGCTGCTTCGCGATCGTTCTCGAGTGCGTCCCCGACGGGCTGGCGGCGGACATCACGCGGGCGACTCCCGATCCCGACGATCGGGATCGGCGCCGGCGCCGTCCTGCGACGGGCAGGTGCTCGTCTTCCACGACGTCATGGGCCTGATCACGCGGCGTCAGCCCCCGATTCGTGCGCCGCTACGCGAACCTCGCCTCGACCATCGAGGAAGCGGCCGCGCGCCTTCACGCGGGACGTCAAGAGCGGCGCCTTCCCGAGCAAGGAAGAGTCGTACTCCAACGGGAAGGCCCCAGCCCTCCGGCGCTGGCTGCCTCCGTCATTGAGGAGCCGCCCCTGTCATCCTGAGGAGCGCAGCGACGAAGAATCTGCTCCGGTCCGAAACGACGCTGAGCAGATCCTTCGCTGCGCTCAGGATGACAGGCAGGGCGAGAAGGGATGACAGGACAAGCATGAAACCGTCGGAAGCTGCAGCCGTTGCGCGAGTCGTCGATCGCGAGGCGCGCGCCGCGGGCAGATCCGTCGGCTTCGTTCCGACGATGGGGGCTCTGCACGAAGGGCATCTCTCGCTCGTGCGCCGGGCGCGGAGAGACCTGCGGCTACGCGGTCGTCTCGATTTTCGTCAACCCGCTGCAGTTCGGGCCGGGCGAAGACTTGAGCCGCTATCCGCGGCGCGAGCGGGAAGACGCCGCGCTGCCTCGAGGCGCGAGGGCGTGGACCTGCTCTTCCTGCCCGACGCCGGCGAGTTCTACCCGCCGGGCTTTTCCACCTCCGTCGAGGTCGCCTGACGTCTCAGAGGGCGGCGAGGGCGCCGCGCGGCCCGGCCACTTCCGCGGCGTGGCGACCGTCGTCGCGAAGCTCTTCCTCCAGGTCCAGCCCGACGTCGCGTTCTTCGGACGAAAGGACCTGCAGCAGGTCGCCGTCATCCGCCGCATGGCGCGCGACCTCGACTTCTCCGATTCGACTCGAAGTCGGCGAGACCGTGCGCGAGCCGGACGGCCTGGCGCTCTCCTCGCGCAACGCCTACCTCTCCGCCGATGAGCGCAAGCTGGCCGCGGGCTTTCCCCGCCGCCTCTTCGAGGCGCGCGACCGGGTCGACGGCCGGCGAGAGACGCCAGCCAGCTCGAGGCGACACGCGCTGCGACCTCGTAGCGGCGGGCTCGCCGTGGACTACGTCGAGGTCGTCGATCCCGACACGATGGCGCGCCAGAGCCGGATCTCGTCCGGCTCGACGCTCGACGGCCGCCGTGCGCGCCGGCAAGACCCGCCTCATCGACAACGTCGCCCTTCTGGAAGAGTCGAGAGAATCGATGGAATCGGTTCATCGGCCAGCTACCGGAGACCTCACGAGCACCACACGAGCATCGCATCGCTCGCCTCGACGGCGACAGATCCGTTCGTCTTCGGCGGCAGGACTTTCACTTCGCGCGCTGATCGTCGGCACCGGAAAGTACGCCTCGTTCCCGCTCATGAAGGAGGCGCTCGAGGCCTCGGCGGCGGAGATCGTGACGGTCGCCGTGCGCCGCGTCAACCTGACCGACCGGACGAAGGAGTCGCTGCTCGACTTCATCCCCGCCGGGATGACGCTCCTGCCCAACACGGCCGGCTGCTACACGGCCGAGGACGCCGTGCGCGCGGCGCGGCTCGGGCGCGAGGTCGGCCTCTCCCACTGGGTCAAGCTCGAGGTGCTGGGCGACGAGCAGACGCTCTGGCCCGACAACGAGCAGCTCTCGCCGCGACGAAGACGCTCGTCCAGGAAGGGTTCGTCGTCTTCCCCTACACCTCCGACGACCCGATCATGGCGCGGAAGCTCGAGGACGCGGGAGCGGCGGCCGTCATGCCGCTCGGCGCGCCGATCGGCTCCGGGCTCGGTATCCAGAATCCCAACAACATCGCGATCATCCTCGAGCGCGCGAAGGTCCCGGTCATCGTGGACGCCGGCGTCGGCACGGCTTCCGACGCGTGCGTCGCGATGGAGCTCGGCGCCGCGGGCGTCCTGATGAACACCGGCATCGCCGGAGCGAAGGACGCGGTCCGGATGGCCGGCGCGATGCGCGACGCCGTGCGCGCGGGCCGGGCGGCGCTATCTTTCCGGACGCGAATCCCCAGGAAGCGCTACGCGACGGCCTCCTCCCCGCTCGAGGGACGCATCGGCGGTTAAGCCGCGCTTTTCCCACGAGTTAGGAGTCCCGTTCGCCCGGCCGCGAATCCGAGATCCCGACTCGAATCTTCCGGCCACGCGCGCCAGCAAAAAACCTCTTGCAACAGCGAAGAGCGGCATGTTACGGTGCGCCAGCTTTTACGAAGACCCCGCATAAGTGACTGCCGCCTTTATGTTTTTCCATCCTCGATCCGTACGGCCCAGCGGGAGACGTGCGCGTGCGCGAAAGGGGCGGTCCTAGAGAACCTTCCTTCGGGCGCCGCCGCGATCGGCGGAGCCAAGCATCGAGACTCTGATTCGAAACTTTTTTGACCGGGATCAAGATCCCGGAGGGGTAAACCCAGGAGATCGGTAACTTCCATGATGCAGCAATATACGGACAAGAACCTCACCTGCGTGGACTGCGGCGGCACGTTCCTCTTCTCGGCCGACGACCAGGAGTTCTACGCTCGCAAGGGATTCACCAACGAGCCCAAGCGTTGCAAGCCCTGCCGCGACAAGCGCAAGGCTTCCTCGGGAGAGGGACGCGAACGGACGTTCTACGACGTCACCTGCGACGGATGCGGCAAGCAGACGCAGGTTCCCTTCAACCCGACCAACGGCAAGCCGGTCTACTGCCGCGAGTGCTACTCGGCACGCCGCGCGCAACAGGCCTACTGAAGTCTCTTTCGGTCATTGCGAAGCCCCGGCGATCGCCGGGGCTTTTTTGTTATCGTCGTACGGGACATCAGCCTTGAATCCTCAACGTCGACAGAAATCCACCACGCGCTCGCCTCCTCGAGGAGTCCATCGGAGCGACGCCGCTCGTCGAGCTCGCGCGTTTCTCCCGGGGAACCGCGCGGATCTTCGCGAAGCTCGAATGGTTCAACCCCGGCGGGAGCGTGAAGGACCGCATCGCCCGCGCGATGATCGCGGACGCGGAGCGGCGGGGACTGCTCGCTCCCGGCGGCACGATCGTCGAGCCGACCTCGGGCAACACGGGCGTCGCGTCTCGCGATGCTCGCGGCGGTCAAGGGCTACCGCTGCGTCATCGTCATGCCGGAGGGGTACGGCCAGGTCAAGGCGAGGCTGATGGAAGCCTTCGGCGCGTCGGTCATCCGACGCCGTCCGCGGAGCCTCATGAGCGGGCGATCGAGCGCGCCCGCCAGATCGCGGCCGCGACCCCCGGCGCCTGGATGCCGAACCAGTTCTCCAACCCCGTCAATCCCCGCGCGCACTACGAGACGACGGGGCCCGAGATCGGGGAGGTCCTCGGCGACTCGGTGGACGCCCTGGTCGCCGGAGTCGGGACGAGCGGGACGTTCATGGGCGTCGCGCGTTATCTCCCGCGAACGGATGCCGAATCTCCTGAGCGTCGCCGCCGAGCCGCAGGGCTCGATCCTCGGCGGCGGAGCAACAGGGACCGCACGCGGTCGAAGGCATCGGCCTCTCGTTTTTCCGGAGATCCTCGAACGCGGCCTGATCGACGAAGTCATCACGATCACGGACGCGGAGGCCTTCGAGACCTGCCGGCGCCTCGCCCGCGAGGAAGGCCTCTCGCCGGCGGCTCTTCCGGCGTCGCCGCCGCGGCGGCGCTGCAGATCGCGCGCGGCGCCTCGGGCCGGGCAGGACGCGTCGTGACGATCTTCCCGGACGGAGCGGAGCGGTACCCGGGACAAGGCATCTTGGAGAGTCCGGTGCGATTGGGTAATCGAGTGATCTGCGATCGGGTGATCGGATGATTGAAGCTCCGGGGCCACGGTCGATCACCCGATCACCCGATCACCAGATCACCCGATAGAGAGAATGCCATGGGCTTCAGCACCGACTGCATTCACGCGGGCAACGCGCCCGACCCTCGGACGGGCGCGGTCGCGGTCCCGATCTACCAGACGTCCACCTACGTGCAGGAGGCGCTCGGCAAGCACAAGGGGTACGAGTACGCGCGCACGCAGAACCCGACGCGCGCCGCGCTCGAGGAGAACATGGCGGTCCTCGAAGGCGGCGCCGGGCGCGGGCGTTCGCGTCGGGAATGGCCGCGATCACGGCCGTCGCGACGTTCGTCAAGGCGGGCGAGCACGTCGTCTGCTCCGACATGACCTACGGCGGGACGCACCGCTACTACACGAAGATCCTGGCCCGCTACGGCGTCGAGTTCTCCTTCGTGGACACGTCCAACGCGGAGGAAGTCCGCCGGGCGTTCCGGGAGAACACGCGCCTCCTGCACCTGGAGTCCCCGACGAACCCGACGATGACGATCTGCGACATCGCGCTCCTCTCCCGCATCGCTCACGAGCGCGGCGCGCTCGTCGTCGTGGACAACACGTTCGCGTCCCCCTACCTCCAGAAGCCGCTCGCGCTCGGGGCGGACCTCGTCGTTCACTCGACGACGAAGTTCTTGAACGGCCACTCCGACTCGGTGGGCGGCATCGCCGTCGCGGCAAGCGCCGAGCACGTCGAGTGGCTGTCTTTCGTCCAGAACGGCTCGGGAGCGATTCTCTCGCCGCTCGATTCCTGGCTCGTGCTGCGCGGCATCAAGACGCTCGCCGTCCGCATGGAGCGCCACGAGCAGAACGGCCGCGAGGTCGCGCGGTTCTCGCCTCGCACCCGAGAGTGAAGAAGATCTACTACCCCGGCCTCCCCGATCACCCGCAGCACGAGCTCGCGAAGAAGCAGATGCGCGGGTTCGGCGCCGTGATCTCCTTCGACCTCGGGTCCTACGGAGGCCGCCAGCCGTTCCTCGCCGCCGTGCGGCTCTGCTCCTGGGCGAGAGCCTCGGCGGAGTCGAGACGCTGATCTCGCACCCCGCGACGATGACGCACGCCTCGATCCCGGAGGCCGAGCGCAACCGCCTCGGCGTCACGCGCCGGGCTGGTACGGATCTCCGTCGGCATCGAGGACGTCGCGGACCTCATCGCCGACCTGACCAGGGTTTGACGCTTTGTCATCCTGAGCGAAGCGAAGGATCTGCTCGGCTTCGAGTCACTGCTCCTGATCGGCTGTCTGACTGGAGCAGATTCTTCGTCGCTTCGCTCCTCAGAATGACAGTCCTCTTCTCCCGGCCCTGCTCCTCGTAATCTCGCGGCGGCGGCGCCGGACGAGCACCAGGACACGCGTGAGGCGCTCGTCGAGCGGATCAACGCCGTTCGCCTGGCGGCCCGCGTCAAGCCGGTGAAGCTGTCGGCGCCGCTCACCGCCGTCGCGCAGGCGCGGGCCGACGAGGTCTCCGCCGGGCGCGGGGGCCAGCAGCCCGCGACCGAAGAGGACATGCGCCGGGCGGCGAAGGTGGATACGAAGCGCGCCTCATCTCGGAAGTGGAGGCGCTGGCGGACGGCGATCGTCGAGACGGTCGTCGCGGCGTGGCAGGAAGAAGGAGGCCGCGACCGCTCGCGAGCTCGTCTGGCGCCGAATACCGTGGACGTCGGCCTGGCGCGTCGCGCGATTCAACGACGTGCCGCTCTACGTCTTCTCTTCGCGTTTTCCTGGAACGACTTCTTCCGCGAGAAGACCGGCCCTCTCGCGGATCTCGAGCGCGTCCGCCGTGAAATGCTCGAGCGGGTCAACCGCGAGCGCGCCGCCCGGACACCTTCTCCCATGCGCCGGCACCCGCGCCTGACCAGGCGGCGCAGAGCCATGCCGGCGACATGCTCGAGCGCCGCTACTACGGCCACGACACGCCCGAAGGCAAAACCGTGATGGACCGGATTCAGGCCCGGGCTGGCCGCCGCGTTCGCGGGCGAGAACATCGCGCGCGGCCAGTACTCGGTCGGAGGAAGTCATGGACGGGTGATGAAGCCCGGTCCACCAGGAGCACCTGCTCTCCACCATGCTCAACTGAAATCGGTATCGGCCTCGCGTTCGGAAAGATCCCCGGCGGCTACGAGATCCTCTGGGTCCAGGACTTCGGCCGCGTGAAAGCGAAGGGGAAGGTCTGGAAGAGAGCCTCCCCTGTCATCCGGAGGCGAAGCTGATAGGATCTGCCCCCTGTCGGCTTCCGGGATCTGACTGGAGGCAGATTCTTCGTCGCTTCGCTCCCGTCAGAACGACGGTGAAGAGCCGCTGATCCCAGTCCCTTACCGCGCCAGCTTCGATCCCCGCGGCTTTCTCCGACAGGTGATCTCCCGCGGGAGGTGCCGGCCCTGCACCCAGACGATGCGCTGCGACGCGAGGTCGGCCTTGAGGCGCTCGACCGCTTTTTCGAGCCGCCCGCGAGACGAGACGTCCTCGACGGCGCCCCAGCTTCGCCAGGGGCTGCGTCTCGAGACTCTTCAGCGACCACACCGTGAACGGAACGCGGATCGTCTCGAGGTACCTGCGGACGGACGCGGAGAGTGCCGGTTGCCGTCGGCCGTCTCGTCGCCGATGCACGAGGACAACCGCGCGGCGCCCGCCGGAGGCCGTCGCCTCGAGTCCCGCGACCGCCGCGGCGTCGGCCAGGCGAACCGCCGCGGATGCTGGTCGGGATGCTCGACTCGCGTCAGAAGCCACGCGATCCCGCGCATCCGAGCCGGCAAAATCCCGCGACCGGTCGAAGAGCTGAGCGCCCGGCGAGCTTGCGTTCGACCGCAGCACCGGCCAGACGAAGCGCAGGTGATCCTCCTTCTCCAGCGCCATCGCCTGGCGCGAGGCGTCGCGGTCGAACTGGGGCAGGCGCCTGCCGCTCCGGCGACTGGGCGGACGTCGTGCGCCCGCCCGTGCCGAGGGACTTCAGCGCCTGGCCGACACTCGGCCCGCGCACGACGCACACGACCGCGGGTCCCTGCTCGACCGCGACGACGGGCAGGGGGCGCGCTCTCGCGCAGCAGAGCGCCGGCGAGATCTCCCGGCCTCGAGGACCTTCTCCGGCGACGCCGAGCGCACCGCGACGGAAGTGAGCTCGCTTCTCACGACACCGCTCTCGAGGCCGCCGAAGACGACGTCGTTCTCGATCGCACGGCCGGGGAGTACTCCAGCTCCGACCGACAGGACGCGCCGCGCGTCCGCGTCGTAGTCCGGGAAGCGCGACGCGGTTGGATTCGTCCGCCGGCAGGTTCTTGCCGTCAAACGTCGCCTTCACGCGCGCCGGCCGTTCGGCGACCAGGCTCTGCCCCGAAAACCGCGCCGCGACCGGCCGGCCCTTCGCGTCCCGCTCGAGCAGGACCTCCACCTCGGCCGGCGGACGCGGCAGGTTGACGAACTGCCGTTCCACGCCGATCTCCTTGCCCGCCGCGTCGAGGGCGCGGGCCACGAGCTCGTGCGGCGTCAGCACCGCGCCGAAATCCACCGGAGACCGTCCAGGGCGGTTTCTGGCGCGTCCGACGGCCTTCCCGTCGAGCTCGAAACGCACGGCGGCGACAGGCTTTTCGACGAGAACGGCCACGGGCTGGACCCCGACGATCAGGCCGAGAAAGAGGGACGCCGAAGGCGATCATCAGAAGAGGTCGTAGGTGGTCGGTGGTCGGTGGTAGGGCTCTCCCGAGATGCCGAGGAACGCTCAGCGCTTCTGGCCGGCCTCTTGCCACGGGCTTCTTGCCGCGGGCCTGTTTCTTCGGGTGCTGGGTCGCCTTCTCGATCCAGGACGCGAAGGCGGGCGAGCAATCGTCCACCCGGTAGGCGAGCACTTCGGGAAGCTCGTACGTGTTCAGCTTCTGATCGTCTCGCGCACGCCCTCGAACTCCCTGGCGCGCGTCTTGATGAGGAGCAGGAATTCCCCGTCGTCGCAGACCCGTCCCTTCCACCGGTAGATCGAGTGGACGTTGGGCATCAGGTTGACGCACGCCGCCTGGCGGTTGCGGATCAAGGCGTGAGCGATGTCGAGGGCCCGGTCCTCCGTCCCCACGGACGTCACGACGACAGGAGATCTTCCTTACGCACAGGCAGCATTCCATGCTGACTCTGGCTACCGTGTCAAGGCGGTGAGGCGCTCGAAGCGGAATACCGCGCCCACTCGCAGGTGTTACCATCTGGCTTGATCTTGAGCCAATCGAGCGAGGGCTCAACCCCTGGGGGCGAAACGGCTTCGACGGGGACGAGCACGCGAAAGGTTGCATGCCGAGGTCTCACCCTCGTTAAAAAGGTGAAAATGATAGCTGCCAATAACAGCAATCTCGCTTCGCTGCGTAATTAACGCGCAGTGACGGTGTCCGAAAGCGCACCCGCCGAGGTGGAGTTTCCGGCGGCTCAGGCGCGAAATTTTCGGCGATAAACATCGTCGGTTGTGGAGGTCTGAGTAATCGTCGCCGCCGGGACTCCGGTGGTTTCTGGCGCCAGCCGGTAAATGGCCGCGCCCTCTATTCGCATCGGCAGACGCTCCTGGCGGCGTAGTCCTCCTTCTTGCGGCCGGACAGCGTCTCTGACCGTCGTCGCGACGATCTCGGTCTTCCAGTGGCGAGGCGCCCTTCTCGTCGTCCCAGGTCCGGGTCTGGAGGCGGCCCTCGATCGCGACCTGCTGGCCCTTGCCGAGGTAGCGCCCGCAGATCTCGGCGAGGCGGTCCCAGGTCACGATGTTGTGGTACTCGGGCCGTTCCTTGCCGCTGCCCGGCGTACTTCGGTGGTGGCCACGCTGAATGCGGTGACGTGCTTGCCGGAGGCCAGCGCGCGCATCTCGGGATCGCGCGTCAGGCGGCCCGGCCAGGAGGACCTTGTTCACGGTCCTGATCTCCTTCTCGGTCGGCCGACGGGTCACGGGCCGACCCTGCGTGCGGCGGGTCATGGTCTGGCGGGTGAACGGCCTACGCTACCGGGCAGTCATCGGTCAATCTGCCGGTCACTCCGGTGACGCACCGCGCGGCTCACCTTGTGGCTGGGGAGGCCAGTCGATATCGTCCGCTCAGCCGGGTCGATCGTGGATGCGGAGGTCGAGCGTGAGCATCGGGAGCAGTGGAGCCGATCGTGCTCATTGGGCCGGGGCCTCGAAAGCGGTTCTGGTCGATGGCACAGTTCCCGGCCGTCGCCATCACCTTCCTTGCCATCTACTACCAGCTGGCGGCTCCAGCGAGACCATGCGGCCGCGATCGAGCAGGTACGGGGAATCTCGCGCGAGTGGAACGACGAGCGGATGGCGCGCGCAAGGTTTCGACCTCCTGACCCCTGGTCCGCGACGGTGCGGACCCGGCGCCGCGATGGCGACCGCCGGAGGCGAGGATCGGCGACTTCTGGGAGGTGACTCCAGGGCCACCTCGCCAGGGGCAGGAAGCATCGACCTGGCAGCATGATCTATGACTCCTGGCTCGGGCCCACCGTGCGAACCTGGTGGGGATCCCTGCGGCCCCGCGCGCTCCGGCCGTCCCGCGCGCAGGCGAAATCGATCGTGGAATTCTGGATCGATTCTCGACTGGCCTGCGGGGGTGTTCGCGGGCTTCGATCGAACGGCGAAAGAGCCTGCGGCGTACGACGCGGCCTACATCGCAGAGCAGTGGCCCCATCACGACGCGATTCCAATCGAACCGCCATCGAACGGTTCGATGCGCTGCTAAATACGTAACTGAACGAAGTACAC
>ERZ1370068.10835-contig-9499_pt1 | contig 49011 bp, 53 predicted proteins | sample MGYA00561227_ERZ1370068 | MGnify/ENA primary metagenome ERZ1370068 (study PRJEB38410, sample SAMEA6850437) | metagenome | study: Metagenomic assessment of the ecological functions of the soil: analysis of the soil microbiota associated with the... | reverse complement strand
AAGATCTTTCGGCCGCCACCTCACCCGTCCACCGGACCGTTCCACTCGCGCAAGGAGTCCCGGAGCCGAAAATCATCTTGCCGCTGATCCCTGACCCCGCCGCCGTCTCGACTGGTATCGGCATCTATCGGGTGAGGGGAGGAATGGCGAGCCCTGCCTTGTCGCAGCGAACAGCTCGACCTTGCTCCGGGGCATGCTGCCACTCCCTCAGACAAGCAGCAAAGGAATCGCGCTCACCGCCTCGTCTCGTACCTGGTCAGGACCACGCCGCCGGGAAACGTCCGCGTCTCCACCAGGTTCAGGTTCACCCAGCTGTCCAGCGCGGTGAAGAACGGTGTGCCGCCGCCCACCAGCACCGGATGGGTGACGATCTCGTACTCGTCGACCAGCCCGGCCCGCATGGCCGCCCCAGCGAGCGTTGCGCCACCGACCCTCATCGGCTCGCCGTCGTCGGCCTTGAGTCGGGTGATCTCCGCTACAGCGTCGCCGGTGACCAGGCGGGTGTTCCAGTCGACCTTGTCGATCGTCGAGGAGAACACCACCTTCGGCGTGTCCCGCCAGTTCCGCGCGAACTCGATCTGCGCCGGGGTGGCGTCGGGCTGCTGGTCGCCGGTCGGCCAGTGGGAACTCATCGCCTCCCACAGCTTGCGCCCGTACATCAACAGCCCGATCGCCAACTCCTGGTCGAGCCACCACTGAAACAGCTCGTCGCTCGGCCCGCTCCAGCCGAGGTCGTCGCCGGGCGCGGCGATGTAGCCGTCCAGGGTCAGGTTCATGCCGTAGATCAGTTTCCGCATGGCGCCATGCCTTTCTGTCAGTCGGTCTCGGGAGTCTAGATCGGCTCGGCGCAGGAAACTGATCAATCACGATTGGAAGCAGTTTCCAGACCCATGTCATGTCAGGGACCGTACGAGCGCAGCAGCGCGCGCGGGGCGAGTGTCGGGGCTCCGTGGATCAGCAGGAAGTCAGCACCAGGCACGACAGCCGTCCGTATGGGATGACACCAGGCGACATGAGCTGGGCGTGACGAGGCGCACGGTGCCGCCGGTCGAGACAGGCCGGTAGGAACAGCGAAGGTTTGCAAGGCGGGGGTTAGGGTTCAAGTCCCCTGTCTCCGCCGTAAATGGAAGGTCCTGGTATCTACTGGGCTGCAGGGGACTGACGTCCTTGCCGGACTCTGAGCGGTACGCGGGTCATTGACGTTTTTCGGAGCGACTATGCATGGTCATCGCCCCGTCGGCGCGGGCGGCCGCGGCGGCTGTTGCCGCGGTCGGCGATGGTCTGGCTGGGGCTGTTCGCCGGCGAGGAACAGCCCGCAGTAGATCTGCGCCGTCACGAACTGAATGACCCCGCGGCGTCGGTGCCGGCCGGCACCACCCCGCTGGACGGCGCGGTCCACCACGACGGTCACTAGCGCGGTGCGGGCGCACGAAACGGGACAGAACGTCCCGTGCGCCGCCGTGTGGTCCTGCACGCCGCCGCGGCGATGCTGGTGAAGGCAGCCCTGATGGCTTCTGGTCTGAGACCGTCCACGACGTCAGGCGAGGGCACGCGGCAGATCGGCCCGAGGTCCCTCATCGGGTACGGTATCTGCTGCGCCGCGTAGCTGCTCATGAGGTCGGCCAGCGTTCGTTGAGGTCGCCCCAGCGACGGTAGACGTCGTCTTGGCGATCCCCGCGCCGCGACCCGCTCGACCGCCGCGCCGGCGTATCCGTTGCTGGTCAGCTTCTTCGTCCAGTACCGCCCGCAGTACGGCTGCGCGGGTGGTGGGCGGTCCGGCCCCCGGTCTGGAGGCGCCCGGCGGCTTACCGTCCAAATAGAACTCCAGTTGCGTTAAGGAGGTCGGCTGTTGTATCGTCAACACTAACGCAACTATCGTTCTATTAGTGCGGCGTATCGCCGCCCGGGAGAGCACAATGCCTGTAGCAAACCCCTGACATAGCCTTCTGCCTGCAGCGTCGGCAAAGGACCGCGCGGGCCTGACACGCTAGTCGCCGTCGGCGAGGCGGACACCGAGGTCTCCGGCGCAGACTTGTATGACGTGCGGACTGACCCTGCCACGCTGGCCGGCGTGGTCGCCCCTGCACCGCTCGGTGACCAGGACGGGCACAGGAGGGCTGGCGCTGGCGCGACCTTCGACCAGCAGCAGATCGTAGCCTCTCGGCTTCCCAATCGGCACCACCACCCAGCACGTCACCATCGACTTGCTCGAGCCCGCGCTGACGCGCATCCTGGTCGGGCGACAGCAACGGGGTCAGGACGTGTCATCTGTGGAGCTTCAGCCCGCTGCCCGGCGGCGGCACCCATGTCAGCAACGTCGAGGCGTTCGCCGGCATCATCACGGTCGCGATCCTGCGCCCGCTGGTCGCCCGTCGGTGGAACTGGTTGTTCCAGGCCGCGGTCGACGGCCTGATCCACAGCGCAGCCGGGAGCGCACGGCCACGTCCGGGTGAGCATCGCGCGAGCGCCGCTCCTCATTCCTGAAACGGCACGGCGATCAAGTCATTGATTTTGTGCTCGAAATCCGACCAGACGGCGGACGCCTTTGGTGATGTCGCTGATCCTGCCGGGACGGAGCATCACCTGCTGCAAGGGTCCGCCACTGCCGGACATGAGCGCGAAGCCGCGTTCGCCTCTGGTAGCGCAGGGAGCGGAGCAGTGCGTTGCGGGGTCCGGGTGTCCGGATGGAGCCCTTATCCCCGCCAGTTTCCTGACTGGGACCTGCACGCCTGCACCCGCGCCTTCGTACCCTGAGTCGGCCAGGAACGGCAGGTCCGGTCAGGTAAGGCCGCGCCTGCGGCAGAACGAGTTGGCGGGCTGGTAGTCAGGTCATGAGTGTTGCCGGGCAGCACGTCCGAGACCCACAGCGGGACGCCGCGCGGCACCGACCGAGCTGGCTCTGCCCTGACGCCCCAGGTTGGCGGTTGGCTGAGGCAACCGTGACCCGATACGGCGCCGGTAACCCGGACGCCCGCCATCGCCGACCGGACAACGGCGTCATCGCTCTCGACCGCAGCAGCGCTCCACCACGTCCGACCGACTCAGCGAAAGGCATGTCCGCCTTCGGACGCCGCTCTGGCCACTGCACTGCCTTGACATTCGCGCCGGCACTTTGACGGCCCAGCCCGTGGGGGCGTCAATCCGTGCTCCTCGCCGATCGATGGCCGGTCAGCAACGTCACCACCTGGCCACCCACCTGCAGGTTCGGCACACCACCATTGAAGGGCAGAATCCGGTCCAGGCACGGCATATCGAGCCGCACATGACCATCCAAAGCGGCAACTCGCCGATCCTGTCGCTCCCACCGCGGGCGTTTACTCCGCCGCGAACGCCCGCCGGGGAACCGCCGAGCCAGCCGTCCAGCACACCACCTCCAACGAGCACGCCGGGTCAGTGACCATCAGCCGTCAAGGCGATCAGGCACCTCGGCGGTCCGAGGGCTGGCCTCACTGGGATTATGAGGCGCTGATTCCTCAAACTGCCCGGTCCGGCTCTTGCGGTGGGGGTGTTATGGAATGGTGCCGACAGTGTGGCGCATCCGTGGGGCCCTACCACCGGTTCTGCGGCCAGTGCGGATGCCCGCGGACGGCGGCCCGGCCGCCGACTCGGCGTTTGCCGCCGCGATCGCCGGCCTGTGCCAGCACTCCACCCCTACCACCTGGCCCACGGCCTGCTCGACTACGCCGAGTACCTCAGCCACCTGGACGGTGACGAGGCAGCCGGGGCCCTGATCGGCGAAGCCTCGTGACATTGCCGGCTGCCTGCGCTGCCAGCCGCTGCTGGATCGCGCTGCTGACCTCCTCCCCGCAGAACCGCGGATCCGGGGCTCGATGGTGACCGCACCCGTCCGGCAGACAATCCGCACACCTACACGATGGGTGAGACGACGGCCCGGGCGTATCGAGACGTCCTGGCTGTCCCGGACGCCCGCGCCCTGATCGGGGCCAGCGCCGCCTCGCAAATCGGTAATTGGCTGTACAACGCCGCGCTGCTCGGATACGTGTACAGCGCGACCCACTCGGCGGTCTGGGTTGGCGCCGCGACGATCTGCAGGGGTCTCCCGTACGTGCTGCTTGGCCCGTTCGGGGGGCCATCGCCGACCGCTATCCACGGCGCACCGTATTGCTGGCCGGTGACCTCCTGCGGATGCTGCTCATGGCCGCCATCGCTGCGACGGTCGCCAGTGCTGGCCCGCTGGCGCTGGTCATCGCGTTCACCGCCCTGGCGTCGGCCGCTGGGAGCGCGGAGAAGCCGGCGGCGATGGCGCTCCTGCCGCGCCTGGTCGGTGAGGTCCTGCTCGGTCCGGCAAACGCGCTCCTGCACACGGTCCAGGCTCTCGGAGTCGTCATCGGCCCGGCGATCGGAGCGATCCTGCTCGCAGTGGCCCCTGCCTGGGTCGCGTTTGCGGCGAACGGCGCGACCTTCGCGGTATCTGCGCTGCTGATCTCGGCAATCCGTCCCGACCGTGCTCCGGCCGGTGGGCGTACGTCCGGGGTTGCGCAGCTGGCTGAGGGGCTGCGGACGGTGCGCACGACTGCGTTCGCGCTGTGGCTGATCGTGGTCATGGCGATGGCCGAATTCACCTACGGAGCCCAGACCGTGCAGCTCGTCGCGTACGCCACGCACTCGCTTGGGCTCGGCAGTGGCGGCTACGGTGTCCTGCTGACGGCCGCGGGCGCCGGCGGATTGGTGAGCGCGGTCGTCAACGGCCGTCTGGCCACAGGCAGACGGGTATCCCTGATCGTGATCGTCGCCGGTTCGCTGGCGTGCGCCACCGGACTTGCCTACGCCGGCGTTCAGGTGCTGACGATCGCACTGGCGGTAACCGTGATCGGAAATACCGGCCTCGTCTCCCTGCCAGGTGGTCGGCGAGACCGCACTGGCGCGGATCGTCCCCGCGAGGCGCTCGGGCGGGTGATCGGGACCTTTTTGCCGTGTCGAGGGCCGCGATCATCGCTGGCGCCGGTCCTGGCGTCGGTTCTGGTGGCGTCCACTTCGTTGCGTGCCAGCCTGCTGATCCTCGGCACCGCTGCCATGTTGATCACCGCTCCTGTGTGGTCTTGGCCTGCGCGGACTCGATGCGCTCGAACGCGCAGCGCGCCGACGCGCTCGCGCTCCAGGGTGAAGGTCCTCCAGGGCCTTCCGGTCACGGTGGGAGTGCCGCAGATCGTCCTGGAGCAGCTCGCCGCGGCCGCGCAGTTCTGCCCGCTGCCACCCGGGGTCGACGTCGTGGTTCAGGGCGCTCCGGCGCACGCCTTCTACGCCGTCGCAGACGGCCGCGTCGTGGTGCACCGAGACGGCCGGGCCGTCGTGCATCTCGGCCCTGGCGACAGCTTCGGTGAGCGCGGCCTGCTCGACCGCGCCCCCGAAACGCCACCGTCACCACGGAAATGGACACGACGTTGCTCCGCGTGGAAGGCAACGCGCTGCTCGACGCCCTCGAGGCGGCGCCAGGCCTGCGGCCCGCGCTGGATCTCAGCAGCACCGCGCCCGGTGTACAAGTCCCGCCGGGCGAGACCGCGGTGGTGGACGACCCGCGCTGGGCAGAGGCATGACCCTCGACGGGCCCGCTGGCCGCGTCGAGATGCCGTCACCGCGGTGATGGAGAACCCCGGGGCCCTGGCTGGGCCGCTGCTGGCTGCCTCGCCGTCGCGACGGTGTCGCTGCAGCAGCTCACCATCCCGACACGCCCCTACCCCCGGCCGCGACGAGGCGAGAACAGAGCTCACCTGCCTGGTGATCGCGCAAACGAGGCAGCGAGCTCGGTGCGCGACCGGAAGCCGCGCTTGCGGAACACGCTGCTCAGGTGCCGCTCGACCGTCTTCGGGCTCAGAAACAGAGAGGCGCCGATCTCCCGGTTCGACAGGCCCCGCGCCGCCAGCAGCGCGACGCGCGTCTCCTGTGAAGTCAGCGGCACGTCGCCGGCAACAGCCCGGCGTCTGGCCGTGCCCCCGGTCGCGGCCAGCTCCGCAGCCGCGACCGTAGACCAGTGCGTGAGCTCCATAGAGTCAGAAGGCGTCGCGTGCCGCGCCGAGCTCGAGGCGTGCAGCGACCCGCTGCCCGGCCCGTCGGAGACGGCCGCCGTAGAGCAGCCGGGTCCGCGCCGCCTCGAACGGGTCGGATGCCGCGGCATGGGCCTGCATCGCCGCGTCGAATGCCTCCTGGGCACCGACCTCGCTGTCGGCTGTGATGGCCTGGCATCGGCGCAGGAGGGCGATCGACAGCGGTGGGGCAGCTGCGGCCGTGGCCTCGGCGTAGCGGGCAGTGAGTGAGCGTGCGCTCGTCCCACCTCCCAAGACCGGCGTACGCCTCGACCAGCAACGGCGCGATACCGAGGGGCTCACCGCCTCGCCCCACGCCCCCGTCGATGGTGAGGCGCTGCTCGAGCAGCGAGACGACCTCGCCAGGTCTCCGCGGCACAGAGCACAGAACGCGGACGTGAGAGGCCTGGTGGGCGGCGCGCGCTCGTGGTTGCCGGCCCGGTCGGTGAGCATCCGCGCCCGGACCAGGGACTCGCGGGCCTCGTCGTGCAGGCCGCGCGCGGCGCGGGTTGCCAGGCCAGCATCTCCCACCGCCACCGAGCCGTCGGCGGCGTAGCCCAGATGGGCGGCGAGCTCGGCTGGCCTCGCCCGCGTCGGCGAACGCGCCGGCATGGTCTCCCAGCCACGCCCGGCCCGCGGCAGGAGCGCCAGGACCGGGACCAGCACCCCGATGGCTCCGCGGCGGCGTACCTCCGCGATCCGCGCAGCTCCGACGGTCACGGCGTCGCCGACCTGGCCGGTGAAGGCGGCGGGCGAGCGCCATCAGCAGCAGTGCCCGGGCATCGTGACGCAGCGACCGAAGGTTCGCTAGTCCGCCTGACCTCGGCGAGCCGCGGTCCGCCGGCATCGAAGTGACCGGTCAGCACGAGGGCCGCGCCGCCGTGAAGTCGGCCAGCAGCTGCTGCTCAGGGTCATCGCGGTCGGCCACGGCATCGATCTGCTGGGCACACTCCACGAGCCCGGCAACGTCGTTGAGACGGAAGCGGGCGACGGCCGGTTCGGTCGGCGCCCGCACGAGCGCACGACCGCCGAGCAGGGACGAAGCATGCGTCGAGGTGCTCGACCGACCGAGGGACCGAGCCGGCGTACTGCTCCAGCATCCCCAGCGTGAACAGCACCTCTCCTCGGGCGCGGTCCGTTGCAGTGACCGGTGAGCACCCTGTCCACACAGCGCCCGGACCCGCGCAACGTCCCCGGCCAGAAACGCATCGTGGGCGGCCAGGGCGAGCCGCTGTGCCGCCAGGTCCGGGTCCGGGTGATGTCGCCGGCGCGTCCAGCGCCGCTGACGCGGCGGCGTAGCTAAGTCGGTCGCGGTCGGCGTCCGCGAGTCGCGTCAGTTCTTCGGCCACTTGGGCGTCCGTGCTGATCGTGCAATCGGCCCGGTGCCACGCCCGTGCCCGATCGCCGACAGGAAGCGCGGCGGCCAGCGCCGCATGCGCCGCGAGCTGCTGGTCGGCCGTGGCCAGCTCCAGCACGGCACTGCGCAGCAGTGGATGCACCGGAACCCGGTAGCGGGTGCCGTGGCGGACCAGAGACAGCGCGCTCGCGCGCCTCGTCCAGCGCGACGGCCGGTTTGACCTCCATGCCGGTGAGGACCGCGCGCGACGGCCGCGTGTGTGCACGTCTCCGCTGCCCCGGACAACGCCAGGAGCAGCACCGCCTGGAACGCCGGAGGCGACAGATCGGCCAGCGTGGCCCGGTAGAGCCTACGCAGCCGGTCGCCGGCCGGTAACGGATCGGGCAGCGGCGCGGCTCCGACCCGTTGTGCGTCGTCCAGCCGCTGCGACACCTCCAGCAGGGCGAGCGGGTTCCCCCTCGCGTGCCGGCCACCAGCCGTTCCAGCACCGGCGGAGCGCTGCCGCGCAGGAGCGCGGCTGCGGCCGGCGCGGACAGCCCGCCGAGCCGGAGGACGGGCACGCCCTGCGCGAGCTCGGCCGGTACGTCGCCGGTGCGGGCCGCCAGCACGAACGCGACGGCATCGGGGCCCCAGTCGGCGGCGCGGCGAAGATGATGGCGTCCAACGACTCGCGATCCAGCCACTTGCAGGTCGTCGACGAGCACCGGGACGGGCCCGCGCTCGGCGGACGCGGCGAGCAACGAGAGCGTCGCCGCGGCGACCAGGAACCGGTCGGCTGCCGAAGACGCGGGCGACCAGCCGACCGCCGACCGCAGCGCGTCAGCCTGTGACTCAGGCACCTCGGGCAACAGGTCGCGGATCGGGTGCAACAGCTCCAGCAGCCCGGCATGGGCGAGTTGGGACTCGAACTCCGGCACCCTGTGCGGTCAGGCACCTGAAGCCGTCGGCCAGTGAACGAGCTGCCTCGAGCAGCGTGGTCTTGCCCACCCCCGGCTCGCCCTCGACGACCAGCGCCGTGCACCGGCCCGCAGCCGCCTCGGCCAGGAGTCCGCCGGAGGTGTCCGTAACTCCGTCTCCCGCCCCACCACCGCGGTCCCAGGTTTGAGGGTTTTGCCGGACGCGACCGAAGCCGCCCCGATGCCACTGTCGACCGGAGTCACGTCGCCCGAAGGAGGCCCTGATGCGGACATCGACAACGATCGTAGAGAAGCTCGAGCGCTGGCTCGCCTCCCCAGGATGGGGTACTGCACCATGTGGATCTTCCCGGCGATGGCGCGTCCCCGCCCCTGGCGCGGCTCTCCGATCAATCGGGGCAACGACCGGACCGGGTCCGGTGACGAGGGTGGGAAAGCCCGTGCCTGCGCCCTCGCGGGCGCCGACCACATCAGCCTGACGGTCACCGACCTCGACCGCAGCGAACGGCTTCTACACCGAGATCCTCGGACTCCTCCGACTGGCCGACTTCGGCCACGCTCGGATCCTGGTCCACCGGCAGACGTCGTTCTTGGTTGGACTCAGATCCGGCACGACGCCACCGACGGCACCCCGTTCACCGAGCTCAACACGGGGCTGGACCACCTCGGATTCGCAGCCTCGAGCCGCGACGAGCTCGTCGAGTGGGAGCGCCGATTCGTGGCACACGGGGTCGAGCACACACCGATCCGCGACATGGAACTCGGATACCACCTGAACTTCCGGGACCCCGACAACATCGCCCTCGAGATCACAGTCTCGAACGACGTCGCCCGCCCAGTGGTTCGCGGAGCTGCGAGGCAGGAGATCCCCCGGCAGGAGATCGACACACGCCTGCGGGAGTACCTGAGGTCGCTCGAGCCGGCGCCGACCGGAATGACCGGCGCCGCCGGAGCCTCCGGGCGGTACAAGCGGGACATCTGGGGACCGGCCAACAACCCGGTGAGACCATGCCGCCGCGGCCGTCTGGTCGCCGTCGCCAGCGCCGGGCGTGAAGGTCAGTTGGCCGGGACGATCAGGCGCACGACCAGTTCCCGGGGAGCGTTCGCGGACACCGTCAGCACGACCCAACCGCCCCTCGGGTGGACGTCGTTCGTGCCGGCGCGCGACCGGGGCGTAGATCGTGCGCACCCCGTTTCAGAGCGTGCCGTAGAGACCGGGGTAGCCGTCGATCTGGACCGGGTCCGGCGTTGAGACCAGCTAGGTCGAGCGCGACCGCGCGATTGCTGCACCCATCCGCGGCGGCCTAGGCTCCGAACACATTGTGTGGCGACTGTAACGGCAGCGAGGGCGCCGGTGACGAGCGAGCCGGAGCGGACGCGGCAACAGGTGGCGGCCCCGCCCGACGTCGATGACCTTCATGCGCCGGGTCGCGCGGCGGCGACCGGAGCGCGTTCGCCGCCCCTCTACGACGCCATCGCGTCCCGGGTCTACGGCCTGATCCGGCGCGTGATTCGCGATCCCGGGCTCGCTGAGGAGGTTGCGCAGGAGACGCTGGTCGAGATCTGGCGCACCGCCCCACGCTTCGACCCGTCCCGCGGCTCGGCCGCCGGCTGGATCTTCACGATCGCGCATCGCCGGGCGGTCGATCGGGTACGCGCCGAGCAGGCCGCCTCCGACCGCGAGCGCCGCACGGCGACCGCAAGCGTGCCGTTCGACGACGTCATTGAGGAAGTTACCGCGCGGCTGGAGCAACATGCGGTGCGCCGCTGCCTGCGCACGCTCACCCAGCTGCAGCGGGAGTCAATCTTGCTCGCATATTACGGCGGCCTCACCTACCGCGAGGTCGCCGACCGGCTGGGCACTCGCGCTGCCCACCGTCAAGACGCGGATGCGGGACGGGCTGATCCGGCTCCGCGACTGCCTTGGGGTGAGCTGGGGATGACCGATATCCACACGCTCTCCGGCGCCTACGCGCTCAACGCGATGGATGACCTCGACCGGGCACGGTTCAACCACCACCTCGACGAGTGCCCTGCCTGCGCCGCCGAGGTGGCCGAGCTTACCGAGACGATGGCCGCGCTCACCGAGGCGACCGCCGAGGCGCCGCCTGTCGGGCTGCGCTCCGCAGTACTGGCCAGTGTCGACGACACCCTGCAGCTAAGGCCCGAAACCCACCGCGTGTCCCGCCGCCCGCCGGTGCGCTGGGGCCGCTGGCTCGCCGGGGCCGCCGCCGTGGTTGCGCTCGGCGGCGCCGGCGCGGTTGGCTACGTGATCGCGGATGACGCTGGCCGCGGTGCGCACAGCACGCGGGCGGATGCGCCGAAACGCAACGGATCGCCGCCGTCCTCGCCGCCCCCGATGCCCGGACGCGGAGCACGTGCGGCGGGCGGTGGGCGGGTGATCGTTGTCGCGGCCGAGTCACTGGACGAGGCGGTGGCAGTGCCTCACCGACCTGCCGTCGCCCGGCGCCGACCACGCGTACCAGTTGTGGCATCATCCGCGATCGCACCCGCGAAGCGTCGGCATCCTCGCCGCGGGTCGCACCGATGCCACGAGGCTGATCGGTGGCGTCCGTGGCGCGGCGCTCTCGGCGTCAGCCGCGAACCAGCGGGCGGCTCGGCGACCCCAACCGTGCCCCTGGTGACGCAGCTTGCGCTGGGCTGAGCGCCGCGTGACCCGCCACGTCCCAGGCGATCGTCGATGTCTGTCCTGGCGATATGAGCGGTTAGCCGAGGCCGAGCGCGGCCCGGCTGGCTAGGCCGAGGCCCACGCAGAGCACGAGCGCCGCCGAGCCGGCGGGCGCCAGCCTCGCCAGCCGGGTCAACGTCCGGCGGGGCCGCGCTGAAAAAGCGGTCGCGAAGCCGGATCAGTAGCAGGCCGGCGGCCGTGAGCGTACCTGCCATCCCGACGCCGTAGGCGATCACGAGCAGCACCCCGAACGCGGTGTGCCCCAGCCCGATCGCGCCCAGCAGAACGACGAGCGCGGATGGGCTCGGCACTAGCCCGCCGGCGACACCCATGCCGACGAGGCCGAGCCGCCGACCCCGTCCGGCCGGGTGCGGGTGGTGGTCGTGGCTGTGGCTGTGGTCGTGGTGGTCGTGGTGGTCTGTGGTGGCCATGGTGATGGTCGTGGCTGTCGTGGCTGGTGGTCGTGGCTGTGGTGCTGGTGGCCAGGCGTGCGGCGACGGAGGGTCGCCGCGAGCATGGCGGCGCCGACGGCGGCGACAAGGATGCCGCTCGCGATGCCGAGCCAGCCGAGCACGACCTCGCCCGCTGAAGCCGGCGGCAGTGGTGAGCAGCAGGCCAAGGACGAGTACGCCGCCGGTGTGCGTCAGCGTCACGGTCGCGCCGACGACGAGCGCGTCGCGCGGTCGGCCCTGTCGGCCGGCTGAGGTAGGCCGCCATCACCGGTCTTGCCGTGACCCGGGTAGCGCGGCGTGCGCCGGCGCCGAGCGCGAGCGCCAGGACCACCGCGAGCAGGCCGACGAACGGAGTGAGGCGTGCACCGACCAGCCGCTCCAGTGCCCGGTCAGCGCCCGCGACCCAGCGGCTCACCGGATCTCCGCGTTCACCCGGGTCGCTCGCGCCGAGGCGGCGGTCCGTCGCCAGGCTCGACCCGCAGCCGGGCCGAGCGCTGGTCGAGCGGCGAGCCGAGCAGGTCGGTCGGGTACGCGCGCAACCAGTCGCTCACCGAGCGCGCCGGGATCGGCGGATCCACCGGGTGGACCCCGTGCCCGGTCGCGGTCAGCTCGCGCCAGCCGATCCGGTCTGCCCGATAACCGTTGGCGACCTCCACCGTGGACGTACGGCCGGATCGGTCTGCGGCCGCCTCGAGCGCGCACGATGACCCGGCTGGTGTGCAGTCCGGCGCTGCCCGGCCGGTACTCCGAAGCCGGTCGGCCGCACCGTCCACTGCAGAGCGATGGCCGTTCACGCCGCACCGCCGACGTCGCGCGCCAGTGCTGTTGCAGACTCGGGGCGTTGTAGCCCGCGCGGCTCTCCGGCGTGCGACGGCCAGGCGCGCTCCTGCAGCGTCGGCAGCTCGGCGAGGTCGACGACCGCAGTGACGTGCGACCCGATCCGGTACAGAGGTCGAGCGCCAGGCGCCTGGTTCACCGAGAAGTTGCCGAGCGGGTGCGCCGGATGCGAGGCGTGGCCGGCAGCGCCAGCACGATGCCGCACGACGCCCAGCGCCGCGAGCGCCGAGGCCGACAGGCGCCTCATCGCGGCGCCGAGCCGGGACAGGGCCGCTGCGGCGACCGGCGCATACCAGCGGCGAGAAGTGCCGGTTCAGCGCGAGCGCGCGCGCTCAGGTCCCGGCGCGCGTCGCCGTTCTTGCCGAGCGCCAGTTCGATCATCCCGAGGTGGAACAGGTACCCGGCGTTGCGCGCGCCGAGCGCGTTGGCCCGGCGGGCATAGGAGCAGCGCCTGCGGCGTTGGCGCCCGCCTCGGTGCAGCGCCCAGCCGAGCATGTCGGCCACGTCGGCGAAGTGCCGTCGAGACCACTCGCGCTTGGCCGCGAGCACCGCGTTGCCCGGCACGGCCCTGGGCGAGCGCGAGCTGCGCGGCACCCAGGTCGTCCGTGCCGCCGTTCGCCCTGAACAGCCGGTAGCGCCGCGCGCGCGGCGAGCGAGCTGCTGCGTCGGCGCGCGCTGCGCTGCCCGGCGGCGCGTAGCAGCGTCGGCGTAATCCATGAGGTACCCGGGCGACGGATAGCGCGCCGTGAGTTCCGCGTAGCCGGCGAGCGCCGCGCGCGGTCTGCCCGCGGCGCGGCGGCGACCCTGCCGTGACCGGCGAGCAGGGGCAGATAGGCGAGGGTCGGCGGCTCGCCCGGCCGCGTACTCGGTCCGATGCCGCGTCGAGCCGGCCAGTGCTGCCAGGCGAGCTCACCGAGCTGGTAGCGGCAGAACGCGATGTCCGCTGGGTCTACCGCGTCGCCGAGCGCACGCGCGCATGAGCGGCCACCGCGTCGCCCAGGCGGCCCTGCTGTTCGACGGTCGTAGGAGGCGCGGGCGTAGGCGGCGAGGCCAGGTCGGAGGTCGAGCATGCGCTGGATGGCGTCCGTTGCCGCCGCGGGGTGGCCGAGCTGGGTCTGCGCGTCGGCGAGCGACGCCGTACGCGTCGGCCGAGTAGGGGTCCATGCGAAGACGCACGCCGGGCCAGATCACGCGCGGTGGCGAACTCGTGCCGGGCGTTGGCGAGCGCCCCGAGCCCGACGAGCGCGGCCGTATTGCCCGTCGGCCGCAGCGTGAGTGAGCGGCGCAGCGCGCCCTCGGCCTTCGGGTAATAGCTGGGATCGGCGGTAACGCGGGCACGCTCGAGGTATGCGCGAGCCGAGCGCAGCCCAGGCGATCGTAGTCGCCCTGGGACCGCGCTGAAGCCGCTTCTGCGCCCGGGCGATGCCTCGCAGCGAGCCGGTCGGCGGGGACCGCCGGCCGGGAGCCTGCTCGACGCCTGGGCGCGACGTTGTCCGGTGATTCGCCGTGGCGCAGACCGAACACGCTGCGCCCACGCCGGTGAGCAGGATCGCTGTCAGCCCGACAATCAGGATCCGGAGCCGCACCGTGGTGACCTCCTCGGCTAGCCCCGGGGACGGGCGCCACGGCGATGCCCCCGGGGTCTTGCGTGGAGCTAGTTAGCGGCTCGTCGGCGTGTCGCGGAGCCGGCATGCGGTCTGCCGGCGTGCCGCAGCGGTCAGCGGACGCCAACGCAGCGCATCCGCCGCATCACCAGGGCTGCAGCAGCCGGCGCTGCGCGCCGCGCCGGCGCCGGCGACCGTAGGTGCCGACGTTGCTGCGTGCGATGGTGTCGCGGCCGCGGCGGTGCGCGGCCGCCGTTCGGCCGGAGCGGCCGACTCAGCCGGGGCCGGGCCGTGACGGCGGCGGTCGGACGACTGGGAGACGCTGCCAGGCGCTCGTGCCGTTGTTCACCGCGCCCACATTGGGCAGGGCGACGGTACGGGAACGACGTTGCCGAAGGCGTTGTCGTTCGCGTTCACCGCGTCGCCCGGCGGCCAGCGCGTCGACCAGCTTGCCGGTCTGCGCCGCGCCCTCCGAGCGCCTGCAGCTCGATGTCGACCACGTCGTCGGTGAGCCGGCGGCCGTTCGGGAAGCCCTGCAGGTCACCGGCGAGCACGCCGAGCCGGTTCGGCTTCGCGGTCGACCGGCACCGACAGGTTCAGCCGCAGCATCTCCGACGGCTGGAACTGGGCTCGGGTTGACGTCGGCGTTGTTGAGCTGCGGAGTTGAGGTCGGCCTTGATCGGGCCCGTCGCGCCTTGGTGGTGATGCCGGTCAGGAAGATCTCGACCAGGTCGTTGCGCGGCGTCGGCCGGGGCCTGGCACGCCGTAGATCGCCTGGATCAGCTTGCGGCACCTCGGGGTTCGGTGACCCGGGCGACGACCGGCGGCGATCGTGGCGTCCTTGTCGGGCGTGAGCGCGTTGAACGCGTCCTTCAGGCCGGCCGGGACGACGACCTCGTTGACCAGCGGGTTGCCCGAGCCGGGAGACCTGCACCCAGTCGCCGGACGGATGTGGCCGTTGGCCGGTGATCCGCACCCGCGGCCGCTCGGTGGTGCGCCAGACGCCGATGACCGGGTTGCGCTTCGCGTCGCCGTTCAGCGCCACGTCCGTGAACGGCACCTGCAGCGCGATCGTGTTCACGTTGTAGCCGGCCGAGCGTGTCCTGCCCGACCTCGCTGAGGTTGCCGCCGTACAGCAGGTCGAAGACGCGCAGGTCGAGGAAGAACGGGTCGTCGGCCTGGCCGGCGAAGATCTTCCAGCCGCCCGGCAGCGTGGTGACGGCCTGGTCGCGCAGCTTCTGCGTAGTCCGGCATCGATGCCGGTCCGACCCGCGACGGCGCGACCGGGGCGTCGCTCGACCCGGGTCTGGAACGGCGCCGCCGTTGAACGACGCCTCCAGCGTGTAGGTCTGGCGGAACAGCAGGTTCTCGTCGTCGATCGAGGTGACCGGGCCGTTGTTGTACAGGAACGTGTTGCCGCCGCGCTTGTCGATGTTCTGGAACGTCCAGCGGAACATCGGCGTCCGGCTTGGCGTCGCCGTTGTTGTCGACGTTGATGTTGTAGCGGGCGTCCGTCGCGAACGGGTAGAAGTTCGGTCCGCCGTTCGGCTCCTCGAACGGGATGAAGTTCGCGACGAACGTGACGTAGCCCGGGCGGTCCGGGCTGACGAACGCGTACACGTCGGTGTTGTCGACCGCCGGGTCGGCCGCGATCGAGTGGCGCCTCGCGGTGGCTGGACGCTCCCCGCGTCGCTCGGTCCGAGTAGCGCTACCGCGCCCGCTGAACGCGACGCCCGAGCGCGGCGACGGCCGCGCCCGACGCGGCGGCCTCTCGTTTTGCGCATGCTTCCTCCTCGGTAGGTGTGTGCTGTTGCTGACCGGGAATTCGGCCCATCGCCCGATGCGGGTGGGCGGCTTGTCTGATTCGCCTCACTCGGGCCATCCGCAGCGCGCCCCGCTCCGAATAGCATCATCTGCGCCGCGCGGGAAGGTGGCTGTCTGCATGTTCGCTATAGCGCGCGGCGTGTCCTGGCCGGCGCGAGTAGTTCATCAGCGGGGCTTGCGGGACTGACGACCGAAATTGGGTGCAAGGGGCTGGGTTAGGGGTTCACGTCCCCCGCTATGTGCACGTAGGCCACGCGCGAAAGGGGCTGCGATGCCTCCGGCGACCCGACGGCGTAAGTACTACCGCAGCCCGGTTCCGCTGGTCACCGCTGGGAGTTACGCGTCACCACTACCCGACCTCCGACACAAGGTTTGTTGCCAGTTCACGGGTTCGTCACGGAGCCGTCAAGTCAGAGTCATGCACCCTGAGAAGCGTGTGGACTCCTACCGGGTCGAACTCAGGAGGAGACCTCTGCCGGACGAATCTTGTGCGTGGCGGCGTGATCGCAGCGATTGCGGGAGCAGCCATCATCGGCGTCGCTGCCGCGGCTAACGGGGCAGAGGCAAACGGGGTGTCGCTGACCAATGTGCCGACGGCTAATGAGAAAGCAGAGGGCTACGCTCCGGCCAGCCGGCTTTCGCCAGAACTGCAGGAGCGGGTCCGTCGCGCAGGGGTCGACACTCGTAGCGAGAATCCGTCCGCGCCTGACGTCGACATACGGCTACGACAACGACGTGACGACCGCCGGCGATTTCCGCAGATGGTCGCCAAACCAAGACCAGCCTGAACACCGAGGCGCACAAGACTCGAGCCGGACAAGAACACCTACCTCGTCTTGAAGCATGGACTCACCGGCGCCGACGCGAGCTACAACTACGGCGCGCGCTTCCTGTTCCAAGGCCATGAGGGGCGGCGTGGCGGCGACAGCTAGCATCACACGGATCAACATTGGACGCCGATGCGGCGCACAAGGTGACCCTGCTCGCCACGAAGGACGCGAACGTGGCAACGCTGATCACAGACCATCGACGGTTCGACCTGGGAGCCGTTCGCCCGGAGGCTGCTCTTCACCACCGAGAGCGCAAGCAATCCCACGTACGCGGCCACGCCCGGCTACCCGTCGATCGTTACCGACGTCTCCGGCGCACTCGGCGCGCGGCGGTTACGAGGGGCATCCAGGACGACTGCGACGGCAACATCTGGATCGTTGAGGACATCAGGTGGCTCCTTCAAGACGGACAGCGCTGGAGCGGGCACGACAGCCAAGCGTCCGAACAGCTTCCCTCTACCGGTATGTCCCGCGCGATCACCGGGCGACCTCGCCCACGGCAAGCTGCAGGCACTTCAGGTGCTGAACAGCAACGGTCAGCCGATCACGTTTGACTCCACAGGCTGCGCTCGACAACCCCGACCAGGTTGCGCTGCACAGCTATGGCCAGACCTTCCAGACACAGTGGGTCACCATCCACGACACCGCGACGCAGGCGCAACGCACCGTTCAATGCCAACACCGCAGCGAAGGCGGCGCAGGCGACGCCGTTCAAGCTGTCCGGAGAACGGCGTCTTCCAGCCCGGCGACGGCTTCCGGCGACTTCTACTTCACCGAGACCGGAGATACCGACGCGACCAGCGTGAGAGAACAACACCGTCAGGTGGCTGGGGGTCGCTGTTCCACCTGAGCGCAGTCGTCGCCGTCAGCCAACACTGGCCAGATCCGCGTGTTCTACAAGAGTGACAGGGCGCACTCCGGTCTCGACAACATCAACTTCATCTCGGCAACGCAGCTGGGCGTCGTCGAGGACGCTGGCGACCTGCTGCACTCACAACGGACGCGCTCGACTCTGGCTATGCGTTGGACATCACGAAGGACTACGCATCCTGGTGCGCTGCCACCCGCTGGCTGGCTGAAGGGCGCGATGCGTCCGCCACGATCGACTCATCGTTCAACGGGTTCGGCAAGAACGATAGCGACAACGAGATACACCGGTCTGCTCATATCGAACGGGGATCCGTCCGTCCGTGGCATCCTCGGCACGGCGAAGCCAAACTTCGGTCAATGGTGCAACCAACAGTGACAACAACGGAAAGGCCACTTGGCGCTGGTTCTACACCCAGCAGCACGGTGACAACGTGACGTACGAGGTGCTGCCCTCGGGTCGCTGATAGCGACCGTCGACGCTGGGAAGCGGTGCCGCCGGGTACCTGCCCGGCGGCACCACAGCGATCATACTGACCGAAGAGCGTCACTTAGGTCCAGGACGCTGGCCCAGCGGATGGGTCGCGGCAGGGCGGAAAGTACATGATCAAGCCGCACTCGCCGGCATCCACCGGAAAGCGACAGCGATACGTGCGATGGCCATGCACGCCAGGCGTGCAATCGCAGGGCGACCAGCTCACCAGCGTGCCGCGTGGCAGCAACGGATGTCCGGCGGGGCAGCGTTCCGGCGGAACTTCCTCGAGGTATCCGTTTCTCCGCAATTTCGAACGCATGTTCGACTGTGGATCATAACGGAGCGTGACGCAATAGCGCCGGGCCCTGGCACCTGGCCGGTAAGGCCGACCAACGCCAGCTCGGCGCTCAGGTCCTGCCACCGGTTCCAGTGGTCGATGGTCCGACGTCCGCCACATGAAGACCGAGGCAGCGAGCGGACAGACCGGCGCGGCAGCGTTCCGGCGGAACGATCCTCGAGTTACCGTCCCCCGCGATGAACGATTTCAGCGCGGTGGCATTCCTGGTGGCGGAATCGGCCCGGGTGGGATCTCGTCGTAGTGCCAGGTGCGCTGCCGGTGCCGAGCGATCAGCAAAACCACGATGACAACGACCAGACCGATGGACGTCACCCAGCCCAGCAGCTGCCCGAGCGGCATGATGGTTGGGCCACCGGGGTGATGGTGGTAGGTCAAGTGAGCGTGAAGGGTCAAGGCCCAGTCGACAATGGCGAGCAGGGCCAATACCGCGATCCAACGGGATAGGTGCTTGGACATCGTTTCTCCCGTTGACGGTACCGCCCCGAAGTCCCGTTAGACGCCGAGCCGAGATCGGTCGGCCTCGGCCGGCCGATCGGCGACATAAAGATCGGCGACGACGGGCCGATGATCGCTGGCAGCCCTGACATCAGGTGAATCGATGGCTGTCGTCTGAATGACGGTGATGCCCGGGCCGACGAACAGGGCATCGATACGGCGGGTCGGCGACTCGGTGCGGTTGGTCCGGAGGTCACCGGTGCTGTGCACTGCGGCGGCGTCTGCACCGCGAGCGGTGAGGCGCGCCCAGGTCGCCGAACCGGGCTCGTCGTTGACGTCGCCCGCAAGCATCATCGGCACCCCCGGTGGACGAAACTCGTCGACGGCCCGGTGCAGTTCGTCGATGTGACCAAGCCGCTCGGTTTCGACCCCACTGAGGTGGAACCCTGCGACGACGAGTCGAGAACCTCGGATCGTCAGGTCGGCCATGGCCACTCCGCGGCGCTCGCGCCGCCGGTATCGATGAAGCAACAGGGCACGAGTTCCGCGCACCGTTATCGACGGGTCGCCCAGGAGGAGATTCGCGGCGGCAGACCGGCCGCCGGCGATCATCGCCATGCCGAGGTCGTCCGCGAGGCGACGACAAAGCGTCGGGCCGAACAGTAACCGAGGGGCTCTCTTGCAGGCACACCACATCGGCGCGCATTGCTTCGATGACGCGCACTACGGATGCGCGGTCGTCGCGAAGAGATCGAATGTTGTAAGTCGCGATTCGAACTAACCCCACGGCTCTATCCTGCGCGACGATGATCCCGACGACCGCGCGGGTCGATCATGTCCGCGGCACGCGACGGTAGATCGAATCCGTTCGGTTCGTGCGCCGGCGGGCCGGAAGGATCTTGATGCAGAGGAGCTTCGTCATGGCTGGATTCGTGATCAGGGCGGTATCGGCATCGGCAACGGTGCTCGCAGTTGCGTTCCTTGCCGGTTGTTCGTCAAGCGGTGGCGGAGGAGGTGCCGGAACGACATCGGCGTCCGCCGGTTCGGGAAGCGCATCGGCCGGTGACCGGTACGGCAGTCACAGCGACCGAGAAGGAGTACTCGATCAGCTTGTCGACCCAGACATTTACGGCCGGCCCCTACACATTCACCGTGCACAACGCCGGCCAGACCGCGCACAATCTCACTATCGAGGGGCCCGGTGTCGACAAGCAGGCCACATCCACAATTCAGCCAGGCCAGACGGCCAACCTCACGGTGACCTTCCAGAAAGGCAGCTATGAGTTGTGGTGTTCCGTCGACGAGCACAAGGACCAGGGCATGGACCTGCACATCACGGTCGGCTGACGCGGGATCCGTTCGGCGCGTTTCCACCAATGAGACGGGCGACGAAGTAAGGGCGGGAACTTCGTCGCCGCATCCCTCGCGCGGCGTCCAGCTGGGATTGGGTGAGGTAGACGCAGCCACCGAGGTCCGCGGCACGTAGGTCAGCACTCCGGAAGTCGGCGCCACGGACATCAGCTCCCCGCAGGTCGGCCGCGCGGAGGTTGGCGCCGATGAGCAGCGCACCGCGCAGATTCGCCCCAACGAGGTCGGCGCCGCGCAGATCGGCTCCCGCGAGATCGGGTGCGCCGTGGCTTCGACGCAGGCCAGATCGGTGCGGGAGGCGGTGCCGCCGCGCGTACTGCCGGCTGGCTTCCTCTCGGACCAGTGCGCTCGCCCGGTCAAGCAGGACGTCGACGTCGCGACGACACGCGCGGATGTCCAGCGGCAGAAGGGCGTCCGGGCCTTGATCCGCGAGGCGTTCCATCTCGTCCCGAGCCTGGCGCAGCTCCGGGTGAAGCGAGCGAGCCGCCTCGAACGTCAACGCGTCCGCCAGGTACCAGCAGCAGCTCGTGCAGTGCCTGGACGATGGGAACGACGGCGAACATTCGCTGCGCTATCTGCGGATTCCGCCGCCAATCCTGCCCGGCGAACGTCGACTGGGTGATCTTCTGCCCGGCGCCGTAACAGTCGTAGGCGGCGCAACCGGGAAAGCCGCGTTCTCGCAACTGGCTGTGGATGCGGCATCGGAAGTCCGTCTGCAGATGAGGACACGGCTCGCCCGCCGCCTTGTCGATCGCGAAGTCGGCCGACGCTCCGAATGGCAGGGCAACGCAACACAGCCCAGCACAGTTCTTGCAGTCTGGGCGAAGGTTCTGAACGATCCTGGCTCACACCAGGCCTCCACTCGGAAGGAGCCGAGCACCATAGCGCGGGGCATGCGTGATGCGCTCGACACTATCGACCGGCGTTGAGAACGACACTCGCGCAACCACGTAGTTGAACGCGCAGCTAAGATGCCCCTTCGAACGTGCGCCGACGGAGGAGGCCGGCTTGCCCCGACTGGGCCTCGTCATCGCCAGCACTCGGCCTGGACGAGTTGGGCTGCCGGTCGCCGAGTGGTTCGCGTCCATCGCCCGGGAGCACGGGGCATTCGAGATCGAGGTCCTCGACCTGGCCGAGATCGCGTTGCCGTTCCTGGACGAACCGAACCATCCTCGGTTGCGCCGCTACCCAGCCGCACACGTTCGCCTGGAGCGCACAGGTCGAGGCTTGCGATGCATTCGTCTTCGTCATGCCCGAATACAACTACGGGCTCAACGCGCCTCTGAAGAACGCGATTGACTACCTGAACCACGAGTGGCGCTATAAGCCCGTCGGATTCTGTGCGTACGGCGGGATCGCCGGCGGCGCGCGCGCTGTTCAGATGGTGAAACAGGTCATCACGACGCTGCGGATGGTGCCGGTCGTTGACGCGGTGTTCATCCCGTTCGTCGGCAGCATCGTCGACGAGGACGATCGGCTGCAGGCAACCGAAGTCATGATCGGTATGGCACGCGCGATGCTGGACGAGCTGGTACGGGTGGAGGCGTCGCTGAAGCCGTTGCGCGGCTAGCCGGCCCGGTCAGGCCGACGAGGAGTTGAGTTGGTACCCGACACGCTTGTGCACCTCGAGGTGGTCAACGCGATCGCGACGATTACGCTGGACTCCCAGCACAATCGCAACGCGCTATCTGCTGCCCTGGTCACGCAGCTTCGAGATCATCTCGGGGCCGCGGCTCGTGACTCGAACGTTCGAGCCATTGTCTTGACGCATAGCGGGCCGACGTTCTGCTCAGGCGCCGACCTCGGCGAGATGACTCATGGCGACCCAGCGGTGAGCACCCGCAACATGTTCGGGGTCATGCGGGCGATCGTCGATGCGGCCAAGCCGGTTCTGGCCCGCCTCACTGGGAGCGCACGCGCCGGAGGCATCGGGCTGGTCGGCGCGTGCGACATCGCGTTGGCGAGCCCGGATGTGACGTTCGCGTTCACCGAGGTCCGACTCGGTCTAGCGCCTGCGATGATCTCGCTGACCACCCGAACGCGGCTGTCCGAGCGTTCGGCGGCGCGCTACTACCTGACCGGAGAGCTCTTCGATGCCGCCGGAGGCAGCGCGAATCGGATTGCTTACCGAGGTCAGCGCCGAACTGGATCTCGCCGTCGAGCGATACGTCGATGCCCTGCGTGCGTGTTCACCGCAAGGCCTTGAAGCGACGAAGTCCATCAGTGCCGGTCCGTTGCGCAGCCTGCTCGCGAACGAGAGCGACGCGATGATGGAGCTGTCTGCCCGGCTGTTTGCCTCTGAGGAGGCCCGGGAAGGCATGCGCGCATTCCGCGAGCGGCGACCACCTCGATGGGCTAGGTAGGCACGCCATCGGGGGCAAACCGCGTGAAGAAATCGGCGTCACGGGTGGTTCGCCTAATCTCGATCCTCCGTGTGGCGACCGGCTGTCGGCGTCGCGGCGGCCGTCGCCGCCGCGACGCTCGCCGCCTGTGGTACCCGGGCACCGGCGGTTGTGGATTCCACCGCTGTGCGCTACGACCGTCACCACCCGCACGCCTACCCCGACGCCGCTCCCGACCGGCGCGATCGACGTGGGCCCGGTCAGCGCCGTCGCCGGAGATTGTCCCTACCTCGACGTGCCCACGGCACAGGACGAGGAGGGAAACCGGATCGGAGCCACCGTCGTGCTTCGCGCCGGTGGCCGAACCGTCGGCTGCCGGTTCAGCTACTACTACGACGGCCACCCGGTGCTGGAGATCACCTCAGCGCGGTTTCGGTCGGCAACGCTCGCCTACAACGCGATGGTGCGGCTCGGACAGTCCGGAACACACCAGATCCCGGTGCACGACCTGATGCCCGGAGTGGACGGCGTCCTCTACCAGACCGCCTTCAATCCGCCGGATGAGCGCCTCGACTGGGCGTGCTCGTTCGCGACCGGCGACACCGTGGTTACCGTCAAGACCGACCAGAAGAACGTGTCATTCAACGCGCGCAATATCGCGAAGACGATCGCCCCGGAAGTTCTGATGCGATCAGCTCACCCGGCGTCGCCAGACGGCGCTTCGCCCGCCGCGGTTGACCCGGACGACTTCGTGGTGGATCGCGCAGTCCGCTTGCGCGGCGAAGTCGCTTTGGCCGCGGCCTTGCTCGAGTCGTGTTGGCGACGGTGTCCGAGAGGTCTGGAGACTTTCTCCGCAGCGATATCGGTGACGGTTGCGGCCTGATCCGTCGCTGCGTTGGTTACCTCGCTGGCTGTCGCCGTGGCTTGCTCGGGTACGGATTCGCCCCGGCTCTGCACCCGAGCTGTCCGTCGACATGGCGTCAGTATGGCGGCGACCGAGCAACTGTTGGATCACCGCGAGCGTGGCCCCGGCCGCGAGCAGGGTGAACGCGACGGTCTTCACCGACTTCCGCTTCTTCTTCGGGAGCTCTCGTCCCTCGAGACCAGGTTCGCTACCGATACGGTCAGCGGAGCGATGGCGGCCGCCGCCCGGCGCTCGGCCTGCGCTACCGATTCGGTCAGCGGGGCGATGGCGGCCGCCGCCCGGCGGTCGGCCTGCGCTGCCCGCCGGCGACGCTTTGCGGCCCTGACCCTCGACCGTCGGTCCGTCTTCCGGCGAGTCCGCCAGCTCTGTCGTGCGGCGGTGTCGAAGGCAGACGCGACGGAGTCCGATGCTTCGACAGTCCTCGCCTTCACCTTCTTGGCCGTATCGGCTGCCTTGCCCTTGGTGGCACTGCCCACCGCTTGCAGCGCTTCCGACAATTCAGCGCCGGCAGATGTGCGGCTCACTGCAGCCCCTTCGTCATCGTTGATCGACAAGCATGGACTACCACACGCAGCTCCGCTGCCGGTACCCGGGCGGTGGCGCAGCCAGCGGTCTGAGGCGCGGCGTGGCAGGATCGAACGTGCGACCAATCTGTTCCCAAACCCGTTGGAGTCAATTTCCGTGTCCACGACCGCTACCGCCACTCTGCATACGACGGCCGGAGACATCCGAGTCAACCTCTTCGGCGATCAGGCGCCCAAGACCGTCCGCAACTTCACCGAGCTAGCGTTGGGCTCGCGCGAGTGGACCAACCCCGCCACCCGCCAGAAGACGAGCGAACCTCTCTACAACGGCACGATCTTCCACCGGGTCATCCTTACGCTTCATGATCCAAGGAGGTGACCCCTGGGACAGGGGTTACGGCGGTCCTGGCTACCAGTTCGGCGACGAGTTCCACCCGGAGCTGGTCTTCGATCGCCCGTATCTGCTTCGCCATGGCCAACGCCGGTCCGGGCACGAACGGCTCGCAGTTCTTCATCACGGTCGTGCCCACGCCGCATCTCAACCGCAAACACACGATCTTCGGCGAGGTCGCCGACGATGACAGCCGCACCGTCGTGAACCAGATCGCCAACACCAAGACGGGGCGCAAACGACCGCCCGTCAACGACGTCACGATCAACTCTGTCGAAGTAACGCCGGTCAGCGACCGCGCCGACGGAGGCTGAGCCGGCAAACGACTCGAGCGGAGTGTCCAACCGAGAGATGGCTGCCGCACCCGGAGTGAACATCCGGACGCCAGCGGGGCGTCCCGCCGGTGCATCCGCCCGCGTTCTGCTATCGGCACCGCGATGCGCGAGACCCTGATTCGGTGCGTGCGGTGCAATCGCCCGATCTGCAGTGACTGCATGCGCCCCGCGTCGGTTGGGTTCCAGTGTCCGGACGACGTGAAGCTCGGCCGTGCCACCCAGCGGCCGCTTCGCACATCGGTGGGCGCGGTGCGGCGCGGTAACCGCCCGTACGTCACCGGTGTCCTCGTGGCGCTGAACGCGGCCGTCTACGTGGTCACCGCCGTCCAGTCCGTCTATGGATTCAATCGACCGTCGCGGTCCGCGTTGTTCGAGCAATGGCAGATGCTCCCGGCGGCCGTCGGTACCAGCGGCGAGTACTACCGGCTCCTGACGGCCACCTTTCCTGCACGCCAACGTGCTGCACATCGTGATCGAATCATGCTCGCGCTGATCATCATCGGACCGTACTTGGAGCGGCTTCTCGGCTGGTGGCGTTACCTGTCGGTGTACCTGCTCGGAGCGCTCGGTGGATCCGTGGCGATCTATCTGTTCAGGGCCCGTTTCAGTCCGGTGGTCGGCGCCTCCGGGGCGATCTTCGGGCTGTTCGCCGCAGCCCTCGTGTTCGTCAGGAGCTGAACCTGGATCCGCAGTGGTTGGTCGCCACGATCAGAGCTGGAACCTGGTCGTCACCTTCTCGGTGCCCGACGTGTCCCGGCTGGGCCACGTGGGCGGCTTCCGTATGTGGTGGACTCGCCGCGTTGTCTATCGCCGGCAATCCACGAAAGCGCCGGTCGCTACCGACCCGCGTCCAAGTGGCCAGCTTGTCCGGCATCGCCGTCGCGCTCCTTGTCGCGGTGATCGGGGAAACGCTCACCTTTGACGATCTAATCTCACCTCGGCGGCGCGTACGACTGCACCACCGCCAGGACGTCACGCTGGATCCGCGCCGAGCGCCCATCGGCTCAGCACAACAAGATCGCCGCGGTGCGTCGATCTCGAGCGTTCCGGTCGAGAGTCCGAAGCGGCGCCGCTCGTCCAGGCCCACCGTGTCCACGTCCGACCAGGCGTACGCGGCCCGCCGCGCCGGCGTAGTGCCCTGAGTCCGTCCGGGCCGACGGACAACCGTGGCCAGAACACCAGACCGACGATTCCGTACGCGGCAAAGCACGATGGCCGCGCAACCAGCAAGCAGTCGACCCGCGGGATCGGTCGTGGCGATCGCGGCGCCGGCGGCCACGAGGGTGAAGCGCCAGCCACAGGATCGCGAGCGCCCGATTCGGCCCGGAACTGGTGGGTGGTCACCGGTTATCCACAATCCTGTCCCCAGCTGGGGACGGAACTACAGAGCTGTAATCCGAGTCGCCGGAGGTCGTGCCGATCAATGCCAGCGCACAGCCATCCGAGGCCGATGATCATAAAGCCGGAAACCGACGGCAAAATTCCACGCGCCGAGATCCTGCATGACCGGCACCGAGCTGCCGGCCAACGTAGTAGACGACGATCCAGGCCAAGCCGATGAGCAGGATGGCGGCCAGCACGATCGGGTACCAGCGCGGCGAAGGTCGTACGGCGTGCCCGCCGGGCGCGAGCGTGCTCGTGCGCAGTGTCGGCTCGGTCTTCTTGCGCACCTTCGACTTGGGCACGGATTCTCCTACCACGCTCGTGTGCGGCTAGCGTGAACAGCCGACGGACAATCACACACGATACCGCCGGGATATGTGGCCGGGCACGGCGACGAGGGAGCGCGTCCGATGAACGGGTGGCGTGCGGCGCTGACTCCCACCGGCGCATGGCGGGTCATCGTGCCGATCGTGTGCCTTGTCGCTGGTCTGTTGTTCGCCACCAGCCACGAAGTGGCGCAGGGCCACGAGCTGCGGTCACCTGCGACGGCCGATCTCGCCGATCTGGTTCGCAACGCCGAACGTCAGGTCGATACCGAGTCCGCGACATTGCGCCAGCTGCAGGCCGAGGCCAAGGCTGCGACCGATGCCGCAGCGGCGGACGACACCCAGGTCGGCCGGCTGAAGACCGCGGAGGCGCCCCTGCTCGTCGCGGCCGGACGCGAGGCGGTATCCGGGCCCGGCATCCTCGTCGTGCTGGACGACGCGCGCACGGTCCAGGACGATCCGACGGTTGACCCGAACCAGCTCGTCGTACACCAATCCGATCTGCAGGCGGTCGTCAACGCGCTGTGGGCCGGGGGCGCCGACGCGGTCAGCGTTGCCGGACAGCGGCTCATTGCCACCAGCGCGGTGCGGTGCGTCAGGGAACACCCTGCTGCTCAACGGCCGGGTCTACTCGCCGCCGTACCAGATCGAGGCAATCGGTCTGGCCGACGCGATGTCCAAGGAGCTGGATCGCTCACCCGGCGTGACGCTCTACCGCCAGGCCGCCTCGTACTACGGACTGGGGTACACCGTCGAATCCCAGCAGCGCCTGGATCTGCCGGCCTACGATGGCCCGTTGGCGCTGGACTACGCGAAGGCTGGATGACGATGACCGAGACGCGGCCCAGGGGAGCCGCTGACGATGGTCACGCCGCCAACACCCTGACCATGCCCGGGCGCCACCGCGTAGTGCACGGCAGCGACCGGATCCGGTTCGTGATGCGCGGCGTCGGCCAGGCACTGATCACCGCTGGTGTCATCGTGCTGCTCTTCGTCGTTTACGAGCTGTGGGTGACGAACATCTTCGCCCATCAGAAGCAGGTCCGCGTGCACAGCGTTCTCGAACAGCAGTGGGCCCAGGGAGACGATCCACTTGTCGACCGGTTGAACCTGCCAGGCTCCGGGCAGTCGACGATCCCGGCTGGGCAGGGCATCGCCAACCCTCTATGTGCCACGCCTCGGATCCGACTATCGGTTCACGATCGTGCAAGGCGTCGACGGCGCGTCCTCGAGGAGGGCCGGGCCACTATCCAACGACTCAGCTACCGGGGCAGGTGGGTAACTTCGCGGTGGCTGGGCACCGGGTCGGCAAGGGGAGCCGTTCCTGAACCTCGATCAGCTTCGCGCTGGAGACCCCGTAGTGATTGAGACCAGAGTCCACCTGGTTCGTGTACCGGGTGTTGGGTGACGTGGCGACCGGCGATCCCGACGGTCGCAGGCGTTGACGGGGTTCCCGGTCGGCAGATCGTCGCGCCAAGCGACGTCGCAGTGATCGATCCGGTGCCGGGTCGTCCCGGTGCGAGACCGACCGAGTCGCTGATGACGATGACTGACCTGCCATCCCAAGTTCACCGCGAATCAGCGAATGATTGTGCACGCGGCGCTCTCCCGCGCCGTCGTTCGTAACGGAAACCAGCTGCCCAAGGAGCTGGTGGGAGGGACGATCTGAGCCGTGTACACCTGGATCTGGCGTCATCTGCCCGGGCGAATGGTCTGGAAGCTGCTACAGACGTTGGTACTCGTCGCGGCCGTGTCCGCCCTGCTGCTATTCGTGATATTTCCTGGCTCGAGCCGCATTTGCCCTTCGGCAACGTCACCGTGGACGGGCCGTGAGCGAGCGGGCGTCGCGGGCAGGCGGGATGAGGATCCTTGTCGTCGACAACTACGACAGCTTCGTCTACAACCTGGTTCAGTACCTGGCCCAACTGGGGGCCGATGTGATCGTTCGTCGCAATGACGCGGTGTCACCGGCGGATCTTGCCGAGCTGGACATCGACGGCGTGCTTATCTCACCCGGACCCGGTACCCCCAGGAGGCCGGCCAAAGCATGCCGCTGGTCACTGCATGCGCGACGACGGGCCTTCCGCTGTTCGGCGTGTGCCTCGGTCACCAGGCAATTGGTGCGGTGTTCGGCGCGCCGATCATTCGCGCACCCGAGCTGCTGCACGGCAAGACGAGCGAAATTCTGCACGACGGTACGGGCGTTCTCGCGGGGCTGCCGTCGCCGTTCACCGCCACGCGCTACCACTCGCTGGCCGTCGACGAGGCGGCCCTGCCCGAAGAGATCATCGTGACCGGCCGGTCCCGGTCCGGTGTCGTCATGGCGCTGCGGCACCGAACGCTGCCGATCGACGGCGTGCAGTTCCATCCTGAGTCCGTGCTCACGCACGGCGGTCATCGCATGGTGGCCAACTGGCTGGTCCGCTGCGGTGGCACTGTCGACGACGAGCGCGTGGCCCAGTTGTCCGACGGGGTGGATGCGCTCCGTTCGACCGCATTCGCCGACGCCTGAGGAGCGTCGTCCGTCTGAGGCCTCAGATGCTGGCCGCACCGACCGGACGTGGCGCAGCGGTGAAGGGCGCGTTCCGGCTGCGTCATCGGTCCCGGCTGAGTTCAGGTCAGGCGGCCCGCACGCTGGACTGCCAGACCTGGGCAATGAGCGGGACGCCCGGCCGGTAGGCCAGATGTACGTAGGACGGCGCTTCGAGCGCGATCAGGTCGGCGCGTTGTCCAACCGCGATCCGTCCGATGTCATCGCGTCGAAGTGCGGCCGCACCGCCCGCCGTCGCCGCGTGGACGGCCTCGCGCGGCGTCATGTGCATCTCGCGCACAGCTAGCGCGATGGCAAGCGGCATCGAGGTCGAACAGGCCGAGCCGGGATTGCAGTCGGTGGCTATCGCGACAGTGGCACCGGCGTCCAGCGAGCGCACGGGCATCCGGGGTACGGCGAACGAGTGGAGAACTCGACCAGAGGCAGCAACGTGGCCACTGTCGACCCGGCAGCCAGATCGTCCACGTCAGCCGGGGTCAGGTGCGTGCAGTGGTCGGCGCTTGCCGCGCCGAGCTCAACCGCCAGCCGTACGCCCGGGCCTGGCCCAAGCTGGTTGGCGTGCAGCCGGGCGCCCAACCCCGCCGCGAGTCCGGCCCGCAGCACGAGGCGGCACTCATCGACACTGAACGCTCCGTCTTCGCAGAACGCGTCGACCCACCGCGCGTGCGGAGCGCAGGCCGCGAGCATCGGTCCGCAGACGCTCGCGAGGTAGTCCTCCCGAGCGACCTCCGGCGGCACGACGTGCGCCCCGAGGAACGTGGTTTCAGTCGTGAACTCCCGGGCGAGGCGCAGGGAGCGTTGCTCCTCCGGCACATCAAGTCCGTATCCAGACTTGCACTCGAAAGTCGTGACGCCCGCGACGAGAAGCTCGCGCGCCAGTCGGGCCAGGTTGGCCCGCAGGACATCATCCGACGCGCCTCCGGGTAGCTGCCACCGTCGTCTGGATGCCGCCGGCGGCATAGCGGGTCCCGACCATCCGCGCGGCAAACTCGCCAGCCCGGTCGCCGGCGAACACCAAGTGGGCATGGGAGTCAACGAAGCCGGGCAGCACCGCCCGACCCTCGAGATCAGTTCGCTCATCGGTCGCCGGCGCCCCGGCCGACGGTCCGACCCACGCAATCCGGTCGTCGGACAGCACGATCGCGGCATCGGTCAGCTCACCGAGCTCTGGGTCCTGCGTAGCTAGCAGCCCGATGTTGGTGAGCAGAACGCTCATCCGGCTAGAGCGCGAGCGGCATCCAGGAACTGGTCGTTCTCGCCGGGTGCCCCGATTGTCACCCGAACACCCTCACCGGCGAACGGCCGGACGATGACCCGCTGTTCCGCGCATCCCGTGGCCCAATCGGCGGTGCGCTCACCCAGGGCAAGCCAGACGAAGTTTGCCTGGGTCGGCGGGACGGCGTACCCCATGCCGCGTAGCGCGTTCTCGACCCGGGCCCGCTCGGCGAGAACCGTGTCGACCCGCGTGAACAGCTCCTTCTCCGCTTCCGGATCCAGGCACGCAAGCGCGGCATCCTGGGCGACCCGGCTGACTGCGAACGGCACCTGCACCTGCTTCAGCGCAGCGGCCACCGCCTGGTCGCCCGCCAAGGCGTAACCCACCCGCAGCCCGGCGAGCCCGTACGCCTTGGAGAACGTACGCAACACCACCAGATTGGGATGATCGTCGAGAAGCGTCCGACCGTCCGGGACATCGGGATCGGTCACGAACTCGTGGTAGGCCTCGTCGACAACGACGAGCACGTGCTCCGGCACCGCAGCGAGGAACGCCTTCAGGTCGGCCCCCGGACGGCCGTGCCGGTCGGGTTGTTGGGGTTGCACACGAAAACCAGCCGAGTGGCGTCGGTTACCGCGTCGGCCATCGCCGGGAGGTCGTGCACTTCGTCACGCAGCGGCACCCGCACGTGCACCGCCCCGGCAATCGCCGCCACCACCGGATACGCCTCGAACGCCCGCCACCCGTAGACCACCTCGTCGCCGACCTGGGTGCTGATCTGGACAAGCTGCTGGCACAGCGAGACGGATCCACAATCCCACGACGACCTGCGTGACCGGCAGGTCGTAGCGCTCGGCCAGCGCCGCGGTCAGTTTGGAGGAGGTCGGGTCGGGATAACGGTTGGCCGCTCGTAGTGAGTCGGTCAGCCGAGCGACCACGTGCGGCAGGGCAGGGTAGGGGCGTCTCGTTACTCGCGAGCTTGATCGCGTTCGGCACCGTGCGCCCCCGACGTACCCGGGCAGCGTCGCCAGCGCCTCGCGCAGCCGGACGGCCATGTCGGTCAGCCTCTCACAGGTTCCCGCGACGTTCTTGCTCGCGCTCGATCGCCTCGAACAGCGCCTTGAAGTTCCCCTTGCCGAAGCCCAGGGAGCCATGCCGTTCGATGAGTTCGTAGAACATCGTCGGCCGGTCACCGACCGGCTTGGTGAAGATCTGCAGCAGGTAGCCGTCCTCGTCGCGATCCACGAGGATCCGGCGCGACTTCAGTTCCTCGATCAGGTACCCGCACGTGTCCGATCCGCGCCCGCAGCTCCGGGATCGTCGTAGTAGGAGTCCGGCGTGTCGAGGAACTCGATGCCGCTGGAGCGCATCTCGTCGGCGGTGCGCAGGATGTCGTTGGTGGCCAGGGCAATGTGCTGGCAACCCGCGCTGCCGTAGAACTGCAAGGTACTCGTCGATCTGCGACTTCGCCGCTTCCCGATCGCCGGCTCGTTCAGCGGGAACTTGACGCGGTGGTTGCCGTTCGCCACGACCTTCGACATCAACGCGGAGTATTCGGTGGCGATGTCGTCGCCGACGAACTCGGCCATGTTCACGAAGCCCATGACCCGGTGGTAGAAGTCCACCCACTCGGTCCATCTGACCCGAGCTCGACGTTGCCGACGCACGTGGTCGATGGCCTGGAACAGCCGCTTCGGGCGCCTCGCCGGCGCATCGCCGATGGCCGTTGCGACGTAGCCGGGCAGGTAAGGGCCGCCGATAGCGGAGCGGTCGACCAGGGTGTGGCGCGTGTCGCCGTAGGCGGCGATGGCAGCCATCCGGACAGTGCCGTGCTCGTCGCTGACGTCGTGCGGCTCCTCGCAGGACGCGTGGCGCCCGCTGCCCGCGCGTGCGTGATGCACCGGTCGACGTCCGGCACCTCGAGGGCGAGGTCGACCACCCCGTCACCGTGGCGCTGATGGTGGTCGAGGTAGCGCCCGTCCGGGCCCGACGCCGCCGAGTGATGACGAAACGGCGCCGAGCCGGACGCGAGGACGTAGCCGACGTGATCGCGGTTGCCCGTCTCCGGGCCCGGTGTAGCCGACGAGATCCATGCCGAAGGCGTGCTGGTAGTAGTGCGCGCTCTGCGTGGCGTTGCCCGACGACGAACACCACGGCGTCCATGCCGGTCACCGGGAACGGGTCGGTCGACTCGTCGGTGGTCAACGAGTCCGGACGAGCCGCTTGGAGGCGCTGCTACGGTCAGGTGCGCTGCGCGCTCCTCGCGGGTCAGATCGACAATGCTCGACATCGTGCGCGCTCCTTGCCACGCGGCCTTTATCGGCCACCGTCCGCTGGTCCATACGTGCTACGCAACTAGGCGTTTCTACAGTCACACACGGTGTGCAGTATGACGAGCAGAACGCCGTGATCGGTGTACAAATACGCCGAGATATCAGCCGCGTGATGCTGCGCTCGATGGCCGGCGAGCAGAGCAAGCGCACCCGCGAACAGCCTGCCGGTCACCCGGTGCACGACGCGAACCGGCGCGCGCCGAAGACTGCCGAGCAGCCTGATCGCGCCGACAGCGATCGACGCCGCACGCCCGCCCCGAAGCGAGGTGCGAGCAGGCGCCCTGGCGATCGCCGCGATCACGCACTGCACCGCAGAAGGCGGCGGCAACCCCGATGAGCATCGCCGGTCGGTGGCGATACCGGGTGGCGAGCACGAAGCGTGGCCACGAGGGTCTTATCCGGCAGTCTCACGACAGTGATCACGACGCTGAACGCGAGCCCTGAACGCGCGAGGAAGTCGATCGATGCCGATCATTGAGACCGGTCAGCGCACTGGCCGTGTCCGGTAATGAAGTTCTGGCTACGGACACTTCAGGCTCACATCCCGTGACGCATGCCCGGCCACGGCTGGCATTTCTCGGTCCGGCCGGCAGCGTTCGCGCACGCCGGCGTTGCGCACACTCCCGATCGCCGCGAGGCAGACCTGCTCCCATGTACCACCGTGACGCTGGCCGTCGAGGCCGTGCGACCGGCAAGGTCGACGGCGCATTGGTTCCGATGGAGAATCTCGGTCGAGGGTGCGGTTCCGGCCACGCTGGACGAACTCGCGGCGGTGCGCCGCTGGTCATCGCCGAGGAGACCTTACCTGCCAGTGGTCCTCGATCTGCTCGCCAGGCCAGGGACCGAGCTCGCCGACGCGCGACCCTCGCGACTCACCCGCACGCCGAGGCGCAAAGTCAGGCGGTTCCTCCACGAGACATTGTCCACCGTCGAGGTGTCGCCTCGTCTCCTCGACCGCGGCTGGGGCGCAAGCGCGCCGCGCACCGGCGCATGCGATGCCGCGATCAGCCGCCGGCGTGCCGGCGAGCTCGTATGGACTCTGTCACGCTTGGCCACACGACATTGCTGACCACCGAGGGGCAGTCACCCGGTTCGCTGCCGCTGACGCGGGCCGGCACGCCGCCGCCAGCATCCGGGAATGACCGCACCACGCTCGTCGCCTACCTTCGGGCGGATCACGCCGGCGCGCTGCTGGAGATCCTCACCGAGTTCGCTTCCCGCGGCGTGAATCCTGACTCGCATCGAGTCGCGCCCGACCAAGGAACGCATCGGGCAGTACTGCTTCTCGATCGACTGCGAGGGCATATCACCGAGGAGCGGGTCGGGGACGCACTCGGCCGCACTGAAGCGGGTCTGCGCTGACGTCCGGTACCTGGGTTCTATCCTCGCCGCGACGGTGCGCTCGACGCGGTGCCGCGCGGGCCGAACAGACGCCGATTTCATCGGTTCCCGCGACTGGCTGGCGCGGGTTCGAGCAGACGCCGCGGCGGCTGGACGCGGTTAGCCGCGCTGGTGACGCTCGAGCTGTACCGAACTCAGAGGTAGAGGCCGGTGTTCGACTTCGACGCGCTTGGCCGCCACGGCGGTGAATGTCCCGCTCGCGCAGGAGCAGGTAATCCTCGCCCGAGATCTTCCACCTCATGGCGATCATCCGGGCTGAACAGCACGTGGTCGCCGAGCCTCGACGGTGCGCACGTGGTTGCCCACCGCCAGCACCTCGGCCCAGATCAGCCGCTTGGATATCTGGGCGGTCGCCGGAATGAGAATCCCGCCGGACGAGCGGCGTTCACCCTCCTCGCGGGACATCCGGACCAGCACGCGGTCGTGCAGCATCTTGATTGGCAACCGGTCGCCCACGAAGCGCAGCCTAATGGGACTGCCTGCATGCGCCGAGTTGCGCGCTCACGCCCAGCGGCGATGATCTTGGAGTTGGCGTCGCTGGTGCGGCATCAGGCCAAGATCACGACGGTCGGGGGCGACGCCAGGGTCGAGGGCAACACGACGGCGACGACAGCACCCCAAGCCGAGCTCGTGCAGCCGCTCTTCGTCGATGCCGAAATGGTGGCCGATCTCGTGGACCACGGTGATGGCGACCTCGCGCGCGACCTCGTCCTCGATCGACGCACTGGGCCAGGATCGGCAGCCGGTAGATCGTGATCGTGTCGGGCAGCGCGAAGGTGTAGTCGGACAGCCGCTCGGTGAGCGCCGTGCCCTGGTAGATGCCGAGCAGCGTTGGATCGTCGGGATCCTCGTCTGCGGTCTGCACGACCACGTTGTCGAGCATCCCGAGCAGTCGCTCCGGAATCGTGTCGAGCGCATCGTCGACACAGCACGTCGAACCGAGACCGCGATACCGACAGCATCCGTGCATCTTGCCAGCGGCGTACCGCAGGGCGCCGGAGTGCCGAATGACGGTCAGTAACCTGGGCGCCGTGATCGATCTCCGCCTGGTCCGCGACGACCCTGACCGGGTCCGGGCGTCGCCAGCGCTGCCCGCGGCGAGGACGAGGCAGCCGTCGACGCGCTTGCTCGCCGCAGATGACAGGCGCCGGACGGCCGTCACCCGGGCGGACGCGCTGCGAGCGGAGCAGAAGGCGATAGGGCGGGCGATCAGCCGAGCGACGCCGGCCGAGCGGCCACATCTGCTGACCAAGGCCCGGCATCTTGCCGACGAGGTCAAGTCGGCCGAGAGCCGATGAGGTCGAGGCCGATGCCGCGCTGCGGCAGGCTCACCTGGCGATCGCGAACGTTGTCGAGGACGGCGTGCCGCCGGGCGGCGAGCGGAACTCGATCACACTCGAGACGGTTGGCGCACCGCCGCACGATCGAGGATCCGCGTGACCACATGGAAATCGGCACCCGGCTGCACGCCATCGACACCGAACGCGGCGCCAAGGTCAGCGGGAGCCGGTTCTACTTCTCACCGGCGTCGGGCGCAGCTCGAGATCGCGCTGGTGAACCTGGCCATGGCCCAGGCGGCCGCGGCCGGCCTGATCGCCGGTGATCGCGCCGGCACTCGTCAAGCCCGAAGTGATGGAAGGCACCGGCTTTCTCGGGACGCACTCGGCCGAGGTGTACCGCCTGGCTACACCGATGATCTCGTACCTGGTTGGCACCGAGTGAGGTCGCTCTCGCCGGCTATCACGCCGACGAGATCCTCGACCCGGTCTCTGCCGCCGCCGCTACGCCGGCGTCTCGTCATGTTTCCGGCGGGAAGCCGGCTCGTACGGGAAGGACACCCACGGCATCATCCGGGTGCATTGGTCTCGACAAGGTCGAGATGTTCTCCTACACCACGGCGGAGACCGCCCAGGATGAGCATCAACAGTTACTGGCGTGGGAACGGGAATTCCTCGACAAGCTGGAATTGGCCTACCGGGTGGTTCGACATTGCCGCCGGGGATCTCGGTTACGAGCGCGGCCCGCAAGTACGACATCGAAGCCTGGTTCCCGTCTGCAGGGCACGTACCGCGAGCTGACATCGACGTCGAACTGCACGACGTTCCAGGCTCGGCGGCTCAACATCCGGACTCGCACCGCGAAGCGGAACGGTTCCGGTCGCCACCCTCAACGGCACGTTGTGTGCGGTCTCCCGGACGATTGCTTGCCTTCTCGACCATCATCAGCGCCCAGACGGCGTCGGTCTACGTGCCCGAGGCGCTGCGCCCCTTGGCTCGGCGGCCGAGAGCGCCTCGAGCCGTCGTGACGATCCGCTTGCTCGCGAGTGACCTGGACGGCACGCTGGTGCGATCTGGACGGGAGCGTGAGCGACCGAACCCGAGATGCGTTGCGCCGGGCCGACTGAGGCGGGGCTGCTTGTCGCGTTCGTCTCCGGGCGGCCGCCGCGCTGGTTGCACGGAGATCGCCGACGCGGTCGACCATCGCGGCGTCGCGGTAGCCGCGAACGGCGCCGTCATCTACGACTCTGCGCACCGAGACCGTCATCACGTGAGCACCCGCTCAGCCCCGAGTTGCTCGCGGAGATCACCGAGGAGGTCCGCTCGGCCTTTCCGGCAGTGCGATTCGGGGTGGAATACGGCCTCGATTTCGGCTACGAGCCGGGCTACCGGCACGACTTCGGGAGATGAGTCCGAGCCACGACCGGCAGGGCAACCGTTGCCTCCGCCCGCGCATGGCGAGACCTGGCCGAGATCATCACGGAAGCCGGCGGTCAAGCTACTCGCGGAGGACCTCACCGCCGACGCCGACGAGATGATGGTCGCCACGTCCCGGTTGCTGGCTGGACGGGCAACGGTTACCCACTCGTCCCGACTCGCGTTGCTGGAGATCGCGGCGCCGGGCGTGACCAAGGCCACTGGTCTGGCGGAGGTCGCGGCCGGCTACGGCGTCCCGGCGGCCGATGTGGCGGCGATCGGTGACATGCCGAATGATGTCCCGATGCTGGAGTGGGCCGGCCACGCCTATGCCGTGAGCAACGCGCACCCGGCCGCCATCGCGGCGGCCGACGAGGTGCTCGGGCGCAATGACGACGATGCCGTCGCCGGGCTCATCGAGTCCTTGCTCGAGTAGGGGCGGAGAACGCCGACGCCCCGGAACTTCGGCTCTATAGATACTGGCCGGTCCCGTGCTCACCTCCTCGCCGCTCGGCGGACGCGGGATAAGCCGCGGACCGGCGCGGGCCAGCCAGGATCTGTCCGCCCGGGCCGACGACGACCTGGCCGCCGCCGCCTCCAGACCGGCGGGCAACGCGCGACGCATCTCCTCCAACTGGGCGCGGGCGGCCATCTGCTGCGCGAACAGTGCGGTCTGGATGCCGTGGAACACCCCTCCAGCCAACCGACGAGCTGCGCTTGCGCGATGCGCAGCTCAGCCTCCGGACGGAACACCGGTGCCGAAGGGGAGCGTGAGTCCGATCGAGCTCCTCGCGCAGCTCGGGCGACAGGCCCTGCTCCAGCTCTTGATCGAGGATTCGTGGATTTCCCGCAACCGTTGGCGGCCGGCCTCGTCCAACGGCGCCGCCCGAACCTCCTCCAGCAACTGCTTGATCATCGTGCCGATCCGCATCACCTTGGCCGGCTGCTCGACCATGGCCGTAATGTCGTCGCCATCATCGGACTCACCGAGAGACCCCAGGACTAGCCAGTGCCAGCGCTCGATTAACCTCGCTCGTTGGGCGTGTCGCGGCCGAATGCGACTCACGCCGGGGGTCATTCGCGGTGTACTCCGTCATGCGCCCCAGTCTGGTCATCCGGTGCCCAGAGCAACGTGACTGGACCGCCGTCGCCGACCTGACCACGTGGAGGGGGTAAGGAGGTAACACGAGGAAATGAGCTTCGACGTGGCTCGGGTGCGCGGTTTGTACCCGACGCTCGGATCGGGCATCGTCCACCTCGAAGGTACCTATAGCGCGTTACAGCCCGAGTCGGTCGTGCGGGCGATCGTTGGCATCGCTCCGCTCGGCGCCGGCGCAGCCGTGGATCGCGGTCTGAACGCTCTCGACGGGCAGCCGTGTCGGTCGATGAGGCACGTCGAGCTATTGGCGACCTGCGTCGGCGCGCCGAGCCCAATCGGTGGTCATCGGCGGGAGCGTGTCGGCGTTGCTGACCTGGTTCGGCGGCCGCCGCATATCCCGGACCTGGCAGCTGGGTGACGAGGTCGTGCTCAGCCGGCTGGACAGCGACGACGAGACCGTCCGGGTGTGGTCGGCTGGCCGCTCGCTTCGTGGGTGCGACCGTGCATTTCGCCGAGGCCGACGTGGAGACCGGCGAACTTCCGGACTGGCAGTACGAATCCCTGGTCGGTCGCCATACCCGGCTGGTCACCGTGCCGCTCGCGAACCCGGTCACCGGCGCTGTGCCAGACGTGAAGCGGATCACCAGAAATCGCCCATGGTGTGGGGGCCCTGGTCGCTGTGGACGCCGGCGCGGCGGCAACGTCCTCCCGCTCGACCTGACCGCGTCCGGAGCGGATCTGCTGACCGTGCAGACGTCATCGTTCAGCGGACCTACGATGGCGGCGCTGAGCCATGGCCGTCGGCGTCCGGCACGGGATCGAGCGAGCTTCCGGCCTCGGTGCGCCGGACGCTGCCCTTGATCGGTCCGTTGCCGGTCGAGCTCCTGGACGGCGTCACCGCGTGCGGTCGACCACCTCGCCGGCGCTCGACGAAGCGGCCACCGGGTCCCGGCGGGAACGGCTGCTCCACAGTCGGTCACCTCGGCCCGGGGATATCAAGATCGGTTGTTCGAGCGGCTCGACATCCTGCTGCGGCGGATTCCCAGGGTGACCCTCATCGGCGCACCGGTGCCACGGATGCCAGTGTTCGCCTTCACGGTTACTGGGACGCTGCCGAATCGAGGTGGCCGACTTCCCTGTATTCGCGCGGCCTGTCGGTCTGGACCGGCCCCCACGGCATGTCGGAACTCATGACGGCACTTGGGCGTCGACGAACTTGGGTGGTGCGGTGCACGTCGGACTGATGCCGCATACCACACCATGTCGAGGTCGACCAGCTGGCTATAGCGCTCGACGATCTGCTCGGCAGCCGCCAATCGCCGGTGCCGGCTTGACCGCGCGAACGAAACGACCTCGTCCAGTTCAGTGGAGGCTGGTCAGGAGGACCTCGTAGCCGATCCATCCCCAGAACAAACACAAACAGAGATCATGCCGACGATCGAGCGCATGATGTCCGCAGCCAGATCTGGGTGCGCCTTACGGCGGCACGCCCAGCCCGCGCATGCAGGACGGCCGCCTGACCTATGGTCTGCCTGGTCTGACCAGAGCTCAATACCAGACACGACGCAGCGTAGGCGAGTCGTTTATCAATCAGTGATGATGGTGCCATGTGACACGGTCGGCTCCGCGCTCGCTCCGGTCCTCGCTCGCTGACGCTCGCTACGATCCTCACTCGCTGTCGCCTTCCGCGCGGGGCTGGCGTGCTACCGGACCTGCAGCACCACCTTTCACGATGTGCCTGCTCGATTCGACAAGCTCGTGGGCCAGCCGCGGCATCCGCCAACGGCAGAACCCGGTCGATGACCGGCGCGACGTCGCCGGACTCGATCAGCGGCCACACGAAGCTTTCCGTGGCGGTGACGATGGCGGCCTTTTGCGCGAGCGGGCGCGCGCGCAACGAGGCCGCGCTCACGCTTGCGCGCCTCAGCGAGAGCGCGCCGAGGTCAGCTCGCCAACTCGGCCGCCCTGCAGGCCAAGGACCACCAACCGGCCGCCGACCCGAGCGAAGCCGACATTGCGCGAGCAGGTACGCGGCCCCGATGTCTGTCGAGTATCACGTCGACGCCGCCGTCTGTCAGCGCGGCGATCACCTCGGCGAAGTCCTGCTCGCCGGTAGTTGATCGCAACGTCAGCGCCGAGCCGGCGCGCGACGTCGAGAGCTTAGACGGCAGATCCGGCCGTGGTGATCACCGGGCTCCGTAGTGATGGGCGAGCTGGATCGCGAGCGTTCCGATGCCCGCTCGTTCCACCGTGCACCAGTAGCGTCTCGCCAGGCTGGAGGCGGCCAATGTCGAACACCATCGACCACACCGTGCACGCCGTTTCCGGAAGAGCGGCGGCGTCCGCAGCGACATTCCTGCGGCACGCGCATCAGCTGGCCCGCTGGTACGGCCACGCGCTCGCGCGTATCCGCCGCCGAGCCAGCAGCGCGCACACCTGGTCGCCGACCCCCAGCCGGTAACGCCCTTGGCCGAGCGTCGCGATGACGCCGCTGCACTCCGAGACCCGGATATGGCGACGCTCCGGGCGGCGGATCGTAGTGGCCCTGGCGCTGCATGAGGTCGGCCCGGTTTACCGCGCTTGCGGTCACGTCGACAAGCACTTCGCCTGCGCCTGGTTGTGGATCCGGAACCTCCTGCACCTGGAGCACGTCGGGCGGCCCGGGATGGGTGATCACAGCGGCACGCACGCGGTGAACCTGAGGCTGATGTCTGCGCGCCGTTCGTCCATCCGCCGGACGGGCGGCAGTGGCAGAGTGAGCCCATGTCCAGGCAGCGCCGCGCGTCACTGTCGGAATCGGCCCGGTGAGCGAGGCGGAGGTGAGTGTCGGTCGCCCGCGACTGAAGCTGGGGTGACGCTATCGGCCGAGGCGCTCTCGGCCATCGAGAAGTCGCGGGAGATCGTGGACGGGCTCGCCCACGACACCGAACCGCACTACGGCATCTCGACCGGCTTCTGGGGCGCTCGCGACGACCTCGATCCCGACGGACCGGCGGGCGGCGCCGCAGCGATCATTGATCCGGTCGCATGCGGCCGGGTCCGGCCACGAGATCGGCCGCGAAGTCGTCCGGGCCATGATGCTGCTCCGCTTGTCGACGCTGGCCACGGGCCGGACCGGCGTACGGCCACTGGTCGCCAACATACGCTCGCGGCGCTGCTCGATTCCGGGATCACGCCCGTAGTGCGGGAGTTCGGCTCGCTGGGCTGCTCAGGAGATCTGGCGCCGCTTTCCCACGTGGCGCTCGCGCTGTTGGGTGAGAGGCGAGGTGCGGGACCCCGAGGGCCGACTACGCCCGGCCGCCGAGGTTCTCCCGGAGCACGAGCATCCGGCCGGTCGAGCTGGCGGAGAAGGAGGGCACTCGCGCTGATCAACGGCACCGACGGGATGCTGGGCCAGCTCGTTCTGGCGTGTGCCGACCTCGACCTGCTGCTGGCGCCGCCGATCTCGCCGCGGCGATGATCCGTCGAGGCGATGCTCGGCACGGCCGCCGTCTTCGCCGCCGATCTGCAGGCCCTGCGCCCGCAGCCTCGGTCAGGCCGTCGCGGCGGCCAACATGCGCGCCCTGCTCGCCGGCTCACCGATCATCGCCTCGCATGCCGGTCCGGACTGCACGTATGTGCAGGACGCTCTACTCGCTGCGCTGCTGCGCCGCAGGTTCGCGGCGCGGCCCGGGACACGGTCGAGCATGCCCGGACCGTCGCCGGCTACGAGCTCGCGTCGGCCATCGACAACCCGTCGTGGTGACTCCGGCACGGGCGCGGTCGAGTCGGACGGCAACTTCCACGGTGCCCCGGTTGGCGTACGTGCTGGACTTCCTCGCCATCCCGTCGCCGACCTCGGCGTCGCATGAGCGAGCGTCGGACCGACCGGATGCTCGACGCGGCCCGCTCGCGCGGATTGCCGCCCTTCCTGGCCGCGGACGCCGGCGTCGACTCCGGGCACATGATCGCCCAGTACACGCAGGCTGCGTGGTGTGCAGAGCTCGAAGCGGTTAGCGGTGCCGGCGTCCGGTGGTTCGATCCCATCGTCGCGCCGATGCAGGAGGACCACGTGTCGATGGGTTGGTCGGCGGCCGCAGCTCCGCCGAGCTATCGACGGGCTGGGTCGGGTCCTCGCCGTCAGGAGTTGCTTCACCGCGGCCCGCGCAATCGACCTGCGGGCGCCGCTCGGCCCGGGCCAGCGACGGGCGCCGTGATTGCGGCGCTGCGGCGCGAGCGTCGACGGGCCGGGACCCGATCGTGTTTCTCGCGCACCCGAGATCGAGGCTCGCGGTGGCGTTCGTCGGTCCGGCGACGGCGCTGACGGCGGCGGATCCAGCGTTGCCGGCGCCGCTCGGCTGAGCGCATCTGGATGCGGGGACGCGTCTCGTGATGGAATCCGTTCCGGCACCCGGCCGGAGGGGCAGGCGATGACTGGCCAGCAGACAACCGCAGGCGCGACCGGTCAGGCTGCCACGTGGCACGACGCCCGACCACCGCCGCGGGCGTGGCCAGACCGAGGCTCCGCTTGCGGATGCTGCAGAACAACCTGGACCCGAGGTGGCCGAGCACCCGGATCGAGCTCGTGGTCTATGGCGGCACGGGCAAGCTGCTCGCGACTGGCGAAGCTTCGACGCGATCGTCCGCACCCTCGGCCGAGCTTGAGCGCGACGAGACGCTGCTTGTGTCAATCCGGCGCGGCCGGTCGGCGTGCTGCGGACGCACGAGTGGGCGCCGCGCGGTGCTCATCGCCAACTCGAACCTGGTGCCGGACTGGAGCGACCTGGGAGGAGTTCCGGCGAGCTCGAGGCGCTGGGCCTGACGATGTACGGCCAGATGACCGCCGGCTCGTGGATCTACATCGGCACCCAGGGCATCCTGCAGGGCACCTACGAGACGTTCGCGCGCCGTGGCCGCCAAGCGCTTCGGCGGCACGCTGGCCGGCACGATCACGCTGACCGGCGGCCTGGGCGGCATGGGCGGCGCGCAGCCGCTGGCGGTGACGATGAACGGGGGCGTCGCCATCTGCGTCGACTGTCGACCAGTCGCCGGATCACCGCGCCGGATCGAGCACGGCTACCTCGACGTAGCAGGCCGACTCGACTCGACGACGCGTTCGCGGCTCGCGGTCGAGGCGCAGGGACGCAGGCGAGCGCTGTCCATCGGCGTTGCTCGGCAACGCCGCTCGACTGTGTTCCGCAGACTGCTCGCGCAGTGACGCGCCCATCGACATCGTCACCGACCAGACCTCGGCGCACGACCCGCTGTCAGCTACCTGCCGGTCGGGCGTCGCGTTCGAGGACTGGCACGACTACGGCCGCCGAAGACCCGGAAGGGTTCACCGGCCGGGCCCGGGCGTCGATGGCCGAGCACGTCGGCCGCGATGGTCGGCTTCCTGGACGCGGGCGCCGAGGTGTTCGACTACGGCAACTCGATCCGCGGCGAGGCCGAGCTGGCCGGGTACGACCGGGCGTTCGACTTCCCCGGGTTCGTGCCGGCCTACATCCGGCCGCTGTTCTGCGAGGGCAAGGGCCCGTTCCGCTGGGTCGCGCTGTCCGGGCGACCCGGCGGACATCGCCGCCACCGACCAGGCGATCCTCGACCTGTTCCCCGAGAACGAGTCGCTGCGCCGCGGTGGATCACGATGGCCCAGGAGAGGGTGCACTTCCAGGGGCTGCCGGCCCGGATCTGCTGGCTCGGCTACGGCGAGCGGCGACCGCGCCGGTCTGGCGCTTCAACGACCTGGTGGCCGCGCGGCGAGCTGTCAGCGCCCCGATCGTCATCGGCCGCGACCACCTCGACTGCGGCTCGGTCGCCTCGCCGTACCGGGAGACCGAGGCGATGGCTGACGGCTCCGGACGCGATCGCCGACTGGCCGCTGCTGAACGCGCTGGTCAACACCGCGTCGCGGTGCCTCCTGGGTGTCGATCCACCACGGCGGCGGCGTCGGCATCGGCCGGTCCATCCACGCCGGGCAGGTGACCGTCGCCGACGGCACCGCGCTCGCCGCGAGAAGCTCGAGCGGGTGCTCACCAACGACCCGGCATGGGCGTGATCCGCCACGTCGATGCCGGCTACGATCGCGCGGCTGAGGTTGCCTCCGACCGCGACGTCGCGACTACCGATGCGGGTCGGGACGACATCGCAGCCGAGGCGCGCCAATTCCGTCCCGGATCGCTGCAAAGATAACGCGCACTGCATCTTGCCTACACACCAGAAGCAAAACCAGTTGCCTCGTCGACGATCCGTTCGCGTCTGCTGATCGGCATGCTGCTGGATCAGCAGATCCCGATCGAAGGCGTTCACCTCACCGTACGAGTTGCAGCAGCGCCGTCGGCCACGACCTGGATGTCAGGAGATCGCCGAGTACGACCCGGCCGCGCTCGAGGAACTGTTTCGAACGCCGCCGGCCCTGCATCGATTCCCGGCCGCGATGGCAAAGCGCGTCCAATCGCTTGCTCAGGTGCTCGTCGAACGATTCGACGGCGACCCGGCCGGCGGTGTGGAACGGCGCCTCCGACGGCGCCGACCTCAGTGCAGCAGTGGGCACGCTCCCCGGCTTCGGCGAGCAGAAGGCGCGCATCTTCGTCGCGTTGCTCGGCAAGCAGTTCGGCGTCCGGCCGCCAGGCTGGCGGGCGGCGGCCAGGCGACTACGGCGACGAGCGAGCCTTCGATCGGTCGCCGACATCGTCGACGACGACTCCCTGTCGCAGGTGCGCGCCGTTCAAGCAGCAGCTGAAGGCGGCCGCGAGGCCGAGCCGGCCTGACCCTCGGATCGGAGCCGGCCGGTCTTCGGGCGACCGCCGAGGCGCTGCGGCGTGCCTGCCAGCTGACACACAGCCGGACCGGGAGAGTATGCGCGTGGACTCAGGCCGGCGCGACTCGGCGAGTCGTACGGGCATACGGGCCTGGCGTGGTTTCTCGTCGTTGTCGCGGGCCTACTCGAGACCGGGTTCGCCGTCATGCTCAAAGCAGAGCGATGGCTTACCACGGATCGTGCCGCACCGTCCCTGTTCGCGGTGTTTCGCCCTGGGCAGCTTCCAGGCCTGCTCGACCATCGCACTGAAACGGCTCGAGGTCGGGGCCCGCCGTACGCCGTGTGGACCGGCGTTGGGGCCGGCTGGCACGGTGATCGTCGGCATGATCTGGCTGAACGAGGTCGGTCGACCGTGCTCAAGCTCGTGTCGATCGCGCTCGTTCTGGTCGGTGTCGTCGGGTTGCAGCTCAGCGGTGGCGCGCTACTGATCCAGGCTCGACTCACCGGTTCCCAGCGCCGGGTACGCCCGTAACGCGCGTACGGTACGTAACGGACACGGTTCGACCGCGTTGCGTGCATGCCGTGCAGTTGACGGGCAAGTTGGGCCCGGCGGCAGACAGAGGTCGACTGCACGGGTGGGTGAACCATGGACGAGCACCGGCCGCGGCTGTTCGAGCGCTGCGTCGCGTTCAGCGATGCGGGACGATCGCAAGTCGACGAACTGGCGTCACCGGTCGTCGTCAGCAGCATCTGAGCCTCGCTCGGTGTCCGGCTCGGCATCGCTGATGCCCCGACCTCGCCTGGCAGACTGGAAGGAGTCCGTCGCAACGAGGTGACCAGGTCATGAGCGAGACCCGGACGTCCGACGCGTCGGCCAGTAACCTGGAAGCGCCGCAAATCGACCTCGAGGCGTTCCGACGGCGCTATCCAGCCCACGCCGCCGTCAGCTGCCGGTGCCGGATAAGCCGGGAGCTGGTCCGCGCTGGCGCGTGACCACCTCGAGTTGGGCGCCGTCCGGCCGGTGCGGCGAAACGCTGATCCGGTCGCACAGCATGGACGGCGACACGTCGGCCATCGACATCGTGACGCCGGACGCCCGTTCCTCGGTGGACTCCATCCGGGCCGAGTTCGATCGCGCCGGCCAACGCGGTGCAGCCGGTTGCTGCACCCGCAGATCGTGGCCAGCCGGGACGCGGACGGCCGCCTCGAGATGGTCTACGACCTCGACGACAACGTCGAGATACCGAGGGCGCGATCATCGAGGCGTGGATGCACATCGAGACGGATCGTCTCGAGCCGGCCGAAGCCGAGAGTCTCATCGCCTCGCTTCGCCGAGTGCTCCAACGACGTTCACCTTGCCGCCGCGGACGCCCCCGCGATACGCGCCTGCATCCGCGAGCTGGCCGACCGTCTCACTGACGATCCGTGGCGGATTCGACCGCGAGGCAAGCATCGAGGCCGGCGAGCTGCTGCGACTGGCTCGCTGACGGCAAGCTTCCTCATCCTGGGGCATGTGGCCTACTCCTGCGGCCGATCTCGCCGGGGCCGGACGTCCGGCGTGTCCCATTCCCAGGCCAGTGGCGTGCTGCGTGGAGATACCCAGGTGTCTCCCCTGGAAGTGCTGCCGGCCTTCCGTGGCGGCGCACCCTTGGTGCATCTTCAAGTCGCCGCTGGTGTCAACCGTGCGTCGCTCGGCGCGCTACGACTGCGTGACCGTCGTCCCACCGCCAACCGGCGGGGAAGGCCAGACCGTCCACGTCTTCCTCGGCCTGATCACCACGCTCGAAGGCGGCGCTGGTGGCCCGAGTTCCCGTGTTGCGCAAGCGCATCGCGGAGATCCTGCTGCGCTCGGGAGTGCGGGCCAGCAGCCACACCGGACGCCAGCTGCTAGCGGCGTTACGAACATTGCCACGGGACGAACTGGCTCGAGGCGCCGACCGCGGATCTGCTGCGGCTCGCCCAGCTGGTGGTGGTCGCGTGCTGAGCAGGGCGCGGTGGGCGTCTTCGCCCGGGTGCATCTCAACCGCGATTTCGTCAGCGTGCTCGTGTACTTCCCGGCCGATCGTTTCGGCCCGGAGACCCGCCGCCGGGTTGGAGAGGTCCTCGCCCATTGGCCGGGCGAGGTTGTGGCCCGCGACGACCGGATCGTCGAGCTGGGGTTCGCTCGGATGCAGTTCCTGATCGCCTTGCCCCCGAGGCGCTCCGGCGCCCTCGCCGGATCGTCGGCTTGTCGAATCAGAGGTAGCTCGAGTCACCCGCCGGTGGAGTGACGATCTGGCTGACCTGGTGGTGCTGGCCTCGGGCGAGGACGTCGGACAACGGCTGTTGCGCCGGTACAGCGGAGCGTTTCCTGAGGCGTACGAGGAAGACTTCGCCGCAGGGACCGCGGTGCACGACCTCTCCCGGCTTGGAGGCCCTCGACGACGACGACGGCCTGTCGTTCGAGGGCGTATACGCCGCCATCGGACGACGAGGCCGACCGTCGACTCAAGGTATTCCGGACCGGCAAGCCATTGAGCCTGGCTCGAGCGCCTGCCCATACTTCAGCCAGATGAACATCGAGGTGCTCGACGAGCGTCCCTACGAGATCGAGCGCTCCGACGGCAGCGTGGCCTGGATCTACGACTTCGGCCTCCGCCTACCGACAGCGCGTGACCTCGATGCGTCGCGCGCGGAGAAGATCCATCCACACCCTTCGCTCTGCTGTGGAACGACGAGATTGAGCAAGACCGCTTCAACGCCCTGGTGGCTTGGTCGCCGGTCTGACCTGGTGGCAGGCAGAACGTATTGCGCGCCTATGCCAAATACCTGCGCCAAGCGGGACGACGTTCAGCCAGGGTTATCGAGCAGGCGCTCATCCGAGAATCCCGGCATCGCCCGTCAATTGATCGAGCTCTTCGAGGCGCGCTTTCGATCCGGCTCGAGCCGAGCACGCCCCCGGTGCTGCTGCGACCGACGAAGGCCTGGGACGACGGTCAGCCCGCGTCAATGGTCTGAGGCTCATCGAAGCGGATTGATCTCGCAGCGGTGGCAAGCCTCGACCAGGACCGCATCCTTCGCTCGCTGCTGCACCTCATCACCGCGATCCTTGCGCACGAATGCCCTACCGGGCCGAGGGCCCGGCCAACCGCGGATTTCACCGTCGACCCGGCCGAGTCCCCTGGCGCAGCATGCGCCCGCCGTCAGCTCTCGAGCCCCGCCGGATTCCCGAACCTGCCCGAGCCCCGCCCCCGGTACGAGATCTGGGTCTACTCACCACGGTTGGGAAGGCGATTTGCACATCTGCCATACGGCTCCGGTCGCCCGCGGCGAGATTGCGCTGGTCCGACCGGCGCGAGGACTTTCCGCACCGAAATACTGGGGCTGGTCAAGGCGCAGATGGTCAAGAACGCCGTGATCGTGCCGGCGGGGGCCAAGGGTGGCTTCGTCGCCAAGCGACTGCCCGATCCCTCAGCGTCGACCGCGAAGGCTGGGCCGCCGGAAGGCTGAGGCCTGCTATCGCGCGTTCATCGGCTGCCTGCTGCAACTCACGGACAATCTGGTCAACGCGGTTTCGGACGGCGTCCGCCAGGTCGTGCCGCCCTCCGAACACCCGACGTTACGACGGCGATGATCCTTACCTGGTCGTTGCGGCCGACAAGGGTACGGCGACGTTCTCCGACATCGCCAATGAGATCGCGAAGCGACTTCGGCTTCTGGCTGCGCGCGACGCGTTCGCCTCCAGTGGGTCCCGCGGGTATGACCACAAGGCACGGGGGAATCACCGCCGCACGGGGCGCGTGGGAATCGGTGAAGTTCCACACTTCCGAGAGCTCGGCACTGGACACCCAGGAACAGGACTTCACTGGTCGTCGGCATCGGCGATATGTCCGGTGATGTCTTTCGGCAACGGGATGCTCCTCTCCCGGCACATCAGGCTGGTGGCCGCCTTCGACCACCGGCATGATCTTTCTCGACCCGGAACCCGGACGCCGAGAGCTCCTTCTGCCGAGCGGGAGCGCTTGTTCCGGCTGCCGCGGTCGAGCTGGGGCGGACTACGACGCCGGCGTCAATCTCGGCCGGGGGCGGCGTATATCCGCGCACGCTCAAGTCGATACCGATCAGCAGCCGAGGTAGCACAGGCGCCGCGGTTGCCGCCCGGCGTCACCACCATGACGCCGAACGAGCTGGATCCATCACATTCTTGCTCGCCCCGGTCGATCTGCTCTGGAAACGGCGGTGTCGGCACCTTCGTCAAGGCATCCAGCGAGCCGCAGCTCGCCGCGGGCGATCGCGCCAATGACCCGGTGTTCGGGTGGACGGCGCGCAATCTGCGCTGCTTCGAGTCGTCGGTGAGGGCGGCAATCTCGGCTTTTACCCAGCTGGGCCGCATCGAGTGCGCCCGGTCGGGCGGACGGATCCAACACCGACGCGATCGACAACTCCGCCGGAGTCAACACGTCCGACCATGAGGTGAACCTGAAGATCCTGCTCGACCGGGCCGGGGCTGCGGGAGCACCTTACGCCAGGACGACCGCAATCAGCTGCCGCAGACGGTGCGCGACGACGTCGTCGAAGAGATCCTGCACGACAACTACGAGGTAAGACCCTTTACCAGCTCGGCATGGCCCGCCGGCTCCGGGCCGGCCATGGTCAACGTGCACGCTCGCTTTCTGCGGGCGTTGGAGGCGACTGACGAGCAATACGTAACTGAACGAAGCATACC
>ERZ1370068.2703-contig-1836_pt1 | contig 49018 bp, 79 predicted proteins | sample MGYA00561227_ERZ1370068 | MGnify/ENA primary metagenome ERZ1370068 (study PRJEB38410, sample SAMEA6850437) | metagenome | study: Metagenomic assessment of the ecological functions of the soil: analysis of the soil microbiota associated with the... | reverse complement strand
ACTTTAACGTTCCCGGTTGCATTGGCGAAGAGGTCCTGGAGTTCATTTCCCGCATGCGGGGTAGTCCTATGGAGGGGTGGACCGGCGGATTCTGAGAAAAAGGCCAGATCGGTACGGAGGGGGGATCGCGGGTCTGCAGACGAGGCGTGGGGCGCCGGGGCCCTAATGCGCGGCGCGGTTACTCCAAACGCACCCGGTACTCGAATGCATCTGCCTGCGTCTTCGGGGGTCGAAACTGGAAACACACCGAAAGGACGGTTCCGCACGCAAAGGCCGTCGCGCGTTATGCGGATGATCCCCGGGGATTGCTTTCGCCCAAAGTAGGTAGCCGTCCTTGGTGCAGCCCGCGGGCTCAGAACGGCTTCACTCACTCACCAGGATCACGATCCCAATCACTTGAGAATTGTCGGTACTTCTGTTGATAATTCTGTAGAACTTCTGGGAGTGCTGGTTCTGGTCGGCGCGGCAAAATCGCGCACCAGCGGACAAAAAAGCCAGTGCAGCCCGGAGAGTGCAAGCGCCAAAACCATTCGGCCTGCAGCCATGTGCGACGCATACCACCCGCCTTTCCAGCTCAGCCACAGCCCCAGCCCCGGCTCACAATCATCGCCGGATTGATGATCGCCGCGAGCAACCGCCGCTCCATCACCTTGAAGGTCTCGGACTGTTTGGTGCCCGGCTCAGCTTCTGCACAATGATAGCGAAGAGCCGCGTGGCAAATAGAGCATTCCCGCCATCAGGCGATAATAGCGATGACGTGGAATGCCTTGAGCCATCGTACATCATCAGCTCACGGCCGCGCACGCTGTGCGAGCATTTGCTCCACATGCGCGATCAGCGTCTGCGGCGGATGCCGTGACCGAGATTGAAGATGAAGGGCCCGATCACCGCAAGCGCAGCAGGATCTCGTCGACGGCCCGGTCGAGCGCGGCGCCGCCCGCCACCAACGCCAAGGGATCGAGATTTCCCCGCACCAGCATGCGGACTGGATCGATCCGGCGCGCGAATACGAGATCGGTCGTCAGTCAGACTCACGGCATCGACCAGGGACCTCTTCCCACATAGCGCACGAGCCCGGCTCCGATACCGCGCGGAATCGATCACATCTTGGCATCCGGCATCTGCCGCGCACCTTCGCGATGATGCGTTGCGTGGGCTCCAGCGACCAGCGGCGAAATTCCCCGGCGGCAAGACACCGGCCCAGGTATCGAAACTCTGCACGGCATCGACACCCGCCCGCAATTGCTCGATCAGGTAGCTCGCGGACGCATCGACCAGCTTCTCGATCAGAGCCGCAAACACTTCGGGATTGCCGTACGCAGGCAGCCGTGCCGGCGCGCTGGTCGGGCGTGCCCTGGCCCGCGATCGTAACTTTGCGACCGTCCATGGCGCACCAGAAGCCGAGCAATGCGACCTGCGGCGAAAGATCGGCCTTCACCTGCCTGATGGTTTCGTAGATCAGGTGCCGACACGCCCTGATCGATCTCCGCGGTGAGCCGGCCACGCCTGACGATCCGTGATGGGATCCCAGGGTCGCGGTCCCTCGCCGGCGACGAACCAGACGGACTGGCCGAGCGCATGCGGAACGGCTCAGGATGTCGGAGAACAGGATTGCGGCATCGAAGCCGAACCGACGCACCGGTTGCAGCGGTTACTTCCACGGCGAATTCTGGTGTGAAGCAAAGCTTGAAAAATCGCCAGCCCTCTTTCGCGCACCGCCCGGTATTCCGGCAGATAGCGTCCGGCCTGCCGCATCATCCAGACCGGCGGAGGGGTCCGCTGCTCGCTGATCGAGCACATCGAGAAGGGGGTTATTCACCGCGTGATCTCGCCCTCAGCCTTCCTACTAAATCTAATCTTAAGACTCTTGCTAATGTGATTCTTAGAGCGTTGATTTAACTCGCGCATCGCCATCCACACGCTATCCCCGTGACCAAAAGTTATTCCTTGCCTGTGTGGTGGCCGGGGGTTATCGCCTTGGAGCATGCGTAAAAGCGTGATTTACCGGCACTGCCGACACCTCCCTCCTGTGATTCGTCCACGCGTGATTCACAAGTCCTTCTTTCTCCCGCGCTCGCCATGCCGCAGGATGTCCCGCGGGTGACAATGTGGACAGTCTGGGCCGGCCTGTCGACCCGGCGCCCCGGCTGCTCGGCCTCCACCCATGGCCTCCTCCCCATGAATTCACAGGGTCATACCGTCGTTATCATGCCGCTATCGCGCCGGCAGCTATTTCCACCTGCACCTTTGTCTCCGACGCGACCGGTGAGACGCTTGACGACCGTCGCGCGTGCGCAGCGACTGCGCAATACGCAAGGTCCTGCCGGTGAGACACGTCTATCCGCTGGTGCGGACCCAGAAGCAGCTCGACCGCGTGCTGGCGGAGATCGAGGAGTCGCCGGGCATCGTGCTCTACACGCTGCTCGAGGAGGACCTGGTCGCAGCGGCTGGAGAATCACTGCCGCGAGCTGAGCCTGCCGTGCCTGTCGATCCTCGGGCCGGTGCTGCAGCTGCTGCGGTCGTATCTCGGACGCCGAGACCACCCACCGGGTCGGCGCCCAGCACACGCTCAATGCCGAGTATTTCAAGCGCATCGATGCGCTCAACTACACCATGCTGCATGATGACGGCCAGCATCATCGAGGGCCTCGAGGAGGCCGATGTCGTGCTGGTCGGCGTGTCGCGCACCTCGAAGACGCCGACCTCGATCTATCTTGCCAACCGCGGCGTGAAGACCGGCAACGTGCCGCTGGTGCCGGGCGTCGCGGTGTCGCCGCCAGGTCGAGCAGCTGTCGCAGCCGCTGGTGGTCGGGCTCTACGCCAGCCCGGAGCGGATCGTGCAGATCCGGCAGAACCGACTGCTCGGCCTCAAGGCGCATCACGACGACGATCAGTACATCGACCGCAAGGCGGTCGCCGAAGAAGTGGCGTTCTCGCGCAAGCTGTGCGCCCGCCACAACTGGCCGAGCATCGACGTCACCCGCCGCTCGATCGAGGAGACCGCGCGCGGCGGTCTCTGAGCTTGCTCGCCGAGCGCCGCCGGCAGCCGGCGGTCTGACCGATGCCGCTCTGGCTTGCCGACCAGCCGCTGGTGCTTGCCTCCGAAGAGCGCGAGTCCGGCGCGCTCTGCTGCGCGGATGCCGGAATTCCGGTCGAGATCGCAGCCGGCCGATATCGACGAGCGGGCGATCGAGCAGCGCTGCGGCATCGGCGATCGCGGCGAGATCGCTGCAGCTGCTCGCGCGCGAAAAGGCGCGCGCGATGCCGCGACCCGTCGCCGGGCGCCTGGTGCTCGGCGCCGATCAGACCCTGGCGCTCGGCGCGCGCCGCTTCTCGCAAGCCCGCCGACTCGCGGCGGCTGCGCGCGACCAGCTCAAGGCGCTGCGCGGGCAGACCCACGAGCTCACACTCGGCGATCGCGCTGGCTGCGCGGACGGCGCGATCGTGTTCGAGCACCGCGAGGTCGCGCGGCTGACCATGCGCGCCTTCTGCGACGCGTTTCTCGGATGCCTATCTCGACGGCGATGGGCGGCGCGTCACCGCGACGTCGGCGGCTATCAGCTGGAAGGCCGGGCATCCAGCTGTTCGAGCGGATCGAGGGCGACCATTTCGTGATCCTCGGGCTGCCGCTGCTGCCGCTGCTGGAGTATCTGCGGCGGGCAGGATGCCTCGCGGCGTGAGTAGTCGCCGGCTGATATGACGCACCATGTTCATTCTCGGCCTCGACCGGCTCGCTCGGCATGGGAAATCGACCACCGCGCGGTTCTTCGCCGAGGAGGGCGTGCCGGTGCACGATGCCGACGCGGTGGTGCACCGCCTCTATGAGGGCGAGGCGGTGGCCGCGATCGAGGCGGCGTTCCCGGACACCACCAGACGACCGGCAAGGTCGACCGCACCAAGCTTGCCGCGCGGGTGCTCGGCGATGCCGCCGCGCTGCAAGCGGCTCGAGGCGATCGTCCATCCGCTGGTGCAGGCGGCCGAGCGGCAGCTCCTCGCGGAGGCGGCAGGCGCGCGGCGAAAAGGTCGCCGTGCTCGACATTCCGCTGCTGTTCGAGACCGGCGGCGACCGGCGGGTCGACGCCGTCGTGGTGGTGTCGGCGCCCGCCGGAGGTGCAGCGCGCGCGCGTGCTGGAACGCCCGGGCATGACCGATCGAGAAGCTCGACGCGATCCTGGCGACAGCAGATGCCGGACGCCGAGAAGCGCCGGCGCGCCGATTTTGTCGTGGATACGCTCGCAGGGATTCGACGCCGCGCGCGCGCAGGTGCGTGCGATCCTCGACGCGGTCGCTACAATGCCGAAGCGGCGAGCTGATTCGCGTGATGACGAGTTGCCGACGGCTGAACGGCCGCATTGGGAAGCGCGATGCGCGAGATCGTGCTCGACACCGAAACGACCGGGCTCGATCCCTATCAGGGCGCATCGGCTGGTCGAGATCGGCTGCATCGAGCTCGTCAACCGCATTCCGAGCGGCAAGGCGTTCCACCGCTATCTCAATCCCGAGCGCGACGTGCCGGCCGAGGCCTTCGCGGTCCACGGCCTGTCGGTCGAGTTCCTCGAGGACAAGCCGCTGTTTGCCGAGATCGTCGAAGAGCTGATCGCGTTCATCGGCGATGCGCCGCTGGTCGCGCACAACGCGATGTTCGATCTCGGCTTCCTCAATGCCGAGCTCGAGCGCGCGGGCAAAGACGCCGGTCGCGCGCGAGCGCCTGGTCGATACGCTGATGCTGGCGCGCCGCAAGCATCCGGCGGGCCCAATCGTCTCGACGACCTCTGCGCGCGCTACGGCATCGACAACTCACGGCGCACCAAGCATGGCGCGCTGCTCGACGCCGAGACTGCTGGCGGAGGTCTATCGTCGAGCTGATCGGCGCCGGCAGGCGCAGCTCATCCTGGTCGAAGCGGCAGCGCGCGCCGGCGCAAGCGGCGAGCCGTCGATCGCGATCCGCGCGCGGCCGCAGCCGCTTGCCGCCGCGGCTCACCGCGGAGCGAGCGCGACGGCGCACGTGCGCCTTCGTTGCGACGCTCGGCGAGAGCGCGATCTGGCGGCGAGTATCTCGGTGCTCGCCGAGCGTGACCGCGAGCCTGAGCCGCCGGATCACGCTCTGCAGCCGGTAGCTGGGCTTGCAGCGCTGTGCCTGCGTCTGCGCCACGCGCTGCTGATAGAGCGAGACGAAATCGACCGGATCGAGCAGCAGCGGCGGGAAGCCGCCGTTGCGCACCGCCGTGCGCGACGATCTCGCGCGCGAACGGAAACAACAGCCGCGGGCATTCGATCATGACCAGCGGCTGCAAGCGCTCCTGCGGCACGTTCTGGATGCGGAAGACGCCGGCGAAGGTCAGGTCGAACGCGAACAGCACGGTGCCCTGCGGCTTCGGCCTTGCCTTCGAGCTTGAGCGAGACCTCGTAGTCGGTCTGGCGCGAGCTGTCTGACGCCGACATTGATCTGGATGTTGATCGCGGGCTGCGTCTCGGTTGGGTGCCAGCGAGCGCGGCGCATTCGGGTTCTCGAACGAGAAATCCTTGATGTATTGCGCCAAGCACGCTGAGCTGCGGCTGGCCGTCTTGGCTGAGCCCTGCGGCGCTTGGCGCCGGGCCCGCCATTGCCGTGGTGGTCGTCATCGACGCTACCTCTCACTGCGCACTGGATGATGCCGCAGTCGGCGGCGTGGCTAACACAGGCGCACGCGGCGGACAAGGACAGCGGCGGCGATGCGCGCCGCTTGCGACTTGCGCCGGCCTGTGTGCGGCAGCTGCGCCGGTCGGGAAGCTGGCGCCATTCGCCCGGCTCGAGATCGATGATGCGATCGTCGTGACCGCCTGCGCGCCGGCGCTGCGCGCCAACGGCGCGAGCAGCTGCGCTGAGCCCAGCGGCGCACCGGCGGCAGGAACAGCAGCGGCGCGCCGATCAGGTCCGTTATAAACCCCGGCAAATACCAGCAGGATTCCGCCGAGCATGGCGGCGAACCCGGGCGTTTCCAGATGCACGTGCCGCAATCCCGTCGCTGCGCATGGCGGCCCGGAAGCGGTCGAGATCGCCGCGTCCGGATTGTCGCAGCAGCATGACCCGCCGAGCGAGGTCGCCGAGCGAAGCAGACTGCCGCGCGCAGCCAGCCGATCATCGCGGCCGACCAGGACGAAGGCGGCGAGTTCCGCCGCCGGCAGCACGCAGCAGCCGATAAATGCCCATTTAACCAAGGACATCGGTCTGATCCGCATTCCTGCGCGGCATCAGCTTGTTGGCGCCACGGTCGTGGATCGTCTATGGTGCGGCCGAGTGCGACGACCTGCGCCGGCCGTTCGACCGCCGGCCTCTAGATCGACTGCAGTCGCGTGCTTACATGATAGTTGCACGGGCACCGGCGTCTGCTATGCAGATTTCCTGTCTGCGGGCTTCTCGCTGATCCGCGCGGTTCCACAGTCCGACGGCTTCGAGAGCGTGCGAGACGTGTTCGATATCTACACCATCATCTTCTGGCGCTGGCGGTGTTCATCTTCCTGCGCCTGCGCAGCGTGCTCGGCCAGCGCACTGGCCGCGAGCGGCCGCCCTATGACCCTATTCCGCCGCGCGACGCCGGTGCGCGGCGCGACCAACGACAACGTCGTGACGCTTGCCGGGCCGCGCCGCCGAGCCGCGCAAAAGCCGCTCGAGACGGCCGAGCCGGTCGAGCGCTGGAAGGGCATCGCCGAAGCCGGCTCGACGCTCGCCGCCGGCCTCGACGCCATCGCGCGCGAGGACAAGAGCTTCGACGCCCAGCATTTCGTCGCCGGCGCCCGCGCCGCCTACGAGATGATCGTGACTGGCCTATGCCGCGGGCGACCGCCGCACGCTCAAGAACCTGCTGTCGCGCGAGGTCTATGACGGGTTCGAAGCCGCGATCCGGGAGCGCGAGACGCAAGGGCGAAACGGTCGAGACCCGCTTCGTGGCGATCGACAAGTCCGACATCACCGGCGCCGAGCTGCGCGGGCGCGACCGCGCAGATCACGGTGCGTTTCGTCTCGCAGCTCGATCTCGGTCACGCGCGACAAGGCCGGCAACGTGATCGACGGCAACCCCGAAAAGGTCACCGACGTCACCGACGTCTGGACCTTCGCGCGCGACCTCTCCTCGCGCGATCCCAACTGGAAGCTCGTCGCCACCGAAGCCGGGCAATAACCGGGGCATGGCGGCGATGCGGGCGCTGGCTTTCGCGTCAGCATCGCGGCGGCCGCGCTTGTGCTCGTCGGGGTCGCGGCGGCGCCGGCCACGGCGACGCGAGCCGTTGAAGCTTCCCGGATAGCCAGCTCGAGCCGGTCAAATGGAGCGACATCGACAGGCTGGGCCGCCGACGATCACGCTGCCGCGTTCGCGCGCCTTCCAGGCGAGCTGCCAGGCCGTTCTCGCAGCGCCAAGCGCGCCGCGCGACGACGCGGCCGGTCTACGTCGCGCTGTCGGAGGTCTGCCGGCAGGCGCGCCGCCGGCGATGCCTGCCGAACGGCGCGAGGCGGCGCGGCGCCTTCTTCGAGGACAATTTCCGCCCGGTGCGGATCTCACGCCTCGGCGAAGCGCGAGGGCTTCCTGACCGGCTATTACGAGCCGATCGTCGATGGCTCGCGCTTTCCCGATCCGACGATTTCACGTTCCGCTCTATCGGCCGGCCGCGCGATCTCGTCGCCAGCGGACGCAAGCACAGGCGCCGATGGCTTTCCCAACAAGGGCGCGTCGGTCGGGCGCGCTCAACGAGCAACAGCGAGATCGTGCCCTATCTACGACCGCGCGCGCGATCGAGGACGGCGCGCTCGACGGCCAGAAGCTCGAAATCTGCTGGCTCAAGGATCCGTTCGAGGCGCTGCTCGATCTCAGATCCAGGGCTCGGCGCGCGTGATCCTCGAGGACGGCACGCCGCTGCGCATCAACTACGACTCGCCACAACGGCTATCCCTATACGTCGGTCGGGCGCGTGCTGATCGAGCGCAATCGTCATCCCGCGCGAAGAGATGTCGATGCAGCGCATCCGCGAATGGATGGCGGCCAACCCGATCGAAGCGCCAAGGCTGCGCGCCACCAACCGCTCCTACGTGTTCTTCCGCGATCACCGGCCTGTCGAACGACGGCGAGCCGGCCGGCGCGCAGGGCGTGCCGCTCATCGCCGCTGCGCTCGATCGCGGTCGACAGGATCGCACGTCTACGGCACGCCGTTCTTCATCGACGCCGAGCTTGCCGATCGCCAGCGACGAGCCGGTCACGCCAGTTCCGCCGGCTGATGATCGCGCAGGACACCGGCTCGGCCATCGTCGGCCCGGCGCGCGCCGACCTCTATTGGGGCGCCGGCGACGACGCCGGCCGCATCGCCGGGCGCATCCGCCATCCGGCCGCTTCGTCATGCTGCTTGCCACGCGAGCTCGACATGATCGAGGCCGGCAAGCACATGCCGCTGCCGGTGGCGAAGCCGAAGATCCGCGACGATGAACCGGACAGAAAGACGGCGGAAGTCCAAGGCAAGGACCGCCGGCCAAGGCAAGCAACGCGGCCGGCAAGGCGCCGGCAAGACCGACGACGCCAAGAAGGCGCAGACCGGAAGCCCGCGCCGGCAAGCGGGCCCCGCCGAAGCGGACGCGCTAGCAACCGGCCAGCGATCGGATCATGACTGCCGACGACTCCCGGCGGCGCAAGGCTGAGCGACGACGAGCACGCGCTGTGGGGCCGGCATCACCCGCTCTCGGTCGCGCCGCTGCGGCGCGATTAGGCAGCTCGGCGCGAGACCCGGTGAACCCGGATATCGACGCCGAGCACAGCAGCCAAAGACGGCGCTCACGCCGCGCCCGCAGCTCCGCTGCGGCGCGTTCGAAACAGCCCCGTCGAAGCCGGCGCCAAAGCCCGCGTACCAAGGCTCGACCCGCTCGGGTCGCCGCCTGAAGCAGCGCCTTGCCCGCGGCACCCGCGACGATCGACGCGCGCCTCGATCTGCACGGCAAGCACGCAAGGCGAGGCGCACGCGGCGTTGCTGCGGCTTCTTGCCGCGCGCGCGCAACGCGGACGGCGCTAAATTCGTGCTGGTGATCACCGGCAAGGGCGCCCGCGCCGACGATGCGGAGCAGGCGCGGCGTGCTCAAGCGCCAAGTGCCGCTCTGGCTGCGAGCTGCCGAATTCCGCGCCTACGTCGTCGGCTTCGAGGACGCCCATATCGGCCACGGCGGCGAGGGCGCGCTCTATGTGCGGCTGCGCCGCGCGCGGGCCAGGTCACTGAGGACGCCGGCGACTCAGTCATCCCACGGATGCAGCACGATCGCGGCCGACGAGGTCGCTGCTCGTCCTCCAGCATGGCGTGCGCCTGCGCGACCTTGGCGAGCGGCAGCACCGCGTGGATCGGCATGGCGATGCGGCCTTTCTCCAGCAGCTCCGCGACCACGCGCTGATCGTTGCGCGTGGCGCCGCGGATGCCGTGCACGTTGAGCTCCTTGCTGACCATGTCGACCACGCGCAGGCGAGCATCTCTGAAGCTCGCCGCCGACCGGACAGAACGTGCCGCCGAGCCTGCAAGGCGTCGATGCACAAGCCGCATCAGCTCGGTCGCGCCGGTATAGTCCACCGCCGGCGTCGACGCCTTCGCCGCCGCGTAAGCTCGCGGATGACGTCTTGCAGCGTCGTCGCGGCTGGTGTCGACCACGCGCGTCGGCGCCCTCGCGCTCGAGCTTCTCGGCTTGCCGGGATGGCGCGTGGTGGCGATCACGGTGGCGCCGGCGAGCTTGGCAAGCTGCATGGTGGCGGTGCCCATGCCGCCCGACGCGCCGGTGATCGAGGACATTGTCGTTCATCCGCGCACGTTGAGTCGGTCGGCGACGATGCGGTGGGCGGTGGCGCACGGCCACATGGCGGCGGCGCCCTGGTCGAGGTCGAGATCGCGAGCTGACCTTGATCCAGTAGCTCTCCGGCCGGGAGCACGAACTGCGCGTAGCCGCCGAACATGGTGTGGCCGGGAAGGTCGACGCCGCCGGACAGATTGCCGAGGCCGCGGATGCTGGCGAGCGAGCAGCGTGTTCTCCGGGTTGGTCATGCCGAGCACGCGATCGCCCGGCGCGAGCGTCGGTCACGCTGTCGCCCGACCGCGGCGACCTCGCCGGCCGACGTCGCGGCCGAGCTGCATCGGCATCGGGAACGGCTCTGCGGCCGTGGATGCCGCCGTGATGTCCGGTCGCCTTGCCGTAGAATTCGTGCACCTCGCCGGTGCGGTACTTGATGTCCCAGCGCGACACCGAGGTGGCGAGCACCTTGACCAGAACGTCGCCGGGTCCGATGTCCGGCATGGGATGCTCTGCCATAGAGCGAGCTTGGCCGGGCCGCCAAATTCGTAGAGTCGCCTTGGCTTTCCATCCGGACGCATTCACCAACGGGCGCGGAGATACTCCTGCACGCATGCCGCCGAGGCCTTGGCATAGGTGCCGCGGCGGCTGACCACCGAGCCGGTGAGCCGGCGCAGCGCGAGCGCCATCTCCGCGGCCTTTGCCACCACCGCGATGCCGTTGAGCACCAGCGCGCCGTCGATGACGAAGGGGCACTCGCGCGCAAACAGCAGCATCGGCAGGCCGCCCGCCGGGATGATGACCTCCGCGCCCGCGGCGACCAGCGGACGAACCTGCTCCACGAAATCGGCGCGCACCTGGGCGTAGCTCGCTTCGTCGGTGAAGGCGCGCATGAAGCCGGGCAGGTCCATATGAATCGCCCGCACGCCCGCGACGCGCTGCTCGAGGCCGTGCGCTCGCACCTGCCGCTCGTGCCATTCGATGAAGACCGGATCGATGGTCACGAGGCCGAGCCGGCGCCCCATGCTCAACGCCGCAAGCAAGGTCGCCTCGCCCAGGCCGACGACCGGGATATCGAGCGCGCCGCGGATTTCCAGAAGGCCGGGCTCCTGGAAGTGGCCGATGACGAAGGCATCGTATCCCGCGCGCTCCGCCTCCAGCGCGTTGCGGATCGTCTGCGCGGCGCAGCGGAATTCCGTCAGCGGGTGGAACAGATGATCGGGCGGATCGAGGCCGTGGACCTCGAACCGGATGCCGGGACCGGCTGCCGCGTCCAGCAGACCCTGCAGCCGCTCGATGTAGGGAGCCTGCTCGATCGGGTGGACGAAGCTCTGATACCACAGCCGGGCGGGACGGGACCGGCTCAGCCATGAGCCACCTCTTGGGCAACGTCTCTTGGGCAGTTCCTATTGCCCATCGACGTGCTGGCGGAATTTCGGCATCACCTCGTCGCGCCAACAGCCGCATCGATTGCGCGCTCCCACGCTTGCGTTGGGGCCGCCCCAGTCGAGGCCGGTCATCAGCAGGGTGCTCGAACGGCCGACGCTGCTCGCGGAAGGCGACGAGCTTGTCGAGCACGGTGCTCGGCGAGCCGTAGATGCACGCATTCCGTGATGATGGCCTCGGCGCGTCGCTTCGTCGTCCGGCATGTCCGGCCGCGGCTTGAGGATCGACAGGCAGGCTCGACCGCTGCCGAGCACCTCGCGCATGTAGGTGTAGAAATAGCGGTTCGAGGCCCTGCTCGCCGAGCACGCGCTCGTGGCGCTTGCTGGTCGGAGGGCGCCACCATGCACGTTGCGCGACACGCGCCAGGTCGTCGCCGCGCGGCGGTGATGCCGCGCTTCGCGCGCAGGCCTTGCTGTAGACCTGCCAGTGGCTGCGCCACCGAATAGGTCGGGATGATGTTGGCCGAGATGATGCCCCAGCCCGCTGAGCCGCGAGCTGTCGCGCCGAGGACGAGCTCGGGCTGGCGAGCGAGATCGAGATCGGCGGCCGCGGCTTGCTGGTACGGCTTCGGCATGAAGCCGACGCCGAGCGCCGGCATGATCGCGTCCTTGATCTCGATGCTCCAGAACTCGCCTTGAGATCATAGGGCGGATCTTGCGACCAGATGCGCTTGATGAAGTCGATCGGCCTCGACCACCATGCGGTTGCGCGCATGGACGTCGAGGTCTTGAACAGCTCGAAGTCGGAGACGAGCCCGCCCGAGCCCGACGCCGAGCATGGAAGCGGCCCTTGCTCATGTGGTCGAACTGGGCGGCTTCGGCGGCGACGATCGCCGGGATGGTGATTGGGCAGGTTGATCGACCGCGGTGCCGAAGCGCGAGGTTCTTGGTCCGCGGCGATCGAGGCTGGCGAGGAACATCAGCGGCGAGGGGATCGGCTCGGTGGTGGCGGAGAAATGCTCGCCCATCCAGAGCTCGTCGAAAGCCGAGCTGGTCGGCCAGCAGCGATTTCTCCGTGTCTTCCTCGAGCGTGCTCCAGAACGGGCGGTCCGGCGGATGGACCGGCATCATGAACATTCCAAGGCGCATGGGTTCTCCGTGATGCACCGCGTCAGGCCGACAGGCCCGAGATTGTTCCGGACCCCGCGCTGCAACGATAGACTGGCTGGGCGGCGGAGGGAACGGCTTGCCCGACGTTGCGGCGGGTGCTGAGCCGGCCTATCCTCGTAGGCGCTCGCGGCATTGGCCTCGGGGAATGCAATGCACCCTCGGATTGCGTCGGGCGGCTGCTGTCTTTCGTCCTGGCGATGCTGACCGCGTTCACCGCGCAGGCGCAGGAACGCGTCGCGCTCGTGATCGGCAATGGCGCCTATCAGAGCGCCACCCGCTTCGCCCAATCCGTCGAATGACGCCGCCGACATGGCCTCCGCTTTGCTGCGCGCTGGACTTCCACGGTGGTCGCGTCGCCACCGATGTCGACAAGGACGACATTCGACCGGAAGCTGCGCGAATTTGCGCAGGCATTGCGCACCGCTCGCACGCGGTGTTCTTCTACGCCGGTCACGGCATCAGGTGGCAGGCAAGAATTACGCGGATTCGGTCCGACGCGAAGCTCAGACGGCCGCCGACCTTCAGGTCGGAGACCGTCGATATCGATCAGATCGTCGCGGTCATGCAATCCGGACGAGAACCGCGTGAATCTGGTATTTCTCGATGCCTGCCGCGATAATCGCGCTGACGCGCAGCTTTGCGCGCAGCCTGCCGGCGACCAATGGCGGTCAGCGTCGGCGCAGGATTGTCCGCGCTCGAAGCCGGGCGCGGCACGCTGATCGCGTTCTCCGACCGCGCCGAACAAGGTTGCGCTCGATGGGAGCGGCCTGAAATTCGCCGTTCCACCCAGGCGCTGCTGAAGCACATCCGCACGCCCGGTCTCGACATCGCATTCATCATGCGCCCGCGTGACCGCGGAAGTCGAGACCGGGGCGGCGGCAAGCAGGTGCCTTGGATGCGCGCAGCTGGCGACCAGATCGTGGTGCTCGCGCGCTGGGCCCGCCGGCACCTCGGCTGCAGCCCACCCGCGCCCGCCGGCGGGTCCGGCACGCCGACAGAGATCGCGTGGAGCTTCTGAAGGACAGCAGGGATAGCGCGCAGTTGCAGCGGTTCCTCGGATCGATTTCCGACCAGCGCGAGGCGGCCGGAGGCGGCGGCGCGGATCGCCGCGCTGAGGGACGAAGCTGCGCGTGCCAGCCTGCCCGCCAACAACGCGCCCGCTCCAGCCAGGCCGAACCCCGGCTCGCAGCAGGCCGTACTGAGCTGGCCGCGCCCACCATGCTCGCCCAATACGAGAAATGGGGTGCGTATGTCGGCGCTGAGAACGGGATCAAGGTTTGTTACGCGCTCTCCGGCCGGACCGCTCCGACATCCACTCCGCGCAACGCAGTCGCGATCCGACCTTCATGATGATTGCAAGTCGGCCAGCCAAAGGGATCAAGCAGGGAGGTCTCGATCATCTTCGGCTACCCCTTCAAGCCGGACAGTGACGCGACCGTGGAAATCGGATCGGTCGAGCTTTCCGATGTACACGAGGATCAAGGCGGCTGGATCAAGAATCCGGCTGAGGAAGCCCTGCCTGATCGAAGCCATGAACAAAGATAAGCAAGCTGAGTGGTCAAGGGCACGTCGGCCCGAGGAGTGCAGGTAGCCGACTATTATTCCCTCAGAGGACTTGCGCGGGCCCTGGATCCGGGCCGCCCAAGAATGTCGTTAGCGCATGTCCCGCGGACTTCGTGGCGCGCAGGGCCTATAGGATAAACCGGCTCAAGTCTGTGTTCTTGGCGAGGTCGCCGATGTGCTTCTCCACATAGGCGGCGTCGATCCTGCACCGCTTCGCCGGAGCGGTCGGGCGCCGCGAACGAGATCTCGTCGAGCACGCGCTCCATCACCGTCTGCAGCCGGCGCGCGCCGATGTTCTCGACGCTGGAATTGACCTGCCACCGCGACGTCGGCGATGGCGTCGATCGCATCAGGCGTGAAATTCGAGCGTCACGCCTTCGGTCGCCAGCAGCGCCACGTATTGCTTGATCAGCGAGGCCTCGGGCTCGGTCAGGATGCGGCGCAAGTCGTCGCGGGTCAGCGCGCTGCAGCTCGACGCGGATCGGCAGCCGGCCCTGCAGCTCCGGCAGCAGGTCGGACGGCTTCGACAGGTGGAAGGCGCCCGGAGGCGATGAACAGGATGTGGTCGGTCTTCACCGCGCCGTGCTTGGTCGAGACCGTGGTGCCCTCGATCAGCGGCAGCAGGTCGCGCTGCACGCCCTCGCGCGAGACGTCGGCGCCGACGCGGCCCTCGCGCGCCGGCGATCTTGTCGATCTCGTCGAGGAACACGATGCCGTTCTGCTCGACCGCCTTGATCGCATCCTGCACCAGCTGATCGTTGTCGAGCAGCTTGTCGGACTCCTCGGCGATCAGAATCTCGTGCGGATTCCGCCACCGTGACCCGGCGCGTCTTGGTGCGGCCGCCGCCGAGCTTGCCGAAGATGTCGCCGATCGAGATCGCGCCCATCTGCGCGCCCGGCATGCCGGGGATCTCGAACATCGGCATGCCGCCGCCGACCGCCTGCACCTCGATCTCGATCTCCTTGTCGTTGAGCTCGCCGGCGCGCAGCTTGCGGCGGAACGAGTCCTTGGTCGAGGCGCTGGCGTTCTCGCCGACCAGCGCGTCGACCACGCGCTCCTCGGCGGCGAGCTGCGGCGCGCGCCTGCACGTCCTTGCGCTTGCGCTCGCGCGTCTGCGCGATGCGCGATCTCGACGAGGTCGCGCACGATCTGCTCGACGTCGCGGCCGACATAGCCGACCTCGGTGAACTTGGTGGCCTCGACCTTGAGGAACGGCGCGCCGGCGAGCTGCGCGAGCCGCCGCGAAATCTCGGTCTTGCCGACGCCGGTCGGGCCGATCATCAGGATGTTCTTCGGCAGCACCTCCTCGCGCAGCTTGTCGTCGAGCTGCAGGCGCCGCCAGCGGTTGCGCAGCGCGATCGCGACCGCGCGCTTGGCGTCGTTCTGGCCGATGATGAAACGGTCGAGCTCGGAGACGATTTCGCGGGGAGAAAGTCGGTCATGGCAGCCGTTATGTGGTCCTTGCCGCCAAGTTACTGCAATGGAGCCATAGGCCTGCCACGCCTTGATGGCCTCGATCGGATGGACCACCATCAGAATATTGAGCGTGAAATTGTCGCGGATCAGAACGCGCCAACACCAATTTCCCGGTGACCGCAAGCGCAACCACGCTCTCCACGTCGGCAGCAGAACGCGAGCGCGAACCCAACCATCATCGCCCACGTTGTCGCTGATAGAGTTGACGATGCTGTCGCCATAATGGTCGAACGAAGCAGTCCCGGCGCGATATCGGGTGATGATAAAAGTCGCTATTTTCGAAAATCTCCCATGCGCCGCTTCGATCGCGACGGCGAGCGCGAGTCACAGCGCAATCGGTGCGCGCGGCAGCACCAGCCAGAGCAGGAAGTAGAGGATAAGGCCGTGAACGACGTGGGTGAAAGAATACCAATCGAGCAGATGCTGCGAATTCTCGGAACTGTGCACCGCCGTGCCAGAGCTTGGAGATAGCCGCACGCACACGGTCGACCGCCCGCGGCCCATTGCCCGGGAGCGAGCGCCTGCAGGGGCGGGGATCACGAGGACACCGCCCAACAGGGAAGGCCCATGGCGGAAGGCGCTTGGCCGGAAATCACGGCGCTAAAGTTTCTCCACCGTGATGTTGCGGTTGGTATAGACGCAAATGTCGGCTGCGATATCCATGTGCCTTGCGCACGATCGCTTCGGCATCGAGCGGCGCTGTCGATCATGGCGCGCGCGGCGGCCAGGCGCATAGTTGCCGCCCGAGCCGATGCCCATCACGCCGGCCTCGGGCTCGAGCGCGTCGCCGGTGCCGGTCAGCACCAGCGACACCTGCTCGTCGGCGACGATCATCATGGCTTCCGAGCCGGCGCAGATAGCGGTCGGTGCGCCAGTCCTTGGCGAGCTCGACCGCGGCGCGGGTGAGCTGGCCGGGATACTGCTCGAGCTTGGCTTCAGCCGCTCGAACAAGCGTGAAGGCGTCGGCGGTGGCGCCGGCAAAGCCGCCGATCACGTCGCCCTTGCCGAGCCGGCGCACCTTCCTGGCGTTGGCGCTTGACGATGGTCTGGCCGATCGAGACCTGCCCGTCGCCGCCGATCGACGACGCTGCCGCCCTTGCGGACGGTCAGGATGGTGGTGCCGTGCCAGAGATCGGGGAGCGCGGTTGCTGCATGACGGTTGACGCATGATTTAAGCATTGCGGGATGGGGACGCAATTGCGGTCCTGGCCGTAGTGGCGGAGGCGGCCGAAGCCCTGATACAAGGCGCGCGGCAAATGCAGACTTCGATGAGAGCCGTTTCATGCGCAAAGGCGCGGTCAAGCGCACCACCAAGGAGACCGACGTCGAGGTCGCGATCGACCTCGACGGCACTGGCGCGATCGTCGATCGTTCGACCGGGATCGGCTTCCTCGATCACATGCTCGACCTCTTGGCGCGCCATTCGCGCATCGACATGACGGTCAAGGCCAAGGGCGACCTGCATATCGATCATCACCACACCACCGAGGACGTCGGCATCGCGCTCGGCCAGGCGGTGAAGCAGGCGCTCGGCGACATGAAGGGCATCACGCGCTATGCCGACGTCCACGTGCCGATGGACGAGGCGCTCACGCGCGTCGCGATCGACATTTCCGGCCGGCCGTTCCTGGTGTTCAAGGCCGAGTTCGTGCCGCGACAAGGTCGGCACTTTCGATACCGAGCTGGTGCAGGAATGGTTCCAGGCCTTCGCCATGAACAGCGGCGTGACGCTGCACGTCGCGACGCTCTACGGCACCAACGACCATCATATTGCCGAATCCTGCTTCAAGGGATTGGCGCGGGCGCTGCGCGCGGCGGTCGCGATCGATCGCGCGCGCGGCGGACGAGGTTCCGTCGACCAAGGGCATCGCTCGGCGGCTAGTGTCCCGGTTCCGACATTCGTATCCTCTTGCAGCACGCTCACGTACGAACGTCGGAACCAAAGGGACACTAGCATTAAGCGATCCTGGTGTGGCTTGGATTTGATGTTCCTACGGAAGGTCGCGGCAATGCCGGTAGGGACGTCAAATCCGCCACGCTAGCCACCGCTCCCGCCGCGGCAGCGTAGAACGAGAGAAACGCCAGCGAACACAGCAGAAAGCCGACGCCTATGGCCGTCTACACCGTGCACGAGCCGCCGATGAAAGCGGAGCAATCGCAGCCAGACCCGGAGCGCTTCGTATTCGTGCGCGACGGCTTCTCGTTCTGGGCTTTCCTGCTGCCGCCGCTATGGATGCTGTGGCACCGGCTGTGGCTGGTGTTCTTGGGCTACGTCATCGTCGGCGCCGGCGCTGCAGGTCGCGCTCAATCTGATCGGCTGCGTCCGGCGGCGGTGATGCTCCGCGGTCGGCGTGCTTGCTCTCGCTGCTGATCGGCTTCGAGGCGGCCACGCTTGCGGCGCTTCACGCTCGCGCGCCGCGCGCTGGACCAATGTCGGCATCGTCGTCGGCGATGATCTCGAATCGGCCGAGCGCCGCTTCTTCGACGCCTGGGCGGCGAACGACCGGGCGACCAACGCTTCGCCGCTGCCATCGCTCACGCCGGCTGTTGTCAGCGGCCGCAGGCACCGAGCATCATCCGCATCCGACGTCATCGGCTTGTTCCCGGAACCCGGAGCGTCGCGGTGACCGTCGCCATCGTCGACTACGGCTCCGGCAACCTGCACTCGGCGGCGCAAAGCGTTCGAGCGCGCCGCGCGCGAGATCGGGGCCGACCAGCCGATCGTGGTGACCAGCGATCCCGACACGGTCGCGCGTGCCGACCGCGTGGTGCTGCCGGGGTCGGCGCCTTCGCCGATTGCCGGCGCGGGCTCGATGCCGTCGCCGGCATGGTCGAGGCGCTCGAGACAGAGCGTGCGGCGCGCAAGGCCGGCCGTTCCTCGGCATCTGCGTCGGCATGCAGCTGATGGCCGAGCGCGGCCGCGAATACGAGGTGGTCGCAGGGGCTCGGCTGGATCCCGGCGAGGTCGACCGCATCACGCCCGCCGATCCGAGCCTGAAGATCCCGCACATGGGCTGGAACACGCTCAACGAGCGCCGCTCGCATCCGCTGCTCGACGGCATCGCGCTCGGGACCGCAGGGCCTGCACGCCTATTTCGTGCACTCGTTCCACCTGCAGCGTCGCCGAGCGCTCCGATCTCGTCGCCGAGGCGGACTATGGCGGTCCGGTTACCGCCGTGGTCGGCCGCGACAACTTGCGTCGGCACCCAGTTCCATCCCGGAGAAGAGCCAGCGGCTGGGCCTCAAGCTGATCGCGCAATTTCCTGAAGTGGAAGCCGTAGTGGCACTTGTTCGGTGTGTTGGATCGAGGGCGTTGGCGTGATCCTGTTTCCCGCGATCGACCTCAAGGACGGCGTCGTGCGTGCGGCTCGAACAGGGCGACATGGCGCGCGCGACCGTGTTTCAACCGCGATCCGGCGGCGCAGGCGCAGGCGTTCGAGGCGCAGGGCTTTCGAATATCTCCACGTCGTCGATCTCGACGGCGCCTTCGCCGGCAAGCCGATGAACGTCGCAGCGGTCGAGCGCATCATCGAAACCGTGGCGATTCCGCGTGCAGCTCGGCGGCGGCATTCGCGATCATGGCGACGATCGAAGGCTTGGCTGGAGAAGGGCGTCAACCGCGTCATCATCGGCACCGCGCTGCGGTGCGCGACCCGGCGCTGGTGAAGCGCGCGGCGCAAGACTTCCCGGCGCGCGTCGCGGTCGGCCTCGACGCCCGCGACGGCAAGGTCGCGGTCGAGGGCTGGGCGGAGACCTCCGGAGCTCACCGCGCTCGACATCGCGCGGCGCTTCGAGGACGCCGGCGTCGCGGCCATCATCTACACCGACATTGCCCGCGACGGCCTGCTCAAGGGCCTCAACCTCGACGCCACCATCGCGCTCGCCGACAGCGTGTCAGATCCCGGTGATCGCCTCGGGCGGGCTGGCCTCGATCGAGGACGTCGAAGGCGCTCTTGCAGCCCCGAGCGCGCAAGCTCGCCGGCGCCATTGCCGGCCGCGCGCTTTACGACGGGCGGCTCGATCGCGGCGCAGCGCTGCAGCTGATACGCTCCGCGCCGGCCGCGGTGTGACGCCATGTTCAAGGTCCGCGTCATTCCCTGCCTCGACGTCAAGGACGGCCGCGTCGTCAAGGGCGTGAAGTTCGTCGATCTGCGCGACGCCGGCGATCCGGTCGAGGCGGCGATCGCCTATGACGCGGCCGGCGCCGACGAGCTCACCTTCCTCGACATCACCGCGAGCCACGAGAACCGCGACATCATCTTCGACGTGGTGCGGCGCACCGCGGAAGCCTGCTTCATGCCGCTCACCGTCGGCGGCGGCGTGCGCACCGTCGAGGACATCCGCAAGCTGCTGACCTCCGGCGCCGACAAGGTCTCGATCAACACCGCGGCGGTCGACCGCCGCGCGCTTCGTCAAGGAGGCGGCGGAGAAATTCGGCGACCAGTGCATCGTGGTGGCGATCGACGCCAAGAAGGTGTCGACGCCGGGCGAGCCGACCGCTGGGAGATCTTCACCCATGGCGGCCGCAATCCGACCGGCCTCGACGCGGTCGACTATGCGCGCGAGGTGGTGGCGCTCGGCGCCGGCGAGATCCTGCTCACCTCGATGGACCGCGACGGCACCCGGCAGGGCTTCGACATCGCGCTCACCCGCGCCATCGCCGACGCCGTGCCGGTGCCGGTGATCGCCTCGGGCGGCGTCGGCACGCTCGATCACCTGGTCGAGGGCATCCGCGACGGCCACGCCACCGCGGTGCTCGCGGCCTCGATCTTCCATTTCGGCGAGTACACGGTGCGCGCAGGCCAAGGAGCACATGGCGCGCGCCGGCCTGCCGATGCGGCTCGATCCGTAGGACGGATTGCGCCATGGCGCTGTCGAAGACCGTGCCGTCACGCTCAAGGCTAATCCGGGCTACAACTTCGTCGCCCACGCGCAGCGCCTGCTCGAGCCGGTCGTTGCCCCAGAACAATTCGCCGTCCTCGCGTCGTGAAGCTCGGCGCGCCGGAATAATGCCCGAACCGCTCCGCCTCCTCCGTTTGCGCCCGCAGCCGCGCCTTGATCGCGTCGGATTGGGCGGCGGCGAGCGCCGGCCCGGATCGACCTGCAATCCCGCCAGCAGGTCGCCGATGACGGCAGGCGTCGTCGATGCGCCGGCCTTCGGCGAATTCCGCGCGGAACACCGCGCGGCAGAAGTCGTCGCCCCAGGATTTCTTGCTCGAAATGTCTTGCTCAGATCCGGCGAGCGCGACCCGCGCCGCCAACAGGCTCGTTCTGCGGAAACGGCTCGGGCCGCCGGAACGGCAGGGATAAATCCGCGCACAGCCGCTCGAGGTCGCGCCACATGTGGCGGCCCTTGGCCGGGAAGAGATTGAACGGCGACGTGGTCCAGCCCTGCGCCTTGAAGATCGGTCCCAGCAGGAACGGCCGGAAGCGCACGCGGACGCCGGCTCCGTTGGCCAGCGGGCCGATCCGCAAGGCCGCCGGATACGAGTAGGTCGAGCCGAAATCGAACCAGAAATCGAGCACGGGCGTGCGGATATGCTAACCGACTGGTGCGGTGGATTTGAAGTTCCTAAACGCCGATGCCCTTCCCCGCGTGCATCCGGAGATGATATGCCAAAGCGGAGCAAAAGTGATGCCGAACTTCACCTTCCATGACCTCGAACAGCGCGTGCGCGAGCGCGCGAAGGCGAGCGCCGATACCTCCTACACGCGGCAGCTGCTCGACCGCGGGGTGGACCATTGCGCCAGAAGCTGGGCGAGGAGGCGATCGAGACCGTGCTGGCGGCGGTCGAGCGACGATCGCGAGCGATTGACCGCGGAAGCCGCCGATCTCATCTACCACCTGCTGGTGGTGCTGCATGCCGCGCGGGATCGCGCTCGCGGACGTCGAAGCAGTGCTGGCCGAGCGCGCCAAGCAGTCGGGCTGCAGGAGAAGGCGTCGCGCAAGCGCGATCGCAAGTCGGCCTGCCCGATTTGCGCCGGATATCGAATCGCGGCCCGGGTAAGCCCGGGTTGCGTGACAGGGACGGTCGATGGAGCAGCGAACCCCGGACGACGGCCTTTCGCCCTACCGCGTCTTCTCGCGCGCGGAATGGGCGGCGCTGCGCGGCGACACGCCGATGACGCTCACCCGCGACGAGGTGACGCCGGCTGCGCTCGCTGCACGATCGCCTCGACATGAAAGAGGTCGAGGACATCTACCTGCCGCTGTCGCGGCTGCTCTCGCTTTATGTCGCGGCGACGCAGCGCCTGTTCCGCGCGCAGCAGAACTTCCTCGGCACCGAGGACGCCAAGATGCCCTACATCATCGGGGTCGGCGGCTCGGTCGCGGTCGGCAAGTCGACCACCGCGCGCGTGCTGCAGGCGCTGCTGGCGCGCTGGCCGAACGTGCCGCAAGGTCGATCTCGCTCACCACCGACGGCTTTCTCTATCCGAACGCAGTGCTCGAGCGCGAAGGCCTGATGGAGAAGAAGGGCTTTCCCGAGAGCTACGACCTGCCGGCGCTGCTGCGCTTCCTCACCGACATCAAGGCCGGCCGGCGTCCGGCGCGCGCGCCGATCTACTCGCATCTGGTCTACGACGTGATGCCGAACCAGTGGGTCGAGATCGATCGCCCGGACATCCTCATCGTCGAGGGCCTCAACGTGCTGCAGACCGGCGCGCCGCCGAAGGACGGCAAGGCCATCCCCTATGTGTCGGACTTCTTCGATTTCTCGGTCTATCTCGATGCCGACGAGGACGTGCTGCTGACGCTGGTACGTCGACCGCTTCCTCACGCTTGCGCGGCACCGCGTTCCGCGATCCGAAATCATACTTCCACCGCTATGCGCACCTTGTCGGACCAGGAGGCGGTCGCGACCGCGACCTCGATCTGGACGCGCATCAATCTGCGTCAATCTGCACGAGAACATCCTGCCGACGCGGCAGCGTACCGATCTCATCCTGAAGAAGGGCGGGAGCCACCTGGTCGAGGAGTAGCGCTGCGCCGGCTGTGAGCGCGGAGTAATGGGTGTGCACGCAGGGTTGCGCTTGAACTCGATTGACCTTCGATGGGCGCCTTCAATGCGGGAAGGCCGGTCAATCCAGCCGGTGAAAACCGCCAAGTCGGGACTTTCCATTCCTTGTAGCCCGCGGCGGGCAGGAAGGCGTATGGCTGGCATTGGCGCGCGGGCCTGCACGGCCGTCTTCATCAGCGCCAGTCCCTCCTCCGATCCACTGGCGGCGAGCAGCGTGGGCTCCTTTGTCAGCGCTCCGTTCGGCTGCAGGGAAACGCGCAACACCACCATCGCCTTGCCGCCGTCTGCGAGGCGCTCCGGCGGTTTCCAGCATCCTGCAGGTGCGCCTTGAACTTCGCGATGTCGCTCTGCGGGAGATTGGCGCCCTGCTCGGCCGGGGTCCATTCACGGTTCTGGCGGCCGCCAGCGGCGAGCTCAGCGCCGGTCGAGGCCAACGCCCCAGACTTGCGGCTGCGCGGGCGTCGGCAACTGTGCGGACGGCGGTGGTTCCGGTGCGGCCTTCGCAGCGGCCTGCGGTGCCGGCGTTGATGCTACCGCCAGCCGTGGCTTTAGCGTCAGCGTCTGCTGGCGGTTCGGCGTCTGCTCCTCCCGCTTCGGCGGCGGCGCCGCGCGGTTGCTCGGGCGGGGCGCTCGTCGCAGGCTGCGGGTGTCGGCCGCCGGCCGGGATTTGTGCCTGCGGCGGCTCGCGAGCCTGCGACGCCTCGCAGAAGCTCCTCCGGCGAAACAATCTCGGCCATGATCGGATTCTCGGGCGGCGCTACGGCGGCTCCGGCCGGGGCAGCGCGATGGGGCCACATCAAGACATGGGCGAGCAGCCGAGATGGTCAGCGCGATGCGCACGAAACCTGCCGAGCCCCCGATACGAAATGGGCAAAGGCGTTTCTAGCCGGAATTCCGCGGACAATATGCTGTCGAGCCGACCGAGCGACGTTTTCTACTGGGGTGTGGCCGTTTTGCTGCGATCTAATCGTCAAGGTGACGTTGCGGCTCACGCCGCGCGCCGCACCTCGTCGGCAAGCGCGCGATAGGACAGCGCCTCGGCGAGATGCACGCGGCCGACCTTGTCGGCGCCGTCGAGGTCGGCGAGCGTGCGCGCCACCCGCAGCACGCGATGATAGCCGCGCGCGGAGAGCCGCATGGCGTCGGCGGCGTCGCGCAGCAGCGAAAGCCCGCCGGCGTCCGGCCGCGCCACGTCTTCCGAGCACCGGGCCCTGCGCCGCCGCATTGGTGCGCACGTGCGGCAGGCCGATCGCGGCATAGCGCTCGACCTGCATGGCACGGGCGCGCGCGACGCGCTGCGGCCACCTCGCGGCTGCCCTCCGTCGGCGGCGGCAGGATGAGGTCGGCGGCGGTCACCGCCGGCACCTCGATGTGCAGGTCGATGCGGTCGATCAGCGGGCCCGGACAGCCGGCCCTGGTAGTCGGCGGCGCAGCGCGCGTTCGGCCCGCGCTTGCAGGTGAAGCCCGGCTCCGACGCGCGCGCCCGCAGCGGCAGGGATTCATCGCGGCCACCAGCATGAAGCGCGCCGGATAGGTGACGCGATGGTTGGCGCGCGCGATCGCGACCTCGCCGGTCTCGAGCGGCTGGCGCAGCGGCGTCGAGCACCTGCGGCTGGAACTCCGGCAGCTCGTCGAGGAACAGCACGCCGTGATGCGCGAGCGAGATCTCGCCCGGCCGCGCCCGCAAGCCGCCGCCGACCAGCGCCGGCATGCTGGCGGAATGGTGCGGGCTGCGGAACGGCCGCGCGGTTGGTGAGCGCGCCGCCTTCGATCTCGCCCGCGACCGAGGCGACCATCGACACTTCGAGCAGCTCCGGCCGGCGTCAGCGGCGGCAGGATCGTGGCAGCCGCGCCGCCAGCATCGACTTGCCGGCGCCGGGCGGGCCGACCATGCAGCAGGTTGTGGCCGCCGGCGGCGGCGACCTCGAGCGCGCGCTTGGCGCTCTCCTGGCCCTTGATGTCCTTGAGGTCGACGAGCGCGCCTCGGCCTCGCGGACCTTCGGCTGCGGGCGGGCGAGCACCTGCGTGCCGCGGAAATGATTGGCGAGCTGGATCGAGCGAGGCGGCGGCGATGATCTCCATCTCCGGGGCTCGCCCAGGCGGCTTCCGGGCCGCAGGCGGCCGGGCAGATCAGGCCCTCGCTGCGGGCATTGGCGCCGATCGCGGCCGGCAGCACGCCGGCGACCGCCGCGATCGAGCCGTCGAGCCCGAGCTCGCCCAGCACCGTGAAGCCCGCGAGCGCGTCGGCGGGGATGGCGCCGATCGCCGCCATCAGGCCGAGCGCGATCGGCAGATCGTAGTGGCTGCCTTCCTTCGGCAGGTCGGCGGGCGCGAGATTGACGGTGATGCGGCGCGCCGGCAGCGCGAGGCCCGAGGCGACCAGCGCCGCGCGCACGCGCTCCTGCGCCTCGGACACCGCCTTGTCGGGCAGGCCCGACGATGTTGAACGCCGGCAGGCCGGGCGCGACCTGCACCTGGACGTCGACGGCGCGCGCCTCGATGCCCTCGAATCGCCACTGTCGCGACCCGCTGGACACACCACCTGCTGCAGCCGTGAGGAGTAGCCGACGGCCGCAGCGCCCGCAAGGCGAACATTTCGGGAACAGAGGGCCGGGCGCTGCCGCTGCGCTGATCTCTCAATCCTCCCTGCAGGAGGCGCGGCAGTCACGCCGAGATCACCGCAGGCTGGCCGGCGCGGGTGCGCTCCGAGCCCGCGCCGCAGCGCAGCGGCGACCTCGGGGATCGCGGACGTTCTCGCCATAGGCGCCGGCGGCTTCCGCTTCCTTGGCGAGGTCCATCGCGGGTTCGAGGTAGCCGCCGTCGAAGCCCGATCGCTGCGCGTAGCCGTCGGGATAGCTGTTGGCCACCGCGACCGTGCCGGTCGTTGTAGCTGCGGTTCTGAAAGATGACCGTCAGGAACGGCGCGTTGTGGCGCGCAGCGGCAGATCGCCGAGGTCGGCGCGCCATACATGTAGAAGCCGTCGCCCGTGGCCCGCGATCACGTCGCGCTCAGGTGCGGCGAGCTTGGCGCCAATGCTGCGCCGGGAGCCCAGCCGCCGGCGCTGCCGGGATTGTGAAATACGAGCCCGGGCGCGACAGCCGCAGATATGGAAAGATGCGATCGTGGGTCGTGTCGTCCGATGACGAGCGAGTTGTCGTCGCAGACTGCGCGATCTGGTACGCAGAGCCAGCGCGGATCGATCATCGGCTTTGCCGGCCAGCGCGAAGGCTGCACGGTCGATCGCTTCGATGCGCGCCGCGATGCTTCGCTCCAACGCCGTGCGCCGCTGCGCAAATCGCGTGCGGTCTTCCGGACGTGATGACGTTGCGGCCGCGCGCGTGATCGCTTCGATCGGCCAACAGCGGATCGGCGGCCAGCCGCATGGCGGCGGTGAACTCGTAAGTCAGGAATGCGATGCTTGATCGGATCGACGTCGATCGTGCACCGCACGGCTTCGGAACGACCGGCGCTTTCGGTCCCGGCACCCCACGGCACGTCGCACTCCAGCACCAGCACGACGTCGGCGTCGGCGACGCTCTGCTTGGCCTGATAGAGCGGATGGTCGAACGGGAACGACTGATAGAGGTGCCACGCGCGCACTGGATCACCGGCAATCCCATGAGCTCGCAGGCGCGACGAGCGCGGGGACCGTTCCGCGGATTGCGCCCGCCGCCGGCGACGATCACCGGATTGCGGGCGCGGATCAGTCGCTCGATGAGCTCGCTGCACCGCTTCGGGATCGGCGCCGCCGGCGCGGGATTCCGAGCTCGGCCGCAGTCGGAAAAGCGGGGTCTCGAGCGATCGATAGACGATCTCGCGCGGCAGGCTGAGATAGACCGGGCCGCATGGTTCGCTCTGCGCGACCTGCAGCGCGCGGCCCCCGATCAGTCCAGGGTTGTCCTGATATTCGAGGCGGTGATCCGCTGGTGAATTGCCGCACGATGCCGTTCTGATCGAAGGTCTGCTGGGTCCAGAAATGCGAGGCGTCGCGCGACCCGCGCATGGTCCGGTGCGCTGGTCGCGGGCGCGCCGGCGGTCATGAGCACGGGTAACCGCTGCCACGCCACGCCGTGTGCAGCGCGGCGCCGTGATGCTGCGTGCCGACATCGACATGGGCGGATGTCACCGCGGGCTTCGCGACTGACCGCGGCATAGCCGAGCGCGGCGTTGAGGCGCACGCTTATTCGTGCGTCATCGTGATCAGCCGCGGCGCTCCCCGGCCGAGCGCCTGCGCCTTGGCGATCGCCTCTGGTAGAAGCCGAGCTCGGTGCCCGAGCAGAAGAACAGATGATCAATGCCGCCGTGGATCAGCGCGGCGACGTCCTTCGCCGACGTCCGCGAACTTCAACCTCGACCATTGATGAACGTGCTCTGCGTATACGTTCGGGATGCTAGGCGGGGCGCAAGCGACGGGCCAATTGATGGCATGGGAGCTGCTTCAACGCGCAGCGTCAAGGTTGCCACCTTGCAGCGCCTGTTACTTGGCCGGCGCCCATATATCGGACGGATATGCATAGGACCGATTGAATGCGCCTATTTCTGACCGTTGTTGCCGTGCTGTTCGCCGCGATGCTGTTCGCGCACGGGCCGGCGCAGACCCAGGCACGACACGGGGCGGTGCAGCCTGGCCGCAGCAGCAGGTCACGGTCGTGGTGCCGTTCGCCGCCGGCGGCTCGACCCGACGTCATCGCGCGGCTGGTCGTACAGCACATGCGAGGCGAAGCTCGGCCAGCCCTTCAGTGGTGCTGAACAAGAGCGGGGCCGGCGGGTCCGTCGGCGCGCCGCTGCCGTCACAACGGCTCCGGACGGCTACACCATCCTGGTCGGCACCGGCGGCTCGCAGGTGACCGGCCCGTTGACGGTCAAGAATGTAGTCCTTCGATCCCGAGAGGGTTTTCGTCCGGTTTCCATGATCGCGGCGGCCCCTTTCCTGCTGGTCGTGCATCCCAGCATCCCCGCGACGACGCTGCCGGACTCATCGCCTACCTGAAAGCCAATCCCGACAAAGTCACCTACGGCTCCGCCAGCAGCGGCTTTCAGCTCGCACCTGGTGGTCGAGCTGTTCCAGAAGCGACCGGCACCAAGATGACCCACGTGCCACTTCCTTCCCAGCACCGCCGACAACGCCAACGCGCTTGCCGGCGGTCGTCAGTTGGCCATGGACGTCATCTCGATCCTGCTGCCGCAGGCTGGGGCAGGGCGCCTGCGGGCGATCGCAGGTCAGCCAGCAGGACCGCATCCGGGCGCCCCGGAGATTCCGACCGTGGCCGAGACCATCAACGCACTTCGAGATCGTGGCGTGGGTCGGCATGCTCGCGCCCGCCAGCACGCCGCGGCCGGTCGTCGATCTGCTCGCGGCCGACGTCAAGCGGATCGTGCAAATGCCCGAGGTTGCCGACAATCTCCGCGCGGTGGGCGCCATCGCGATGCCGGTGCCGACCGAGCAGTTCGACGCCTTCAGTCATAGCGGGAGCGGGGCACGTGGCGCGACCTGATCAGCGGGCTCAAACTGGAAGGCGGTTAGTGTGGCGGATTTCTATCCCGCCCTTCGTCCGCTCCTGTTCCAACTCTCGCCGGATCGCAGCCACGCGCTCGCGCGTGCGGCGCTGCGCTTTGGTGCTGCCATGGCGCATGTTGGCGGCGGCGAGCGGGCCTGTGATCGCAGATGCGCGCCTGCGCACGCGGTTTGCTGGGGGTCGAACTGCCCAACCCGGTGGGGCTCGCGGCCGGGTTCGACAAGAACTGCGAGCTGATCGCATCGCTCTCCTGCCTCGGCTTCGGGTTCATCACGGTCGGCTCGATCATGCCGCAGCCGCGCCGGGAAATCCCTATCCGCGGCTGGCGCGCTATCCACAGACGGAGTCGCTTGCGGACTCCATGGGCGTTCCCAGCCGTGGTCGCGATTACTGCGTCGAGCACCTCAGCAGATTCCATCCGCATCCGGTGCCGCTGTTCGCCAATATCGGTGGTTTCAGCGCCGACGAGATAGCGACGAGCTTCGCTGCGGTCGAGCTGCATGTGGACGGTGTCGAGATCAGCCTGATGTGTCCAAACTTGAAACCGGGGGAAGCGTTCGACGAGATTGCCCTGCTGCGGGACGTGCTCGCGCGCATCGAAGGCCGGCGCAAACCGGCGATCGTCCGGGTGCCGAACGATACCGTGCGCTCATCCGATCGCTTGGCCGAGCTGGTCGAACGCTGCGTCGAAGCCGGTGTCGAGGGATTGAAGGTCGCGGGCGGCCGGACGGTGATGGAGCGGGCTCGGCACCGGACAGAGGCACCCTGCACGGACGCGCGACGTTCGAGACTGCGCTCGCCAATGTGGAAAACACCGCGCGTCTGGCCCGCGGTCACCATTGCGATCAAAGGCAACTAGGGGCGTGAGCGGCGGGGCCGACGCGGTTAGCCCTGTTGCGCGCCGGCGCGACTTGTGTCGATCTTTATTCCGCATTCATTTACCAGGGCTGGGATATTGCTCGAAGGATCAACCGGGAACTGCTCGAGAGCCTCGAGCGGGCGACGATGACCTCCGTTTCCGGGCTCGCCAGCACCAAATGATAAGGGAGGTGATCGAATGTCGATTGGTTTGAGGACCTCCATTTCCGCCGTCCGCGCGACGATCGCTTCGCTGGGGTTGCTTGCGCTGGCAACGCCGTTCGGCCTTGCGCAACCGGCGCCGCCGATCTGGACCGTGCCGGAGATCGGTACGCTGCCGGACGATGCCAATGGCCGTCAGGTACGGCGCGGACGCGACCTCATTACCGCGACCTACGCGCATATCGGTCCGGAGGTGCCGGATCCGACCAAGCGCTTCGCCGGCAATAATCTCGCCTGCGGCAATTGCCACCTCAACGCGGGAACGGTGAAGTTCGGCATTCCGCTGTTCGGATTGTTCGGCCAGTTTCCGATCTACAGCGCCCGGGCGGGCGCGGAGATCACGATCGAGCAGCGGCTCAACGCCTGCATGACACGCAGCATGAACGGACGCGCGCTGCCGGTCGATTCGCCGGAGATGCAGGCGATCGTCGCCTACATCAAGTTTCTCTCGACCGGCGTGCCGCCGGGCCAGACGGTGCCGGGACTCGGCGTCGGCAGGATGCCGGAGCTCGACCGTGCCGCCGATCCCGTCCGTGGCAAGGGGCTCTACGCCAGCACCTGCGCCGTCTGTCACGGCAACAACGGCGAGGGTATCCGTCGCAGCCTGCCCACGGTCGATCTCGGCTACATGGTGCCGCCGCTGTGGGGCAATGACGAGCTTCAACGACGGCGCCGGCATGGCGCGGCTGATCACCGCCGCGAATTTCATCCACTTCAACATGCCGCACGGCACCGATTATCTGCATCCCCAACTCAGCCGGAAGACGCCTGGGATGTCGCGGCCTACATGATCTCGCAGCCCCGCCCGCACAAATCAGGCCTCGACCAGGATTTTCCCGATTTCCTGGCGAAGCCGGTCGATACGCCATACGGCCCCTATGCCGACGGCTTTGGTGCCGAACAACACAAATACGGTCCGTTCGCGCCGATCCGCGCCGCCATCGCCAAGCTGAAGGCGGAGAAGGCCGGGCAGCGTTGAGTTCGAGCCGCAACCGGCATCGTCGATAGAAGATCAGCCGCGCCGCTTGGCCTCGATCTGCGTCCCAGATCATCGCCGCGCACGTCGGGCGCCGCCGAGGTTCTTCATCGCGCGGATGCCGGTCGGCGAGGTCACGTTGATCTCGGTGAGGAAGCCGTCGATCACGTCGATGCCGACGAAGATGAGCCCGCGCTCGCGCAGCGCCGGGCCGATGCGCGGCGCAGATCTCGCGCTCGCGCGCGCGTCAGGTCGGTTTCCTTCGGGGTGCCGCCGCGCACCATGTTGGAGCGCAGATCGTCCGGGCGCCGGCACGCGGTTGACCGCGCCGGCGAACTCGCCGTCGACCAGGATGATGCGCTTGTCGCCGTCCTTCACCGCCGGCAGGAATTTCTGCACCACCCATTGCTCGCGGAAGGTCGCGGTGAAGAGATCGTAGAGCGAGCCGAAATTGAGGTCCTCCGGCGCCAGCCGGAACACCGCCTCGCCGCCCTTGCCGTAGAGCGGCTTCATCACGATGTCGCCGTGCTCGGCGCGGAACGCCTTGATCTCGGCGAGGTCGCGGGTGATCAGGGTCGGCGGCATCAGGTCGGGAAATTCCATCACGAACATCTTTTCCGGCGCGTTGCGCACCTCGCGCGGGGTCGTTGACCACCAGCGTCTTCGGATGGATGCGCTCGAGCAGATGCGTGGTGGTGATGTAGGCGAGGTCGAACGGCGGGTCCTGCCGCAGCAGCACCACGTCGAACTCGGCGAGCGTCGCGCGCCGGCGGCTCGCCGAGGGTGAAATGGTCGCCTTCCTGGTCGCGCACCGTGAGCGGCGCACCGTCGGCGAACACCTCGGCGCCGCGCAGCGCCAGCCGGTCCGGCGTGTAATAGGCGATGGCGTGGCCGCGCTGCTGCGCCTCCAGCAGCAGCGCGAAGGTGGAGATCGCCGCGGATGTTGATCCGCTCGATCGGGTCCATCTGCACGGCGATGTTCAGGCGCATTTTTCCCCCGGAAATACGATTCGGCAACGCAAAGAAGAGACGTTAACAATTTACCTCCAGTGTCGCCTGGAAATTCCGCACATCTCACAATCGACAAACGCGGCAGTTTCATCTTGGCCTCGCGCCTGCCGGCAAGCTCTACGCGATCTTCGTGCTGCTCGCCACCGTCACGGTGGGCTGGCGGCGGTCGCGGTCATGCCGTGGCTGTAGGAAATGAACGCGTTGTACTGAAGCATCAGCCCTCCCAGCGTCGCAGCGCGGCCTGCCACCTCACATGCTTGCGTCGAACGCCGCCGGGATGTGGCGCGGCAGCCGTCCCGGCGCCACCAGCATGGCGTCGAAGCGGATGTCGCTGAACGCGGCTATCCGGGATAACGCGCGAGCCACGCCTCGCGCCGCCGCGACGATGCGGGCGCGCTGCCGTTCGGTGACCGACCAGGCCGCGTCGTCGAGGCGTCTCGCGCGCCTTGCACCTCGACGAACACCAGCAGACGCGCGGCGGCGCGCGACGATGTCGATCTCGCCGACCGGGCTCTCGCCAGCGCCGCGCCAGGATGCGGAAGCCCTTGGCGATGAGCAGCGCCGCCGCCCGGCTCTCCGCCGAAATGCCGGTGCGGAACGCGACCTGACGCTCGCGGGCGTGGACCTGCACCGGTGCCGGGCGGGGCTCGTGCGCGGCCGCTCATCGGCCATCGTCGCGCTCCTTCGTCAGCGCCAGCGCGCGCTGATAGACTTCGCGGCGCGGCTCGGCCGGTGACGGCGGCGATCTCGGCCACCGCCTCCTTCACCGACAGCCGCGCCAGCGCTGGCGCAGCAGCGCGTCGATGTCGGCGGCGGTCACCGCTGCGCCTGCGCGTCAGGCGGCGCAATGACAACCACGAATTCGCCGCGGCGTTTCGGCGCGCCGGCGGCGTAGGCGGCTGCCAGCGTCGCGAGATCGCCGCGGCGAACTTCTTCGTGCAGCTTGGTGAGCTCGCGGCAGACCGCGGCGTCCCGCGGCGCCGAGCCCGGACGCAAGATCCGCGAGCGCGCGCGGCGATGCGCGGGCCGGTTTCGAACAGCACCGAGCGTCGCCGGAATGCGCGTGAGCTCGGCGATGCGCGCGCGCCGCTGCCGCTCCTTCGGCCGGCAGGAATCCTTCGAAGAAGAACCGGTCGGTCGGCAGCCCGCGCGACCGCCAGCGCCGCCAGCACCGCGGAGGCGCCCGGCAGCGCGGTCACGCGTCAAGCCGGCCTCGCGTGCGGCGCGCACCAGCTTGAAGCCGGGATCGGAGATGAGCGGCGTGCCGGCGTCGGAGACGAGCGCGATGGCGGCGCCGGCTGCGAGCCGGGCGATCAGCTTCGGCCGCGCTTCGGCGGCGTTGTGGTCGTGATAGGGCGTGAGTGCGGTCGCGATCCCGTAGTGGTCGAGTGAGCTTGCGGGTGACGCGCGTGTCCTCGCAGGCGATCAGGTCGGCCGCCGCCAGCACCTCGAGCGCCCGCAGCGTGATGTCGCGCAGATTGCCGATCGGCGTGGCGACGAGATGCAGGCCTGCCGCCAGCGCTGGTGCAATGGCCGACTGGCCGTTGAGCACATAAGCCCGCCCGCCTCGTTCGATTGGCGGTCCGGGCGGCCGGGGCTGCGGGGGCGCTGGTGCTCATGCCGCCACTCTAGCGTTTTCTGGCGAAGTGGACTTCCGGTCGCCGGAGAAAAACGCTTCCACGCAATACGTTACCGTGAACCCCATGTCGTCATGGCTGGTGCAGGTTTCTCTCCGTCACAGCGGCGGTGCCGCCGTCACGTACTTGACGCCGAGCGGAAATCGTTATCCTTTTCATCCGGTTAATCACTCACCGACAAAATGCCCGATTGCACGTCTGGACTGGCGAAGCGCATCATCGGCCGCCGCCGAGGAGACCGGCCCCAATGTTCCGAGCACCAGGCGCCGACCCCGCCCGTGCGCGCATCGTGGCTGGTTGCGCTCGCGTCGGCCGTCCTGCTGCGCGGGCTGCTCCGGCAACTTCTCCATGGGCGACCTGCTGCCGGGCTCTTCGCGCCCGGCACCTCCGGCACAGCCCGGCAGCAATATCGGCGAGGGCAAGGTCAAGGTCGGCGCTGATCCTGCCGCTGTCGGCGCAGCGGCAATGCGGCGGTCGCCGCGCAATCGATGCGCAACGCCGCCGAGATGGCGCTCGCCGAATTCAACAGCCCGGACATCCAGCTCCTGGTGAAGGACGACGGCGGCAGCGCGCCGCGGCGCCCAGCAGGCGGCGCAGCAGGCGCTCGACGAGGGTGCCGAGATCATCCTGGGGCCGCTGTTCGCGCATCACGGTCGGGCCGGTCGGCGCAGGTCGCGCGCGCGCGCGGCGTCCCGGTGATCGCGTTCTCGACCGACGCCAACGTCGCGGCGCGCGGCGTCTATCTCCTGAGCTTCCTGCCGGAATCCGACGTCGACCGCATCATCGGCTACGCCGTCGGCCAGGGCAAACGCTCGTTCGCCGCGCTCATGCCGGACAACGCCTACGGCACCGTGGTCGAGGCCGCATTCAAGCAGGCGGTGGCGCGGCGCGGCGGCCGCGTGGTCGCGCTCGAGCGCTATCCCGCTCGACAAGACGCCAGATGCAGGGGCCGGTGCGCAACGTTGCGGCGGCGGCCGCGCAGGGCGCTGACGCCATCTTCATCCCGGACGGCGCCGACGGCGGTGCCCACGGTGGTGCAGACGCTGGCCGCGAGCGGCATCGACACCAAGCGCGTGCAGCTCCTCGGCACCGGCCTGTGGGAGGACGCGCAGATCTTCTCCAATCCGGCGCTCGACGGCGCCTGGTATGCCGGGCCCGATTCCACCGGCTTCCGCAATTTCTCCGCTCGCTATCGCACCCGCTACGGCCAGGATCCGGTGCGCACCGCCTCGCTCGCCTATGATGCGGTGGCGCTGGTGGCCGCGCTGGTCAAGACGCCAGGGCAAGCAGCGCTTCGCCGAACAGGTCCTGACCAACTCGTCGGGCTTCACCGGCATCGATGGGCTGTTCCGCTTCCGCCCCGACGGCACCAACCAGCGCGGGCTCGCGGTGCTGCGCGTGTCGCCGACCGGCGGCCAGATGATCAGCGCGCCGCCCAAGGGCTTCGGCGGTTCCGGGACCTAAGCGTGCTCCGTCCTGATTTGCCGGCGTTGATTGCGATCAGCACGCCCGGCGTTGATCGTCGATCAGATTGCCTTGGACGCCAACATCGCCCGCATGGCACAGATCGCCACACGGTGCGGCGTCAAGCTTCGCCCCATGCCAAGACCCACAAGTCGGCTTTCATTGCCGGCAAGCAGCTCGCCGCCGGCGCCATTGGCATTGCCTGTGCCACCCTTTCCGAAGCGGAAGCTCTTGCCGCGGCGGGCGTGACCGGGCTGCTGATCACCTCGCCTATTGTCGGCGCGGACAAGATCGCGCGCCTTGTTCAGCTGCACCGGATGCACCGTTGGCGGTCGTGGTCGATCATCCGAGCCAAGTCGAGGCGCTGGCCGCGGCATTGGCATCCGGCGAGCCGCCGCTCGAGATTCTTGTCGACGTCGACATCGGCCAGGGCCGGACCGGAGTCGCCAACGGCCAGGACGGCGTGGCGCTGGCGCGGACGGTCGCGGATCAGCCGCAACTCGCATTTGCGGTCTGCAGGGTTATGCCGGACACATCCAGCACATTATTGACGGCGAGGAGCGGCAGGTCGCGACCGCCCGTTCCGCCGAGCAGCTGCGGGCGGTGATTGCGGGTCTGGCGGCGGCCGGCCTGCAGTTTCCAGGTGATCTCGGGAAGCGGAACCGGCGCCCACACCTTTGATGCGTCCGGTCCCTACACCGGAGTGGCAGGTCGGCTCCTACGTCTTCATGGGATGCCGATTACGGCCGGATACGACAAGCGAATGGGGAGCGTCTCCCGTTCGCTCCCGCGCTGTTCGTTCTTGCCACTGTCGTGTCGGCTAACCAGCCCGGGCGGATCACGATCGATGCCGGAACGAAGGCCCTTGCGACCAACGGGCCACCGCCCGATTGCTTTCGAGGGCTACCTGACGGATGCAGCTACGCCTTCGGCGGCGACGAGCACGGCATCATCACGTTACCCTCGGCCATCACCCCACCACCGCTCGGCACGCGTCCTGATCGGCGCGACCCACTGCGATCCAACCGTCAACCTCCACGCCCGCTACCACGTCGTCGACGCGAGCGGTGCGGTGACGGCGGTGCCCATTCTCGGGCGCTACGGCGCGGGCTGATGACGTCCATCGAGCGCGACAGGATCAGGCCGCCAAATCCGCCACCACCGCGTCGAGCACGGGAAGCCGGCGAGCGTCACCCGCAGCCTGCCGTCCGCCGTCGTCTCGACCGCACCTTCGCTCGCGCAGGATCGCGATGCGGCGCGGATCGAGCGGGCGGCCGGCGAGCGCGCGCGTAGCGCTTGGGATCGACGCCTTCGGCGAGCCGCAGGCCCATCAGCAGGAACTCGTCCGCCATCTCGCTCGGCGTGAGCGCCTCGTCGGTGACGACGCCGTGGCCGAGCCGATCTCGACCCGCATCAGCCAGGCTTCCGGCCGCTTCTCGGTCGCGGTGGCGCGGCGCTCGCCGTCGATGTCCAGCCGGCCATGCGCGCCCGGGCCCGATGCCGGCATATTCGTGCGCGCGCCAATAGACCAGATTGTGCCGGCACTCGGCGCCCGGCCGCGCATGGTTGGAAATCTCGTAGGCCGGCAGCCCGGCGCCGGCGCAGACCTCCTGCGTGGTGTCGTAGAGCGCGCGCGCCAGTATCGTCGTCGGGACCGACGAGCTTGCCGGCCGCATGCAATGCGGAGAACGGCGTCTCCTGCTCGATGGTGAGCTGATAGAGCGAGAGATGCTCGCCGGCTTCGGCGATCGCGCGTTCGAGCTCCGCCGCCCAGGCCGCGGCGTCTGGCCGCGGCCGCGCGTAGATCAGGTCGAACGAATAGCGCTCGAAGATCGCGCGCGCGACCGCGACCGCATCGAGCGCCTCCTGCGCCGTGTGCAGCCGGCCGAGCGCTTTGAGCGCGGCATCGTCGAGCGCCTGCACGCCGAGCGACACGCGGTTGACGCCGGCCGCGCGATAGCCGCGAAAGCGCGTCGCCTCGACGCTGGTCGGGTTGGCCTCGAGCGTCACTTCGACGTCGGGCGCGATCGACCAGTGCCGTGCCGATGGCGTCGAGGATCGCGCCGACGGTCGCGGGCTGCATCAGCGAGGCGTGCCGCCGCCGAAGAAGATGGTCGACACGGTGCGGCCGGGCACGCGCGCCGCGGTCGCGGCGATCTCGGCCGTGAAGGCGCGCACGAAGCGCGCCTCGTCGATGGCGGCATGGCGCACATGGCTGTTGAAGTCGCAGTACGGGCACTTCGACAGGCAGAACGGCCAGTGCACGTAGACGCCGAAAGCCGGCGCGTCGTTGCGCTCAGCGCTGCGCAAGACAAGCCTCCGCCAGCTTGAGGAACGCGCGCGCGCGGTGCGACAGAGCCTGTTGCCGTGCGGCGGCAGGCCGTGCTTCTCCTCGCTCGGCATCTCGCCGAAGGTGCGAGTCATGACCGTCGGGCAGGAACATCGGGTCGTAGCCGAAGCCTGCGTGCGCCGCGCGGCGGCCAGACCAGCGTGCCGTCCACCGTCGCCTCGAATTCCTCGACGTGTCCGTCCGGCCAGGCGACGCAGAGCGCCGAGACGAAATGCGCGCTGCGCTGTGCTGGCCTGCGGTCGCGCCGCGCTCGAGCAGTTCATGCTTCGACTTGTCTGCATGGCGCAGCCGAAATCCCGTGCCGGGCCGGCCCAGCGCGCGGAGTGGATGCCGGGCTGCGCCGTCGAGCGCATCGACCGCCAGCCCGGAATCGTCGGCGAAGGCCGGCAGCCCGATGCCGGTCGCGGCAGCGACCGCCTTGATGCGGGCATTGTCGCGGAAAGCTCGTGCCGGTCTCCTCGGGCTCGGAGAGCCCGAGCTCGCCGGCCGACACTGCCTCGATCGCCGTACGGCGCGAGCAGCTCGCGCATCTCCGTGAGCTTGCCCGGCATTGTGGGTGGCGATCACCAGACGGCCGGCGATCGGGCGATGCGACCGTCGAGCGATGCGCGCGTCGCTCACATCACCGCCAGCTTCTGCAGGTCGACGAGCTTGGTCACGCCCTTCTTCGCGAGCGCCAGCAGAGCTGAGGAACTGCTCCTCGGTGAACGGCGTCTTCTCCGCCGTGCCCTGCACCTCGACGATGCGGCCGTTGCCGGTCATGACGAAATTGGCGTCGGTCTCGGCCTCGGAATCCTCGGCATAGTCGAGGTCGAGCACCGCGGTGTCCGTTGCAGATGCCGCAGGAGATCGCGGCGACGTGGTCGCGCAGCGGCTCGGCCTTGACCATGTCGCGCGTCTTCATCCAGGTGATGGCAGTCGTGCAGCGCGACCCAGGCGCCGGTGATCGCGGCGGTGCGGGTGCCGCCGTCGGCCTGGATCACGTCGCAGTCGATGGTGATCTGGCGCTCGCCGAGCGCCGGCGAGGTCGAGCACCGCGCGCAGGCTGCGGCCGATCAGCCGCTGGATCTCGATGGTGCGGCCGCTCTGCTTGCCGGCCGAGGCCTCGCGGCGCGTGCGCTCGTGAGGTGGCGCGCGGCAGCATGCCGTATTCGGCGGTGACCCAGCCGCGCGCCTGGCCCTTGAGCCAGGGCGGCAGCCGGTCTTCCGAGCGTGGCCGTCACCAGCACATGGGTGTCGCCGAATTTCACGAAGCAGGAGCCCTCGGCGTATTTCACCACGCCGCGCTCGAGCGAAACGGCGCGCAGCTCGTCGGGCTGTCGGCGGCTTGGCCGCATGCAACTCTCCTACGCGAGACTCGCGGCGCGAGACTTTTGGGTTGCGCTTGAGCAGGAAGCCTTTTAGCGCATGTTCGGGCAGTGGGAACCGGTTTGCGAAATCCTCCAGAAATAAAGGTGATCCGTCGAGTTTGGAAAACTTGCTTGGTGACGGCAGCCTGCGATAGCAATAAATGCTGCAGGAATTATGGGTAGTAGCAGAAATAGAATCCTGATTGGTTGCCGTTTCCAATTCTTTTATTCCTCTTGAGTGCTTGAAAGCGTCTGAAGGCGGTGGTGAAGAGCTTGAAGTCGTAATGCCGACCTGACGGCTGAATGTGTATCTGTCTTCGTCGAGAGTTGTCGAAACTCACTTTTGTGCATTAGGCCCAATGGCTTATCGGTGAGGATCGTTCGCTGGCAATGGTGGCATCAATCTTGTGAGTAGATCTTTCGGTCTTGTCTTTTGTTGCAGCAATTTCCTCGGCTCCTGATTGGAATTGATCATGATGATATCCTGTTAAAGTTGACGCCCTGTTCTGAGAAACGCTGAAGCCATTCTCTGGATTCTGCAGTCGATGTTGCCGAAACAGCTCTGGCAAAAACCTGGCTGCGTGAACTGCGGTGTTACGAGAGAATACGATGCGGAACACACGATCCTTTACTCGGAGCAGTGGTATACCGAAGAGACTTATACAAGCACATTCAGTCCCTGTCAATTCTTGCGATCCTGAGTGCGATGGATTTGCAAAAAGATCCTCCCAAATCAGCTTTCATGAGAGATTTCAAGAAATACAAGACATCTCGAGAATTAGTCAGACTTGAGACAGAAATGATCTCCGACAGATAGGAAATAGGTGGAGAACTAAGTGAAAAGTATCCAGCATTATCGTTCTCGCAATGATTTTAATTTTTATGCATTTTTTGGAATGGCGGTCCACGCTCAGTCAGAAGAAGAGCATCCAGCGCCCGATACCACAGAACTTGCCAAGCAAACTCAGAATCCAGTGGCGGATCTGATCAGCCTTCCTTTCCAATTTAATTTCAATAATGGTGGTGGCCTGAACGGACGATCTTGCTCCTGGGCTGGCAACCCGGTAATCCATTTAAATTGAACGACGATTGGAACATGATCGCACGTACGATTATCCGGTTGTCAACCTTCCGGGCCCAGACGTTACGCGATTTCAGCGGGATTGCCGATATACAAGAACAAATTTTTATTTCACCATCAAAAACAGGAAAGCTAATCTGGGGCGTCGGTCCCATTCTTTCCTTACCTACGGCAACAACCGCTCCGGTGCAAACAGGCAGCTGGGCAGCCGGACCAACTTTCGTCGCGTTAACTGCAATGTCTGGTCCATTGATTAAATGGCGGCTTGATTAACAATTTATGGACTTATTCCGACTCCGAGATTCACCGAGGTGAATCAATTTTTCTGCAGCCCTTTGTGAACTATAACTTTGGCAAAGGCTGGGCTATCACAACTGGACCTGCAATCACGGCTGACTGGGATGCGCCATCTGGACCGCCTGTGGACTGTCCCGATCGGTTTTGGCCTTTCGCGAACCACGATATTTTGCCGGCAGGCCCATATCCATCGCGGCGCAGTATTCACCACAACGTAGAACATCCTGATAACGCGGCTGCAAGTCAGATACGTCTTCAGGTGGCTCTGCTCTATCCGAAAAAGGAGTAAACGCCAACCAGTTTTAAAAATATGAATTTTCGATGAGCAGTTATTTACTAAAAACCAAAACTAGGAGGTTCTGACATGAAAATGTTTATTTCGTCTTTGTTGCTGATCGCGATGTCTTCCTGTATTTCTCGAATACGGTGGCAGCTGAAGAAAGAAAAAGGATGATGGATAAAGGGGCCAAACTTTTTGATGCATATGTTTGCAGCCACACAGTCATCCATGCCCGGAGCATCACTCCTGTGGAATGCACCATTAATTCTTATACGACCGAACAGCAAAAAAGGACTATTATGCTTTGCTGAAATCGCAGGACAGATGGCTCAACTTGTGCTGTTAAGAACAACAATCTTGGATTTTTGCAGAATCGGGCCAAAATCTCTCGGACAGCAATTAATGATCGTCGGCAAAGTGGCGTTGCCGGACGGAAGCACGGGTAACGCCGTGTTCATGAGTGTCAAAGAGTACATTCGAAACAGGCGGCTTCCAAAGCGGAAGAGTTTCCGTTCGCGCTCGTTGAAATGATCATGAAGCCGAATGGACAGGGCGATGGAATGACTGCGCCAGCGGTGGGCATTACCATCAATGCCGAAGGTGCGATTGACCTGGAAAATATCGGAGCCTATCCGGGAAAGCTCATGGAATTGCATGAGAAGAAATAACCAGTACAAAGCTTCAAAAGAAGCATAGGTACCTTTGTCGTAAGGCAGACGGCCACCCGGTCGATCTGCCTCGCTGATCAGGGATTTCAATGAGGAAAGAAGTGATTCAAAATATCTTGGATTCCTCTTTGCTTTTCGAGCACTCACAATAGCATGGCAAGTTGCTTTTGGTCAGCAGCAAACGAATCCTCGACGACTCCTCCGTGGCCGCGGAAATTTGTCAGCGGAACTACGACCGTCTCACTTTATCAACCGCAGCTGGAAAAGTGGCAGGATAATCAACTCAGCGCGATGGCCGCTGTAGAGAGTTCAAACGGCGGTACCCGAAGAATCCCGCTGGCTATGGCGTTGTGTGGTTTTGATGCTCGGGCAGAAGTCGATAAGATCAATCGCGAAGTCACCCCTGCTGGATTTCAATTTTTACGAAATCCAACTTCCCAACCGCATCGAATAACGGCCAGGATTATGTGAATATCCTGAAACAGGAAATCCAAAACAGTCTGTGGTATCGCTGGATCAGTTGGAAGCGAGATCTGGGACATGACCGACGCTCAGATCGCAGCGCACGGAGGGAGTTTCGCTTTGCAAAAACGATCCGCCGCAAGAATTACTTTTCAGCGCAAAGCCAGCCGTCCTGGTTTTGATCGATGGGCAGCCGGCGCTTCGTCCAGTTGAAAAGTCAAAGCTTTGCAACGCGTCATCAATACGCGCACTTTTTGATCCTTTTTGACCAATCGAAGAAACTTTACTATCTCCAATTGATGGACGGATGGATGGAATCTCCATCCGTAGAAGGCGGCTGGCTGGTTTCGAAGAAAGAAGAGCCGAAAAAGATGGCGACAAAAATCAAGGCCCAGTTACTGCAAAGCAAACGAATCACTTCAGCTCGAGGTCCCGGGGCAAAATGGAACTACATCAGCTCTGAAGAGTGCGGAGCTCCTACGGTTTATGTCAAGCACCACCCCTGCGGAACTGCTTCAATCTCGAGGACAGCCCGATCTCGTTCCGATCCGGGCACCTGCAGTTCCCAGCTTTTACGTGAAAGAACACCGCGGACAGTATCTTCGTTTACACAGCAAATCTAGAATTACTACGTGCTGATTACGGGCCGCTGGTTCAGTTCAACTTCGATGAATGGGCCCTGGCAATTTGTCGCTGGTGCGAGGCCTTCCGCCCGACTTTGCAAAAATTCCGGTGGATGGTCCAAAAAGCCAACGCTCTCGTCTCAGTCCCGGGCACGCCTCAAGCGAGAGGAAGCATCTGATTGAGAATCAGATTCCGCAGACCTGGCAACCATCACACGCAGTCAGAGCGAATCTGGCGGTGAGTTACGATGGGATCCCCGAGGGTTCAAATCGATCCAGAGACGCCTTCTTTGAAGTACGCGGAGAATACCGCAACGCCGGTCATCGAAGTGGCCGACGACAGTTTTTATGCGGTGCAGAACGGAGTCTGGTTTACACTCCTGCCGCAGCAGTGGGGCCACTGGGCCCCGTGGCCCACGACAACGGTGCCGGGTGTGAATCTACGCGTCCCACCACGCCCTCCGCATATATTACGTGACCTACGTGAAGATATGCGGCTATACAGACGATGTCGTATACGTCGGCTACACTCCGGGATATTACGGTACCGTTGTTACAACCGGCAACGTCGTTGTTATATGGTACCGGTTGCCGCCTTGCTACGCCTTACGTAGGAACCGTTTGGTATGGAGCGCCTGCAACCCACGGAGTGGGAACGCAGGTTTTTGCGTGGGAGCGTTGCGGCCGGACCTGGGCCCTCGGATTCGGAATCGGCTTCTTCTTCCAGCTATTGCTATCCATGGTGCGAGGATTGGCCGGTCGGTTATTACGGGCAACACCCGCTATACGGTTACGGCGGCTGCGGGTGGAGTCGCGGCGACCGAATGTTTATGGCCATTGGGGCCAACGCCGCTTACGCACGGAACTAGAGCCGCTTGGAGCTAGCCCGTACACAGGCAACGTTGGTTACAGGATTCAGAGGGACCCTGCCACACAATCCGGTGAACGGAGCATCGACCGCCGGACCTTGCGGATTTCCCAATACGGACGTCTGCTTACCGGGAAATCAGGTAGGCGGCGCGGGCGGCGTGGTCACTACAATCCGACCACCGGCGTCGTTGGTGGCGGCAAGAGCCCGGCTACGCGAGGCAATGCGCATACCGGAAGTGATGGCGAAGCCGGCGGAAAGGGCTTCGACTTACGATACGAAAACGGGCCAGGGCGTCACGGCGGGCAGTGGACGCCTACGGCGACCGCGACGGCAATGTTTATCAGTCAAGGCGGTTCCGGCTGGCAGCAGGATTCGAGTCGCAATGGCGGCGGTTGGCGTTCTGCCGACTCGTCGCATGATTTCAGCGGACTGGATAACTCGTCCCGCTCACGGGGAAGTTTCGGCGGATTTACGTTCCGGAGGTTTTGGTGGATTCAGGGGTGGCGGCGGTGGATTTCGTCGATAGTTAAAACAGAATGGGAAAAAAGGAGAAATAGAATGAGATTCAGAATAGAAATGTTGATTTCAGTGGCAATGATTGTTCTTCTTGGTGGCGTTCTCGCATTGTCCAGTGAAGCTTACAGCAAGCCGCTGCCGCTCGGATCGGCAGGAGTAAACCTGGCGATCAGTCAGCAGGTCGAGATATGGGAAAGAATTTTCCCCTGCCCACCAGCGCGCTTAAACAAGCGGCCTCGATCCCGGAGAGTGGCTGGTCCGAGCCGTCGACACAAAGATATTCACGCAGACGATACCGACTCCGCGTGGGCCCAGGAAATCGATATCGACGGAGACGGCAACGTTGAAGAGAGGCCGACTTCCTGTGGGACGACGAAGATAAAGGTTCTCTATATCTGCACACCAGGACGATTACATTTGCAAAGACGGCGGCACCAGAGCTAAAGGCGCAATCTTGATCGGCATCAACGCCGAAGGAAATGCCAGGAACCGGCCGCTGGGCTCTGGCTTCTATTCCGTGGCACTCGACAGGAGCAGAGTGTGGATCGCAAACGGCGGCAAGTTCCCTGGCCGGGGATGTAAAGTTCGACGCCAGCGGAACCGCAACCTGCCTGCCTGGAATCGCGGTGCTGGATGCCAAAAAATGATGATCGATCTCACGGTCGCGGGTATGAGCCAAATGAGAGCTCAATCTAAGGATTCCCTGCCGAACTTCTGGTTTAAATTTTGGAGAGAAAGAACATGATTGAAAAAAATAGGCACGTCATTATCGCATTGCTGATTATGTGCCGCTGGACTGCTGATCGGCTCAACAGCGTTTTGCACAGGTCGAAGGTTTGTACCCTCCTGGAATCGTCTGCAACCAACTCCGGGAATCTTACCCGCTCGGGCACCCTTACTTACGATCAACCTGTTTCCAATACTATTCGTTTGACAAGAGCTAAAAGGTCCTCAACGGTGGCACGATCACCGACAATCTGAACGTCGGCGCTTTCATTGATCAAAATGATTTCATCTACGTGACGCAGTATAAGCTTCTGGGCGCTAACCTCACCTTCATCGCCATTTTGCCCTTCGCTAACGTCGCGCTGACTCTGGCAGACCAGCCCTTTAAGGATCGAGCACAGGGTTTGCAGGAGTCACCTTCTATCAGCCGTTCATTCTGAGCTGCAGCAGAAAGAGCGCTGCGGCATCAGGCGGGCTATGGTTTTTCGCCGACTACGGGACCAGCAGGAGCCGGATACTCGGGAAATGCTTTTTGACACTCCCGGTGATACGTTTTATCTAACGAAAGAATAAGGCTATATCCGCTACGATCCTACCAAATCTACGAGTTCCACAATAATAAGAGCGCGGGGCGAACGTGAAGCCAGGGAGAGACCAACTTTAGCCTCGACTACTCGCTGATGATGACTCTTCCGATTCAAAAGGATTTCAAGTCTCTCCTGCAGTTCGGGTTGATCGGATATGGGCAATGGCAAGTAACAGACAACAGCACGGCTCCGAGGCGAAGGGTCCCATATTGCGGAATGCCAAGGAAGTATAAGGTGAAACGGTATCGGATTCGGGATGAGCGTGATTCTTCCTCCGAGAGGTTGCGGAATTAGGCTTGAAGTATTTTCCATGAATATGGCGTCGAGTCCTAGCGTGGAAGGACAGAATCCTCAGATTGCGGCAGCGGTCATTCTAAACGTCCGATAGAAACAAACAATGAAACTAATTTCCAAATGGGAACCTCATGAACAAAGGTACGGTAGCCAGTAATTTGTTTGTCTTTTACTCATCATCGAATCATCTAGCATGGTTAATGCGGAGGATGCTTCCGCGCCTGAACCCGATGTCGTACCCTCGCCAAGCAGACGCAGAATCCGGTAGCAGACTTGATCAGTGTTTCGTTCAGTTCAATTTTCTTAACGGCGGAGATTTGGAAAATGGCACGCTCATGAATATCAACTTCAGCCCGTAATGCCATTCAAACTAACGGACAACTGGAACATAATTGCGCGTACCATCGTGCCGGTGTTTAGCATTCCGGGTCCGGAAGAAACGCTTTAGCGGAGTGGGCGATATTCAGGGAGCAAATATTTTTCTCTCCATCGAAGCCCTCAAAACTAATTTGGGGTGTAGGACCGATTGTGTCCGCTACCATTGCTGGCTTACCGGTTGAAACCGGCACTGGGCAGCCGGACCGAATGTCGTTGGCCACTGACAATGCCCGGACTTTTCGTTAGTTTGGCGCTGTGATGAACCAACTATGGACGTTTGCTGACTCAAACCCCAAACAACACCGAAATCAATCAGTTTTCATCCGAGTACTTCATTAATTACAACTTCGGTAAGGATAGGCTAATACCAGTGCTCCGGATATTACTGCAAAATTGGCAAGCGTCAGAGGAAATGAGCGGACCGTGCCGTTCGGGAGCAGATCATTACCGGTATTCGACGACTATGAGCCTTAGTATTAGTTATTTCCACAACGTGGAACGGCCCGATGGCGCTCCTCTAATGGTAAACTCCCGTTTCTTTTGCTTTATCCAGAAACGACGATAAAGGTTTCATTTTTTGTAAATTTAGGGGGCCACATTTCGTCAGACTCATATAAGGTGAATTTCCTTTTGGTAGCGGTTCCTTATTACAATGATCCACAATATCCAGGATTCTTCTGATAGAAGCGTTAACTTTTGTAGACTTCGGATTAGATTGTGCTTTGTTTTAGATCAATGCGGTCATCACTTTTCAAAATCAGGGGGTGAGTAGAAGTGAAATTGGAATGGACGTTAACTAACGGTGAATCCCAGAGTCGTCCACGCAGATATTGTCAAAGTGTCAACGGCTTGCAGCCAGGCCGAGGCTCTTGGAGGCTCAGAAAATGAGAAGTAAGACGTTTTAGCAGTTTCAACTATCGTTACAGGTTGGCTGCTGAGTCGCAGGCCTTTTCCTGTTCGATCGGCTCGACTGGCATTTGCCCAGCAGTCAGACGCAGCGACCGTGAAAACTGAGCAAAACCACCGGCACGCCCGGTTCACCGAGCGCCACCGACGACCATTGACGGAAAGCAACTCCCGCCGCCCGACCCGAAGTTCGGCGGCGTGATCAAGGATAGCGCCGTGGATTCCAAACCATATTGGCCGCCAACGATGGTGCCGCCCAAAGGCGCGCCCAACGTGCTCTTGATCATGACCGACGACCAGGGCTATGGCGTCTACAGCACCTTTGGCGGCGTGATCCCGACGCCGGCCATGGACCGGATCGCGAAGGCGGGCTTGCGCTACACGCAGTTCCACTCGACCGCGCTCTGCTCACCCACGCGCGCGGCCCTGATCACCGGCCGCAACCATCACTCGTCGGGCTTTGGTGTGATCTCAGAACAGGCCACCGGCTACCCGGGCTACGACAGCATCATTGACAAGGACAAAGCCACCATCGGCGAGATTCTTAAGGAGAACGGCTACGCCACGTCCTGGTTCGGCAAGAACCATAACACGCCTACCTATCTCTACAGCCTGGCTGGACCCTTCGACCAATGGCCCAGCGGGATGGGTTTCGAGTACTTCTACGGGTTCATGGGCGGTGAGACCAATCAGTGGCACGCCCTATCTCTTCCAGCGATCATACCCAGATCTATCCGTGGGTCGGGAAGCCCGGCTACAACCTGATCACCGACATGGCGGATGAGGCGATCAAGTATATGACGGAATTGAATGCCGCCGCGCCGGAGAAGCCTTTCTTCCTCTACTATGTGCCCGGCGGCACGCACGCGCCGCATCACCCGACGCCGGAATGGATCGCGAAGATGAAAGGCAAATTCGACATGGGCTGGAACGCAACTGCGCGAGCAGATTTTCGCCAACCAGAAGAAGCTCGGTGTCATCCCGCGAACACCGAGCTCACTCCCTGGCCGGACCTCCTGCCGAAGTGGGACACACTCAATCCCACGCAGAAGAAGGTGTACGCCCACCAGGCGGAAATATTCGGCGCCTACGCCGCCTACACGGACCATGAGATTGGCCGGGTGATTCAGGCCGTGGAAGACCTGGGCAAGCTCGATAACACGCTGATCATCTATATCAGCGGGGACAATGGCACGAGCGCCGAAGGCTCGACCATCGGCACGACGTTCGATCTCGCCGCGATTCAAGGCATCGATATGCCCGTTGATGCCCAGTTGAAGTTCTACGATGTCCTGGGTTCGGATCTGACCACCCCGCACATGTCAGTGGCGTGGTCCTGGGCCTTCGACACGCCGTTCAAATGGACCAAGCAGATCGCGTCATACTTCGGTGGCACCAGGCAGGGGCATGGCCATCTCCTGGCCGGGCCACATCAAGGATTTGGGCGGCATTCGCTCGCAGTTCCACCACATTATCGACATCGTGCCGACAATTCTCGAAGTCGCTGGCATCCAGGCGCCGGCGACGGTGAATGGCATCGCCCAGAAACCGATCGAAGGCATCAGCATGGCTTACACGTTCGATAGCGCGAATGCGAAAGCGCCGTCGAAGCGCGACACGCAGTATTTCGAGATGTTCGGCAACCGCGCCCTCTATCACGATGGCTGGATCGCCACCACGGTTCCTCCGCAACCCCCGTGGCTCATGGGCACGGTCAAAATGCCCGACGTGCTCACCGGCTACAAATGGGAACTCTATAACATCGCCGACGACTTCTCGGAGAACAACGACCTCGCGGCGAAGAATCCCGATAAGCTGAAAGAGTTGCAGGGGCTCTTCATGGATGAGGCCAGAAAATATCAGGTGCTCCCGCTGGATAATTCCATCCTCGAGCGCATCCTTGCGCCGCGGCCCGAGCGCGGTCGCCGGCCGGACCGAGTTTCACCTACTCGCAGTGAAGTATCCGGCCTGCCCGATGGCAACGCTCCGAATCACGCTTTCCAGGTCCTACTCCATCACCGCCGAGGTAGAAATTCCGAAGGGCGGCGCCGAGGGAATGCTCAACACGCTCGGAGGCCGCTTCGGCGGCTACGGCCTCTACCTGCTCAAGGGCAAGCCGGTCTTCACCTACAACCTGCTCGCCTCTGGAAAGTTTCCGCTGGGAAGGCCCGCAGGCGCTCACGCCCGGCAAACACACCATCTTGTTTGATTTCAAATACGACGGCCCCGGCATGGCCAAGGGTGGCACCGGCGTCCTGTCGGTGGACGGCAAGGAAGTCGCCAGCAAGACGATCCCGCACACCATCCCGGCCATCATGACGATCGATGAGTCCTTCGATGTCGGGGTGGATACCCGCACGGGGCGTGGACGATAAAGACTACAAGTCGCCGTTCCGCTTCACCGGCAAGCTCGACAAGCTGACCATCAAAGAAACTGGACCATCCCAGTTAGCGGAACCCAGATCACAAGGCCACTCAAGAAGCAGAACAAAGTTAACAATTAGAGGTTAGAATGAATTCGTTAAGTGAGAGCGAGCTAATGTGAGTTCTGAAGCAATACTGGAATAAAAAATCAAACTAATCTGAAACTACGGAGGGTAGCAAAGCGATGAAAAATAGAATAGATGGTCGGGAAAATTTTTACCGCAAGTTTCCTGGTTGTGCTCACCTTTGCGGTTTACCTATTGCTCGGAAGGTGGTGGCCTTCAGGAGAATTAGCCGCGGTGAAGAAGCAAGCAGCTGCTAATCAGCAAGCCTTCATCACTATCAATGGACCGAAAACAGCAGATTAGCTTGAAAGGCGAAGTCAAAAACAGAAGATGGAGCTTGCAACTATGGTCCGAATGGTCAGGTCAGAAGTTCCGTTAGAAGGACTCAGCCTCAGAGCCCAGGAATCGGGACGCAACGGTAGACTCAAAGAAAAAATCGTTGAAAAAGAAAGACAAAATGACTCAATACATGGATAGCGCGAAAAATCTGATCGGACAATATGTCCCTCCCGACCCGAACCGCATTACAGCTTGGGCTTTTCAGGCGGGAAATGTGTCGGTCAACCCTATCGCCGGCCGCTGGTGTGGCACGAGGACTTGTCTTCAAAAATTACGTCCTTCCGGGCGATTCGATGACGCTTTCCTTTAACTCGTCTACCAAGAAAATGACAAAACTTGAATGTGAACACTCATAAAGTGAATGATCCAAAGGATGCCATCACGTTAAAGGTTTCATTTGATAGCCTGCCGGATGGAACAAGCTAATTCCGAGTCAGACTGTTCTGGTTCAGTTGGCTGCTGCCAAGGAAATCCAAGTCATGACTACAACTCCAACTACAAACAAGCTCGCGCCGTAGACTCAAAGTTCATCGTCAGAATGACAATAGAATACCGTTCCGACTGAACGGGGGGCTTGCCATGGCAGAAGCCGGTCAAAAAGTTTGGTAGAACGATTCCTCGGCCTTTTCAGCGAGGTCAAGGCCGGAGAGGCGTTACAGTTCTCGATGACCACGATTTCGTTTTTGATATTGACGTCGTACTACCTGTTAAAAATATATGTT
>ERZ1370068.7989-contig-6874_pt1 | contig 49053 bp, 68 predicted proteins | sample MGYA00561227_ERZ1370068 | MGnify/ENA primary metagenome ERZ1370068 (study PRJEB38410, sample SAMEA6850437) | metagenome | study: Metagenomic assessment of the ecological functions of the soil: analysis of the soil microbiota associated with the... | reverse complement strand
TGTCATTGCCGTGTATTGCTTCCGGCGGCCGACAGGCCGACCCTCCTACCGACGGAGGCCGCTTCCCCATGGCGCAGAAGTTCCGCATCACCTAGCGCGACCATGTCCGCCGACAACGAGGAGCTGCAGACGCAAGTACGACGAGGCCGCCGAGCGGATGAAGGGCGAGCTCGGCAAGGAGTACCCGGTCGTCGTCAACGGCGAGGAGCGCTGGACCGACGAGAAGTACGAGGAGCCCTCGCCGATCGACAGCGACACTCATCGATCGGGCAGGTTCTCCCAGGCCACGACCGAAGGACGTCGACGACGCCGTCGCGGCCGCGAAGGCGTTCCAGCTGGAGTGGGACCGGATGGGCTGGCAGGAGCGCGTGCGGATCCTGCGCAACGTCGCCGACATCATGGAGGAACGGCTGTCTCGACCTGGCCGCGCTGATGGCCTATGAGGTCGGGAAGAGCCGGCTCGAGGCGCTCGGCGACGTGCAGGAGACCGCCGAGCTGATCCGTTGGAACTGCGACGAGATGGAGAAGCACGACGGCTTCCGGACCCCGATGAGCGGTCTCGGCGCCGCCGGCGACTACTACGACGTGCTGCGGCCCGTACGGCGTGTGGGCCGTCATCAGCCCGTTCAACTTCCCGATGGCGCTGTCCGGCGGGCCGTCCTCCGGCGCGCTGCGTCGCCGGCAACGCCGTGGTCCTGAAGCCGTCGAACCAGGGCGCGCTGCTCGGCTACAAGCTCTACGAGTGCTACCGCGACGGCGGCGTGCCTGCTGGGCGCGTTCCACCTGGTCGATCGGCCGCGGCGCGGTAGGCCGGCGACCACCTGTGGAAGCACCCCGACGTCGGCGGCATCACGTTCACCGGCTCGTACCACGGTCGGGCATGGACATCTACAAGCACTTCGCGACCGAGCGTCCCGAAGCCGGTCATCTGCGAGATGGGCGGCAAGAACCCGACGATCGTCACGAAGAACGCCGACCTGGACAAGGCGACGGACGGCGTGCTGCGAGCGGCGTTCGGGTTCGGCGGACAGAAGTGCTCCGCGTGCTCGCGCGTGTTCGTGGAGCGCGAGGTCTACGACGACTTCCTGGCCCAGCTGAAGACGAAGACCGAGAAGATCAAGGTCGGCAACCCGATCCGAGCGCGACGTCTACCTCGGGCCCGATCATCAACGAGCCAGCGCATGGAGACGTTCGAGGAGGCCGCCGAGGAGGCGCGCAAGAACGGCAACGATCGTCACCGGCGGGCAGCGCATCACCGAGGGCGACTTCGCGCGCGGGCTTGTTCGTCGAGCCGACGGTCGTCGAGGCGCCGGACGACAGCTGGATCTGGAAGAAGGAGCTGTTCGTGCCGTTCGTCGCGGTCGCGCCGTTCGACGAGCTCGACGAGGCGATCGAGAAGGCGAACGACACCGAGTACGGCCTGACCGCCGGGCTTCTTCAGCGAGGACGCGGCCGAGGTCGACGAGTGGCTCGACCGGATCCAGGCGGGCGTGCGTCTACGTGAACCGCCGCGCGGGTCGACGACCGGCGCGTGGCCGGGCGTGCAGCCGTTCGGCGGCTGGAAGGGCTCGGGCACGACCGGCAAGGCCGGCGGTGGTCCGTACTACGTCATGCAGTACCTGCGCGAGCAGTCGCGGACGGTGATCGCGGAGTGAGCGCCGAGGACATCCGGCTCGCCTACGACGGGCTCGCGGACGTTCGCAGCGCGCCTAAGCTCATCACCGAGGTTCCCGGTCCGGAGGCGCATGGCGTGGATCGAGCGCGACGCGCAAGGTCACGTCGCCCGTCGCTGCCGCGCGCCTATCCGTTCGTGCCGAAGCGCGGCGCAGGCTCGATCGTCGAGGACGTGGACGGCAACATCTTCCTCGACCTGAACGCGGGCATCGCGGTCACGTCGACGGGCCACTGCCATCCGCAGCGTGGTCGAGGCGATCCAGCGGCAGGCGGCCGAGCTGCTGCACTACTCGGCGAGCGACTTCTTCCTGCCGGTCTACTGCCGAGGTGTGCGAGCGGCTCGACGCAGCTCGCGCCGTTCGGCGACCGCCCGGCTCGGTCGTTCCTGACGAACTCCGGGACCGAGGCGGTCGAGGCCGCGATCAAGCTCGCGCGGTTCGCGACCGGCCGCCAGTACCTGATCGGCTTCTACCAGTCGTTCCACGGGCGCTCGATGGGATCGGCGTCACGCTCACGGCGTCGAAGGCGAAGTACCGCACCAACTTCGGACCGATGCTGCCCAGCGTGCTATCACGCGTTCTACGGCGACTTCGACTACCTCGACGAGGTGGTGTTCAAGCGGCTCGTCTCGCCGACCGAGGTCGCCGCCATCGTCGTGGAGTCGTGGCTCGGCGAGGGCGGCTACGTCCTGCCGCCCGACGGCTGGTTCACGTATCTGCGAGAGCTCTGCGACCGGCACGGGATCTTGCTCGTCTGCGACGAGGTCCAAAGCGGCATGGGCCGCAGCGGCAAGATGTGGGCGATCGAGCACGAGGGTGTTGATCCGGACATCCTGATCTCGGGGAAGGGCATCGCCAGCGGTCTGCCTCTCGGGGCGATGATCGCGCGCGAGGATCGTGATGGTCTGGGACCTCGGGTCGCACGGGTCTACGTACGGCGGCAGTCCGCTCTCGTGCGCGGCCGCGCTCGCGACGTTCGACGTGATACAGGACGAGGATCTGCTCGGGAACGCGGACCGCGTGGGCTCCGTCTTGATCGACGGACTCCGCCAGATGAAGACGCGACATCCCCTGATCCGGGAGGTCAGGGGCGAGGCGATGTGGATCGGGCTCGGGTTCGCCGATCACGAGGTGGCCGAGGCGGTCGAGCACGCGCGTTCCGGCGCGGGCTGCTGATGCTCTCGTGCGGCGACGACGCCATCCGGGTCTCGCCGCCGCTCGTGTTCCGGGAGGATCAGGCGCGCGAGGCCCTTCGATCTTCCGAAGAGGTCGTGGCCGAGGTCGAAGCGGAGACCTAGATGGGCCTGGCGCCCGATGCTCTCCGTGTTCGATTGCGCCGATTACGCTGCCCGTGGGGAGCTTCTGGGCTAGTGCGCTCGGGTTCGGCCTCGACCATGACCCGGATGATCCGAACGATGACGGCGTGCTGCTCATCGATCCGTCGAAGCTGACGCGCGGCATCTACTTCCAATCGGTGCCTGAGCCGAAGGTCGTCAAGAATCGCGTCCACCTCGACCTTCGACCGGCGACGACGATGGCCGAGGAGGTCGAGCGCCTCCGCGGCTTGGGCGCCGTGCCGATCCGGTACGTCGACGAGGGCCATGGCTCGTGGACCGTGATGGGGACCCGGAGGGGAACGAGTTCTGCGTCCTGCGGGCCGGTGCCGAGGGCGGCAAGCGGATCGACGGCGGGATCGATTCGGTCGTCGTCGACCCGAACGACTGGCGCCGGGTGGCGGATTTCTGGATGCGCCGCGCTCGGGTACCACGAGCTCGAGGCCGGTGAGAGCGGCGTCGAGATCGTTGGCGATCGCAACGGCGATCCGATGCTCTCGTTCGTCACCGTTCCCGAGGCGAAGACCGTCAAGAACCGCGTCCATCTCGACGTCCGGCCGACGGGGTCGATGACCGAGGAGGTCGAACGGGTCTCCGCGCTGGGCGGAACCGTCCGCGGGTACATCGAGGAGGGCGGCTCGTTCTGGACGCAGATGCGGGATCCTGAGGGCAACGAGTTCTGCATCCTCCGCGGCCCGGACGACGGCTGGTCGCCCGATGAGCTCTAAACAGGCGACGATGCGGGACGCCGTCGCGGATCTCGTCCGCGACGGCGACACCGTCGCGATCGAGGGCTTCACCCACCTGATCTGCTTCGCGGCGGGTCACGAGATCATCCGCCAGCGCAAGCGCGACCTGACGCTCGCGCGGATGACGCCCGACGTCATCTACGACCAGATGATCGCGGGCGGCGTGCGCGAGCAAGCTGATCTTCTCGCTGGCTCGGCAACCCCGGCGTCGGATCGCTGCACGCGATCCGACGCCGCATCGAGGACCACGATCCGGAGCCGCTCGAGATCGAGGAGTACTCGCACTTCGGCATGGTCTGCCGCTACGTGGCCGGCGCGCTCGAACCTGCCGTTCTTCCCGATCCGCAGCTACTACGAGTCCGACATCCCGACGGTGAACCCGAAGATCGTGCCGATGACCGTCGCCGTACGACGACGCGACCGAGGTCTACGTCGTCCCGCCGCTGCGCCCCGACGTCGCGATCGTCCACGCGCAACGCGCCGACGCGAGCGGCGACGCGCAGATCTGGGGCTTGCTCGGTTGCCAGAAGGAGGCGGCGTTCGCCGCGGAGCGGGTCATCGTCGTCGTGCGAGGAGGTCGTGGAGGAATCGGTGATCCGCCAGCGATCCGAACCGAACCGTGATCCCGGGGGTCGTGGTCGACGCGGTCGTCGAAGAGCCGTTCGCATGCCATCCGAGCTTCGCGCAGGGGTACTACGACCGTGACAACGCCTTCTACCTGGAGTGGGATCGCATCGCCCGCGACCCCGGAGACGCTCGCGGCCTGGCTCGCAGGAATGGGTCTACGACCTGGCGTCGCACGCCGAGTACCGTCGAGAAGTGGGGCGCCGCGCATTGGGATGCCCTGCGACCGGGCGACGCGATGTCGGGCCAGGTCAACTACGGGAGGTACGCGTGAGCCGATCGGCGCGGCTATTCGAGAGACCGAGATCATGATCGCGGCGGCGTCGGCGCGTGGCCTCGAGGCGCCACGAACTGCTTCGTCGGTGTCGGGTCTGCCGAACATCGTGTGCAACCTCGCCCAGCGGACGGTCGCCCGCGACCTGCAGCTCGTCTACGAATCCGGGGTGTTCGGCGCACGGCCCGAGCGGCTCCCGCTGTCGATCGGCGATCCCACCCTCGCGACCGGGCGCCACCGCGATCACCAGCATGTTCGAGCTCTTCGCGTTCTACCTGCAGGCCGGGCTGATCGACGTGGCTTTCCTGGGCGGGGCGCAGATCGATCGGTTCGGGAACCTGAACACGACGGTGATCGGCCGTACGAGCACGCCGAAGGTGCGCCTGCCCGGCAGCGGCGGAGCGTGCGAGATCGCGATCCACGCACGCCACATCCTCGTGATCATGCGGCAGGCGAAGCGGTCGTTCGTGGACCGGCTGGACTTCCGGACCTCGCCGGGACACAGCGGCGATCCGGCGCACGACGCCGCGCGCGGCTGGCGCGGCAGCGGTCCGACCTCCGTCGTGACCGATCTCGGGACCTACGGGTTCGACGACGCGACCGGCGAGATGACGCTCATGACGCTGCACCCGGGCGTGACCCTGGAGGACGTTCACGCGAACATGGGCTGGGAGCCGAAGGTTTCACGCGATCTGGGACGAGACGCCGGAGCCGACGCGCCGAGGAGTTGCGGCTGATCCGCGAGGAGCTCGACCCGGCGGGGTCCACGCGAAGTAGGACGATGCCGGACCGCGACGAACCCGCCGAAGACGCGCCGATCCCGGCCGAGGGACGAGCCGGAGCGGACTGGGCCGAGGAGATCCGCCGGCTGAGGGGCCGAGCGCGGCAAGCGGTTGGCCGAGCGGCTGGAGGAACCCGAACGGAAGGATCCGTGAGCGCTCCATGAGCCACGTGTTCCCGCGGGTCGTGACGCGCACCCTTCCGACGGCCGTCTCCGCCGAGGGCGTGTGGATCGTGGACGCGGACGGACGTCGCTACCTGGACGGCTCCGGCGGGGCGATCGTGGTGGGGGTGGGCCACGGGGACGCATCGCTGATCGCCGCCGCCGAGGAGCAGCTCCGCCGCACGCAGTACGTCGCACCCGACGATGTTCACCACCGACGCGGTCGAGGGCTACGCCGACGACGTCGCGAGCGTGCTCCCGCTCGCGGATGCCCGTGTCTACCCGGTGAGCGGCGGTTCGGAGGCCGTCGAGACCGCGCTCAAGATGGCGCGCGCGTACCACCTGGCGCGGGGCAACCCCGGGAGGGTCACGCGTGATCGCGCGGCGTTCCAGCTACCACGGGAACACGCTCGGCGCCCTGGACGCCTCCGGGAAGGAGCCGCTCCGCAAGCCGTACACGCCGTGGCTCGGCCGGTTCCTGCACGCGCCGGCGGCGTACGAGTACCGATGCGAGAACCCCGCGCACCCCGACGGCTGCGGGGACTGGCACGCGGCCGAGCTGACGCGGATGATCGGATCCTACGGACCGGAGACGGTCGCGGCGTTCATCGCCGAGCCGGTCGCCGGCGCCACGCTCGGTGCCGCCGTCCCGTGCGAGGACTACTGGCCGAAGATCGTCGAGGTCTGCCGCGCGCCACGGGGTGCTGGTGATCGCGGACGAGGTGATGACCGGATTCGGTCGCACGGGCCGGTGGTTCGGCGTCGACGCCTGGTCGATCCGACCCGACATCGTCGCGGCGGGCAAGGGGACCACCAGCGGGTACGTGCCGTTCGGCTTCGCCGCGTGCACCGGCGAGCTGTTCGACACGATCGCGCCGAAAGGGTTCGTCCACGGGTTCACGTGGTCGCACAACGCCCTGGGGGCCGCCGTCGCGCACGCGACGCTCCGCCGGCTGCGCGACGATGGATTGGTCGACCGCTCGCGCGAGCTCGGGCGAGCCTGCTCGAAGCGCTCCGGGGAGAGCTCGGAGTCCGCGGAGCACGTCGGCGACGTGCGCGGCGCCGGCATGATGATCGGGATCGAGCTGGTCCGCGACGTCGCGAGACGAAGGAGCCGTTCGCCGCGCGAGCGGCAGATCACCGAAGCGGATCGTCGCCGCTGCGCGTGATGGCGGGCTCTCTGCTCTACTCATCGACCGGGCATGTGGGCGGGACGAACGGCGACCTCGTGATGCTCGGCCCGCCGTTCATCCTGACGGACGACGAGGCGGAGCCTCCTCGTCGAGCGCACGGTCGCGGCGGTACGGTCCGTCGCGTGAGCGATCGCGTCGGCCTGGTCCGGTGCCCGGAAGCCCGGATCTACGACCACGGGCCGGAGCACCCGCTGCGGCCCGATCGTGTGCTGCTTGACGTGGGACCTGATCCACGCGTACGGCCTCGACGAGCTGAGCACCGTCGCCACGGCTCGGGGTGTGCAGCCGGCGGACGACCCGACGCTCGAGCTCATCCATACACCGGCGTTCATCGATGCGACCCGCCGCGCGGGCCACGGCGAGGCGGGGACTGGGCTCGGTTCGGCTACGGGCCCGGCGACAACCCATCTTCGACCGGATGCACGAGGCGGGCGCGATCGTTGCGGGCGCATCCGTCGCCGCGGCGCGCGCGGTCTGGGCGGAAGGATGCGACGCACGCGTTCAACGCGGCCGGCGGCCTGCATCACGCGATGCCGGACCGCGCCTCCGGCTTCTGCGTCTACAACGATCCCGCGATCGCGATCGCGTGGCTGCTGGCGAACGGGTGCGAGCGGATCGCCTACGTCGACGTGGACGTCCACCACGGCGACGGCGTGCAGTTCGCGTTCTGGAACGACCCCCGCGTCCTGACGATCTCGCTGCATCAGTTCGGCTCGTGGTTCTTCCCCGGGACCGGGTCCGCGAGCGAACGAGGAGGGCCCGACGCGCCCGGCAGCGCGATCAACGTGCCGCTCCCCGCCCTCACGAGCGACGAGGCGTGGCTCGAGGCGTTCCGCGCCGTCGTGCCGGCGGCGGTGAGCGGCGTTCGCCCCGGACGTGCTGGTCACCCAGCTCGGCTGCGACACGCACCACAGCGACCCGCTCGCGCAGCTCCTGCTGACGACGGGGGCGTACCGGGCGACGGCGGCCGAGCTGCACCGGCTGGCGCATGCCGCCGCCGGTAGCCACTGGGTGGCCACCGGCGGCGGCGCTACCAGTGGGCCCGGGTCGTGCCGCGCGCGTGGACCTCGTACTTCGCCGAGATGTGCGACGCTGAGGTCCCGGATGAGCTCCCGGAGCCGTGGATCGAGGAGGCGAGCGCCGGCTCCGGGGCGAGGTTCCGGCGACGTTGTCGGAGCCGGCGCTCGGCCCCGGCGAGGGCGACGCGGCTGCCCGCGCGGTGGTCCGTTCCTTGGAGGAGCAGTTGGCACGATGACGGCAATGATCCGTCGCGACGACCGCGAGCAAGCTCGCAGGAGCATCTGGCAGATCAGGCGCGCCCGACCTGGTGGCAGCGATCTCGAAGCCGCCGGAGACAGCGAACCTCCGGGTCCGAGGACTGATCGGACGCTCACGAGACCCGAGCTGCTCATCGCCTCGATCAACGACTCGAGCAACCAGCTCAGGTACGCGTACAGCTCGAACGTGGAGCGCCGCTCAGGATCCCCGGCGAAATCGGCTGGATCGGAGTCCTCCCGCACATCCAGACGCGTTCCCAGCACGAGCCGGAGATCGTTCACCGCTCGCATGCACGCCGAGCACGTCCTCTTCGCTCAGCACCCGTGACGCGGCGCACCGTTCGAGGGTGGTGAGCTGCTCGAGCTTCGTCGCGAGGAGGCTGTCGCCCACCTTCCGTTCGTACTCGAGGCTCCTCGACGGGGTCGTCGGTCCAGCGCCGGCGGGAACAGTCGCTGGAGGCTCGGGTCCGACGACGGCGTCTCGGCGGTGAGCAGCGCGCGGAAGTCCTTCGCGAGATGCGTGAGGACCTCGCGTTCGTTCTTCGTCAGCTTCCATCCGAACGTGCCGTCGGCGCGACGACGGATCGCGAGACGCCCGGCCACGTCTCAGCGATCCTTCTGCATCGTCGCCCAGAGGCCGTAGCCGTGCAGCGCCGAGACGTGCATCTCGCACTGCTCCTTCTCGCCCGATGCGACGACGGCCTTCCCTTTGGTGTGCACGTCCCACATCAGCTTCTCGGCTTTCGCCTTCGGATAGCCGAACAGCTTCTGGAACACCCAGGTCACGTAGGACATCAGGTTGATCGGGTCGTTCCAGACGATGACGATCCACGGGATGTCGGGCTCGACGACCTCTTCCGATATCGGTCGTCGGACCTCCGCGGGGGCCGTACCGCCGCTCACGGACGTGCATCCTCCGTGGCTCGAGTCGGCCGCGGCGCCGACGGGGTCGGCGGTGTTCGCCCGCGTGCGCGCTGCACCCCCAGCGGTAGAGCGGAGGCGTGAGGACGCGGAACACCTGGAACGGGGCTGATCCATCGAGGATCGAGTACTCCGGTGCGATGCCGTTCTGAACGACCTTGACGACGGCCTCGGCGACGCGGTCGACCTCGAGGAGGACGGGCGACCGGGACGTTCGTGTGCGGGAATCCCTCGGTGACGATGAAGGCGGGATTCACCGCTCGTCACGAGGACGCCGTCGGGCGCCGTGTCGTAGTTGAGGGATTCGCTGAACGCGACGACCGCGTGCTTGGTCGCCGTGTACACCGCGGCTCCGGGCGCGGCGAACCGTCCGGCGAGGGACGCCATGTTCACGACGTGCCCGCGCCCCCGCGAGATCATGCCCGGGAGGAACGCGCGGGTCCCGTGCATGACCGCGAGGAGGTTGACCCGGACGACCGCGTCGATCTGCTCGTAGGAGAGCGTCGACGAACGAGCCACCGCCCGGGACGCCGGCGTTGTTGATCGAGCACGTCGGTGGGCCCGAACGCCTGCTGGATCACGGCCGGGAGGCGTCGGATCTGCTCCGGGTCTCCGACGTCGCACGGCAGCGCGAGCGCCGTCCCGCCGGCCCGGTCGATCCGCTCGGCGAGCGCTTCCAGCCGGTCCCGTCGACGCGCCGCGAGCACCAGCTCGGCGCCCCGCTTCGCGAACGCCACCGCCGTCGCCTCGCCGATCCCGCCGAAGCGCCGGTGACGACCACCACCTTGCCTCGAAGCTCCAAACGACCTCCCTCGCCTACGCTGATACCCAGTGCCTTCCGACGTTATCGAAGCCCACGTCAGTCGTCTGCCGCCGCTCGCGGAGGACGACTGGACCCCGCGCCGTCGATCGGACGGCGCTGGAACGAGCGCTGCTGGCCGGCGGCGTCGCCGGCACGGCCACCCACCCGATCGACAACGTCCGCGGGAACATCCAGATGCTCCTCGACCACGACCCCGACAAGGAGTTCGGGCTCACGGGCCTGCAGGAGGGATGACGCTCGACCGGCGTGCTCGGGCTCGTGGAACGAGCGGCCGGCGCTCCGATCGACCGCGAACGCGCGGTTCGGTCCCGTCGAGATCCGCGCCCGACCCGATCGTCGACGCGAGCGTCGCGGCCGGGCGAGCGGCTCGCGCGCGCGAGCGGAGACGGCGAGACCATCGTGCTCGCGACCGGCCATCCGACGGGCTCGCGTACCTCTACCACGAGCTCGCGGGCGAGGCTGGCGCGACGGGGTGCCTCGATCCTCGTCCTCGGTCGGGGCCTGCGATGGCGTGAGCCCGGTCTCGATCACGACTGGTTCATCGAGCACCACGACGGCGTCGCGATGCTCAGCGACGGACGCGCGCCTCGCCACACGCACAAGCCCGACGCGATGGAACGGATGCTCGCCGAGGGACGCCCGGATCTCGTCTTCGCCGACCACGGGTTCGCCGGAGCCGCGATCGAGGCGGGCGTCGAGACGATCTCGATCGCCGACGTGAACGACACCGCGTTGCTGGTGGCGAAGGAGCAGGGACGAACAGAGCACGTCCTGGTCTTCGACGACCACGTGGATCCGAACGCCTACTGGCCCGTGTTCGTCGCGCTGACCGCATAGGCGACCGGATCCGCCTCGAACGTTGCCATGCACCCAGCCGAGCAGAAGTAGTAGGTGCGGCCTTCGTGTGTCGTCCGGAAGCGCGCATCCGCCACATCGACCGTCATCCCGCACACGGGATCGATCTCCTCGTGTCGTGCCGTCGGCTCCGCGGTCGCCGATCGGTAACGCTCGTTCGGCGCGGAGCTGTACCGAGCTCCGCGAGGATCGCGACCGGCGATCTCGTTCGGCTGGACCTTTCCCAGGTCCAGCCCGCGGGCGCGTGGACGCGCGCGAGGTCCTCCGTCCGAAACCCCGCGGTCGCGGAGGTATCCGAGCACCGACTCGGCGCGCTTGCGAGACGCGACGAGGCCGACGTAGGCGGCCGGAGGTCGCGAGCGCGCGCCTGCGGAGCGCATCCTCGTCGTAGTGACCCTGCGTCGCGACGACGACCATCGATGTCGGTCCCACGGCGAGCTTCAGTCGAGCATCTGAGCGAACGGCCGTCGCGCTCTGGCGATGACTCCGGCGTCGAAGACGGTCGAGCGCCAATCCGAGCTGCGAGCGCCATGTCGGCGAGCGCCTCGGCCGCAGGCGATCGCCCGATCACGCACGACGTGCGGGGCCGGAAGCATCGGGCTCAACGTACACCTCGAGCGCGCCCTTCGCTCTGACACGCGATCGGGACGGTCACCGACGCCGTCGCGCTGGTGGTCCGCGAGCTCGTCAGGCGGTCCCCAGGAAAAGCAGGCGGGCAGTCCCGTCTTCGAGCGCTCCGGAGCGCCTCGCGGATCACGGTCGGCTCGGCGCAGGCGCCGCCGATCCAGCCGCGATCGCGTCCGGTCGGCCGTGATCAGCGCCGTCGCGCCGGGCTTGCCCGACGACGGCGCCTCGGCCCAGACCACCGTCGCGAGCGCGAACGGCTCGCCCGCCTGCGACGAGGCGATCCGCGAGCGCGAGGATCTCCGGCTTCACGCCGTCGCGCCCGCCTTCGCGGCCTCGATCGCTTCCCAGACCTTCGCGGACGTCAGCGGCATGTCGATGTTCCGCACGCCGAGCGGCCACAAGGCGTCGATCACCGCGTTCACGTAGGCGGCCGGCGAGCCCACGGTGGCCGACTCGCCGACGCCCTTCGCGCCGATCGGGTGGTGCGGCGACGGCGTCACCGTCTCTCCGAGCTCGAACCGAGGCGTCTCCACCGCCGTGGGCAGCAGGTAATCGATGAAGGTCGAGCCGATGCAGTTGCCCGCCTCGTCGAACGTGATCTGTTGCATCGCCGCGATCGCGTACCCTCCGGTCAGGCCGCCGTGGATCTGCCCCTCCACGATCATCGGGTTGATCCGGACGCCGCAGTCGTCCACGGCCACCATCCTCTTGACATCCCACACACCGGTATCCGGGTCGACCTCCACGGCAACCGCGTAGGTCCCGAACGGGAACGTCAGGTTCGGCGGGTCGTAGTAGATAGGACGCCTTCGAGCCCGGACTCCATCCCGTCGGGGAAGTTCGTGTACGCGGCGAACGCGACGTCCTGGATCGTGACCGCCTTGTCGGGCGCGCCGCTTGACCGGAGAACGTCGGCCGGGTGAACTCGACGTCCTCCTCGGACACCTCCAGCGAGATGGGCGGCGATCTTCCGCGCCTTCTCGATGCACCCGGCGCGACACCATCGCGGTGGCCGCGCCGACCGTCGGGGTCGAGCGCGACGCGTACGTGCCCAGCCCGTACGGCGTGTTGTCCGTGTCGCCGTGCTGGACCTTGATGTCTTCCGGCTGGATCCCGATCTCCTCGGCCACGATCTGCGCGAAGGTCGTCTCGTGACCCTGACCTTGTGTTATCGAGCTGATCTTCAGGATCGCCTTCCCGGTGGGGTGGATGCTGCAGCTCGGCGCCGTCGTTCATCTTCAGTCCGAGGATGTCGTAGTCGCTTGTGGGGACCGGCTCCGACCGCCTCGGTGAACGATGCGATGCCGATGCCCCAGCAGCTTGCCATCGGCACGCTTCTGCTCCTGCTCCTTCCGGAGCTCGTCGTAGCCGATCGTCTCGAGGGCGAGGTCCATCGCCCCGCGATAATCGCCCGAGTCGTAGACGAGCCCGGTCGGCGTCTCGTACGGGAACTGTTCCGGGCGGATGAAGTTCTTCTTCCGGAGGTCGGCCGGATCCATCCGAGCTCGTACGCGGCGTTCTGGACGAGCCGCTCGATCATGTACGACGCCTCCGTGACGCGGAACGAGCATCGATATGCCACCCCGCCGGGCGCCTTGTTCGTGTAGTAGCCGTCGGCGGCGACGTGCGCGGCCGGCATGTCGTAGGAGCCGGTCACGACGTGGTAAGAGCCCCACCTTCAGCTTCGACGGCTGGGCGTCGGCGTGGAAGGCACCCTCGTCGGCGAGCAACGACGTGCGGAGACCGAGCATCGTCCCGTCGTCCTTGAGCGCCAGCTCGCCGTGCATGTGGAAGTCGCGCGCGAAGCCGGTGCTGATGAGGTTCTCCGACCGATCCTCGATCCACTTGACGGGCCGCCCGAGCAGGAGCGACGCGGCGGTGGCGACGACGTAGCCGGGGTAAACCGGCACCTTGTTCCCGAATCCGCCGCCGAGGTCCGGTGACACGATCCGGATGTTCTCCTCCGGGAGCCCGGTGACCAGCGCGAACACGGTGCGGATCGCGTGGGGTGCCTGCGAGGTCATGTAGATCGTCGTCTGCCCCGTGGCGCTGTTCACATCCGCGATGCACCCGCACGTCTCGAGGGGTGCGGGATGCGACCGCGGATAGAACGTGTCGAGGCTGACGACCCGGTCGGCCTGAGCGAACGCCCGGTCCGTCGCTTCCGCGTCGCCCGATTCCCAGTGGTAGATGTGGTTGTCGGACTGTCCTTCCTTCTCGTCCCGGATGACCGGCGCGTCCGATGCCAACGCCTGCTGCGGGCGAGACCACGACGCCGAGCGCATCGTAGTCGACGTCGATCAGCTCGACCGCGTCCTTCGCGATGTAGGGTCTTCCGCGATGACCGCGGCGACCTCCTGGCCCTGGAAGCGGACCTTGTCGGTGGCGAGCACGGCCTGGGTGTCGCCGGACATCGTCGGCATCCATGCCAGGTTGTGCTGAGCCATCAGCTCGCCGGTGACGACCGCGACGACGCCCGGGACAGCCTGCGCTCGGGACGTGTCGATCCCGTTGATCGTGGCGTGCGCGAACGGGCTGCGGAGGATCGACATGTACAGCATCCCCGGCAGCTGCATGTCGTCGATGAACGTGCCCTTGCCTCGGATGAGGCGCCCGTCTTCCTTGCGCTTGACGCTGTGGCCGATCCCGCGGATCTCCGTCTGTCTTCGCGTGCTCATGTCGGTGGCCTCTTCGCTACGCGCTTCGCGGTCAGGCGGTGCGCTGCGGCGGCCTCGGCCTTCGCCTTCGCTGCGGCCTGGATCGCCTTCACGATGTTCATGTAGCCCGTGCAGCGACAGAGGTTGCCAGAGATGCGCCCAGCGGATGTCGTCGTCCGACGGGTCCGGGTTGCGTTCGAGCAGCGCCGCGCCGACCAGCATCATCCCCGGCGTGCAGAACCCGCACTGGAGTCCGTGCTCCTCCTGGAACGCCGCCTGCACGGGATGCAGGCCGGCCGCGCCGGCCAGCCCTTCGACGGTCGTCACGTCGCGACCGTCGGCCTGCACGCCGAACATCGTGCACGACTTCACCGGGGAGCCGTCCAACAGGACCGTGCACGCGCCGCAGCTCGTCGTGTCGCACCCGACGTGCGTGCCCGTCAGGCCGAACTCCTCCCGGATGCACATGCGCCAGCAACATCCGAGGCTCGACGTCGGCGGAACGCGCGCTACCGTTCACCGTGACCGAGATCTCCATGCCATCGCCTCCCTCAACCCGCGGCCATCGCGGACGCGGTGGCGAGACCGCGACGCGTGTAGACCTCGACCATGTGTCGCTTGTAGGTATCGGTGCCCCGGACGTCGCTCACGGGGTTCGATGCCTCGGCGGCCAGGCGTCCCGCCTCCGCGAAAGCCTCGTCCGTCGGAGCCGCGCCGCGAAGCGATGCCGCGGCCTCGCGCAGCCTCGATGTTCTTCAGCCCGACCCCGGTGAGGGCGATACCCGCGCCGCCGACCGCACCGTCCTCGAGCGAGAGGGTCACGGCGACCGCCACCGTCGCGAAGTCGCCCACCTTGCGCTCCAGCTTCAGGTAGGTCCCGCCCGACCTCGGCGGCGGCGTCGGGACGCGGATCTCCGTCAGGAGCTCGTTCGGGGTGATCGACGTGGTGAACGTGTCCACCAGGAACTCACCGATGGGAACGACCCGCTCGCCCGCGCTGCTCCGAAGCACGACGCTCGCGCCCATCGAGAGCATGACCGATCCGAGGTCACCGGCCGGGTCCGCGTGCGCGAGGGATCCGCCCGTCGTCCCGAGGTTCCTGACGATCGGATCGGCGATCTGCGGCGCAGCTGCGGCGAGCGTCGGGTATCCCTTCGCGATCGTCTCCGAGCTGGCGAGTTGGTGGTGACGGACAAGCGCACCGATCGCGAGGTACCCGTCGCGCTCCTCGATGCTGTCGAGCCCGGAGATCCGGTTGATGTCGATCGGAGGTGGGCCGGCGCGGCGAACCGCAGCTTCATCAAAGGGATCAGGCTCTGGCCGCCCGCCAGGACTTTCGCGTCCTCGCCGTACTGCGTCGAGCAGCGACAGGGCCTCGTCGACTGACGACGCGCGGTGATAGTCGAACCGCGAAGGCAACATCTGGGCTCCCTTCCAGGCTCGGTGATCCGCGTTGCCGCGGTTGAGGTTCCGATCGTCGCGCGGCTCGCGAGAACGGGGCAACTCAACGACGCCTGACCTGCGGCGATGCCCTCAGGTCTGGACGCCGTCTCCCATCAGCCCCTACCATCGCGACACACCATGAGAGCACCCTTCACCGAGGCTCGGCTGTTGACCGTGAACGAGGTCGCTGGCCTCCTGCGCGTATCCAGGATGACCGTCTACCGGCTGATCAAGGAAGGGCAGATGCCCGCGTTGCGGGTCGGCCGGAGCTACCGCCTCCGCGAGGACGACGTCGACGACTACCTGAGCAAGCGCTACACCGAAGCGATGTAGCGACTCGTCACCCACAGCCGGGACCTCCGCGAACGTACGGAGGACCCACGATGAACGAGCACGAGCAGCTCGTCGATCAGGCGGCGCGGCATGCCCGCATCGGTCCTGTTCCTCGGCGGGCTCGACGCCGGCAAGAGCACGCTCGCGCGTGCCACCGCCGCGTTCGCGTTGCGGATCGGCAGGCCGGTCGCCTACATCGACGCCGACGTGGCCCAGAAGACGGTCGGTCCACCGGCGACGGTCGGGATGAAGCACATCCGTGAGCCGGACGACCTGATCCTCGAGCGGATGTCCGAGGCCGACGCGCTCGGGTTCGTCGGCTCGATCTCGCCGCAGGATCGACCTCGTCGCCGTTGGTCGGGGCGCTCCGGTCGCCTCCGCGACCGAGCGCGGAACGAGGGCGCCGAGCTGCTGATCGTGGACACCGGCGGCGAGGTCTCCGGGATCCGCGGTCAGCTCGTGAAGTACTACAAGGTCGACGTGCTGGAGCCCGACCTCGTGGTCGGGCTCCAGCGCGGCGAGGAGCTCGAGCCGATCCTCGGCGTCGTCGACCGGTTCTTCGGGATCGAGATCCGTGACGGCGCCGGTCCACCCGGACGTCAAGCCGAGCAGCGTCGAGGACCGGATGGCGATGCGCGAGAAGGCGATGGGGCGGTACTTCGAGGCGCGCCGCTCCAGCGGTTCCGCGTTCAGGCCGACCGTGTTCATGCCGACCCTGCCGCCCATGTTCGACCTGCAGACCCTCGACCGCCTGCTTGGTCGGGCTGTCCGATGGACACGGCGGGTTCACCGGTCTCGGCGTCCTCGAGCACGTGGCCGACGATGGGGGCCTCCGCCTGCTCTACGCCGGTGGCAGAGCCTCCCAAAGCGCTTAGACTGGGATCCGTTCGCCTGGAGGACACCGTACCGCGTCAAGCGCGTGGACCTCCGGAACCTCTTCGGAACCGAGTGAAAGGCGTGACTGGGTTGCCGTCCCTGATCAAGAAGCGCAGGAAGAAGATGCGCAAGAAGAAGCACAAGAAGCTCCTGAAGCGCACCCGGCACCAGCGTTTGAAGCTGGGCAAGTAGCGCACGAGCCCCACGTGGGCCTGCCGAACCGTCCCGGGCCGCTGCCGTTGCTCGCGGTGACGCTCTCGGTTCTCCTCTCGTCGTGTTCCGCGGGATCGCCCGCCGCATCCCGCATCCGCGTTCGGATCCACGCCGGTTTCGTTCCCAACCTCGGACGGTGTCCGATTGTCCGGTCGGCTCTTCGGGCCCGCGGACGCCGTCGTGGGGGTCGTCCTCGCGCACATGCTCCCGGCGGATCAGACGTCCTGGTTCCCGGAAGCGGCACACCTGGCCGCGGCGGGCTACCGTGTCTTGACGTTCGATCTGCGCGGGTACTGCCCGGGCGGTGACGGAGGATGTTCGGAGGGACAGAAGGACGTGAACGCGGCCCCGACCGACCTCACGGCGGCGCTCGACTTCCTGCGCTCCGATGGGCCGACCCGCGTTGCCTTGATCGGCGCAAGCGTCGGCGGAACCGCCGCGTTGATGGTCGCTTCGGGCCGGCAGGACGTTCCCGCGGTGATCACCTTGTCCGCGCCCGAGGTGCTGGATCGCCTCGCGGCGGGCCCGGATGTCCTCACGAACATCACCGGTGCGAAGCTCTTCATCGCCGGCCTCGGTGACCCCGCGGGGGCGGCGGCGTCCGCCCAGTACTTCTACGACCAGAGCCCACAGCCGAAGCGGCTCGAGATCGTCACGGCCGACGATCACGGGACGGACCTGCTCTCCGGCAGTCAGGGCAGTCACGTCGAGCAGCTGATCGACGCGTGGCTGGCGATGTACCTTCACCCCGCGGAGGCGTCGTGACCCGCCCGATCGTGTTCTGCACCGACTACGGGCTGCGTGACGAGTTCGTCGGCGTGTGTCACGGGGTCATGCTCCGGATCGCGCCCCGATGCATCGGTGATCGATCTCACCCACGCGGTCCCGCGACAAGACGTGCAGCGGGGGCGCTCGTCCTGTCCCGAGCGGCGCCTGTACCTCCCCGAGGACGCCGTGTATTGCGCGGTGGTCGACCCCGGCGTCGGCTCCGAACGGCGCGCCGTCGTCGGTCCGCGCCGGAACCGGCGCGCTGCTGGTCGGCCCGGACAACGGCCTGTTGTCGCTCGCGTGGTCCGAGCTCGGCGGTGCCGAGGCCGCCTTCGAGATCTCGTCCCCCGGCATCGTGCTCCATCCGATCTCCAACACCTTCCACGGCCGCGATGTGTTCGCGCCGGCCGCCGCGCACCTCGCGATGGGCACCTCGCTCGAGACGATCGGCCCGCGCCTGGACCCGGAGCGCCTGCAGGTGCTCGAGGTGCCGGGGCCGATGATGGCGCCGGACGCGATCGGTGCTCGGGCGATCGGGGTGGACGGCTTCGGGAACGTGCAGCTCAACGTGACGCGCGAGCATCTCGTGGACGCCGGGATCGAAGGAACGGTCGGCGTCGCCGGTACGCGCGTCCCGCTCGTCGAGACGTTCACCGACTCTTCCCGGAGCACGGGTTAGGGGTCATCGTGGACTCGCAGGGGTTCGTCGCGCTCGTGGTGAATAAGGTGAGCGCCGCCGAGATGCTCCATCTGGGCGAGGGTTCTGACCGTCGTGCTCGAGTAGCGGCTCAGCCCGACGGCGACGGCGACGGGAGCTCGGTCCCGCTCGCGGGCCCCGGATACGGCTGCGTCGGCGCCGGCTGTCGGAGCTGGGCGATCAATGCCGCGGCGAGCAACACGAACAGGACTGCCAAGGTGATCGCGGTGCCGCGGCGCACGGCCCGAGGATATCGGGCCTGCGCCGCTACCCTGCCGAGCCGGCCAGCCTCGTCTCGAACGTCCTCGCGCATGCGGTTCAGGAGGGCGCTCAGCTTCTTCGGCTCGGTGAGGTAGCGGCGCAGGTCGACCTCCAGCGAGACCGTCCCGGTGTAGCCGCAGGCGACGAGGTCGTCGAGGAAGGCATCGATCGCAAGCACGCCCTGGCCGGGCGGCAGATGGGAGTCCCATCCGCGCCCCGGCGTTGTCCGACAGGTGGACGTGCCGGAGCCGGTCGGCGAAGCGCGTGCGCACGTCGATCGAGATCGTGCTTCGCGACGGCCGCGTGCGAGGTGTCCAGCACGAGATGCGGGATGCCTTCGGAGCTCGTCCAGATCCTGGTTCGCGTGGAGCATCAGCGGGTGCGATCCCACGTGGACCGGGAACATGTTCTCGATGCCGACCGTGACGCCGGTGCGGCTCTCGACCGAGGGAGCGTCTCGTGCAGCCGCTGCCGGTAAGCGCGCTGCCATCGGTACGGCGGGTGGGTCACCACCGTCGGTACACCGGCGTCGGCTGCGACCTCGGCCGCTCGTTCGATCTTGCCGATCGGGTCGGTACCCCAGATCCGGCGGGTGAGCAGCAGGGACGGCGCGTGGATCGCCCCGATCTCCAGCCCGTGCTCGGACGCCAGCTTCCGCATCACCGTGGCGTCCTGGCTGGCGGGATCCCTCGTGACCATCACCTCGACCCCGGTGTACCCGCACGCCGCGACGAGCGCGAACGTGTCGCCGAGGGGCGCGCGAAGAAGGCGGCGGTCGAGAACAGCAGACGTGGCCCGGCCATGGGTGACCCAAGGCTAGCCGTCCGTGACCAGCCGCGGGCGGTCGTGCCTTCCCGGATATCCTGTTCGCCATGATCATGGCGCTGTTCGCGGCCGCTATCGCATTCGGGTTCGCGGTCATGCTCGCCAAGGAGTTCGTAGCGCGTCGCCGGCCGTATACCGCCCTCTGGGCTTTGGCGCTCCTGTTGTACGGCGTCGCCTCGCTCGTCGTCGTGATCGGCGCCGTCGGCGGATGGACGAAGCTCGAGTACGAGATCTACTGGGCGCTCGGTGCGGTCCTCACCGTCCCGTTGCTGGCCGCCGGCGAAGTCGTCCTGCTGTTCCGCGATCGAGTGGTGCTGTGGGTCACTGTGCTCCTGCTCGTGTTCATCGCGGCGTACACGGTGGCGGTGCTTGGCCACGCCGTGTACGACCCCATCGCCCTGGCGAAACGACTGCCCTCAGGCAAGGACGTCTTCGGAGACGGAACCCCGCGCACCGGCTTCCGCAGATCGTGTCGATCCCCGCGTACACCGTCTTGATCGTCGGCACGTTGTGGTCAGCATGGAAGATGCGCGGCCGACCCGAGCTGCGCGAGCGGTTCCTCGGCACGCTGCTGATCGCGTTCGGGGCCACGATCGTCGCCGTTGGCGGGTCGGCGTTCGCCGCTGCCGGTGACCTGTTCCTGTTCGCCCTGATGCTGTCCATCGGCGTCACCGTCATGTTCGTCGGTTTCCTGCGCGCATCACGCCAACGCAAGCCCCTGCCCGCGCCCGTGCAGACGTCCTAAGCCCGGCGCCCGGATCCGAGTCATCCGGTGCGCCGAGGAGCGCGAAGCACCCTCGGACCGTCGCCATGAGGAAGGGGGATCGTGGCGGCTCCCAGGGCGGGAGGGCCGCCGGAGCCGGGCGCGCGGGTCACCGTACGAACGCCAACGTGGGAAGGAGCCAGCTTCGCTATGTCCAACTTCCGAAAGGCGCTGATCGCGGGGACCGCCGCGGTCGCGCTCGGAGCGAGCATCTTCGTAGGTCTCGCACCGATCGCGTCCCGCGCATCGAGTCACCGCGAGGCGCCGCTCACCGCGGCCGATCCGCAGATCGACAACACGGACCTCTACGCGTTCCGGTCGCCGGATCGGCCCAGACTCGATCAGCTTCGTGAGCTCCTGGATCCCGTTCGAGGAGCCCGCGGGCGGCCCGAACTTCTATCTGTTCGCCGAGCACACGAACTACGACGTCAACATCGACAACAACGGAGACGCGCGCCCCGACATCATCTACCGGTGGACCTTCACGACCCACTACCGGTCGGGAGCGACCTTCCTCTACGCAACAGGTCCGGTCACGAGCCTCAACGACCCGAACCTGAACATCTATCAGACGTACGACCTGACCCGGATCAAGAACGGCAACAGCGTCGTGCTGATCAACAACGCGCAAGGTCGCGCCGAGCAACGTCGGTGCCGGCTCGATGCCGAACTACAACGCCGATCTGTTCGACGCGGCGGTCACGACCACCGGAGCGGGTATCCGTTCCTGGGTCGGACAGTCCGACGACGCCTTCTTCCTCGATCTGCGGGTCTTCGACCTCCTGTACGGAGGCAACTTCAGCGAGGCCGGCGACGACACCCTCACCGGGTTCAACGTCAACACGATGGTGCTGTCGGTCCCTCGCGGTCAGCTCCGAGGCCCGAACGACTCGGTCATCGGGATCTGGAACACGGCGTCACGTCCGAGCATGCGCGTGCAGCACACCGACGGCACGCAGACATTCTCCGGTAACGACGTGCAGGTCTCGCGGCTGGGGATGCCCCTCGTCAACGAGGTCGTCGTCCCGGTCGGCTTGAAGGACTACTTCAACGCCTCGAAGCCGAAGGACGATGCGCAGTTCCTTCCCGCGGTGAACGATCCCGAGTTGCCGCATCTGCTGAACGCGGTGTATCCGGGCGCGTTCCCCACCGTGTTGGACTCGAACCCGAACAAGGCCGGGATCCAGCGGTCGGATCTGGTGACGGTCTTCCTGAAGGGACTCGACGGGCTCAACCAGCCCGCCAACCTGATCCCGTCCGAGATGCTCCGGCTGAACATGAACACGCCGCTCTGTGGCACGGGCGGCGCGCCCGCGCTGCAGCCGTCTCGGCGTGCTCGCCGGGGACGTCCAGGGGTTCCCGAACGGTCGCCGGCTGTCGGACGACACGATCGACATCGCGCTCCGCGTGGCGATGGGGTGCTGTTGCCGACCCACGACGCCGCGGCGGACACGCTGGGGGACGGGGTCGACGCGAACGAGTCGCCGTTCCTGTCGACGTTCCCGTTCGTCGCGTATCCGCACAGCGGCTCGGACCCGAGCCCGCACTGACGCAGGTCGGGGCGCGGCGGGCGGCAGCCCGCCGCGCCCCTTCCGTCACCCCATCACGAGCGAGGAGAAGGACGATCCGATGACACGAGCGGGACGAACGGTCGTGGCGCTCACGCTCGCGGTGGCGCTGTTCGCGGTCGGAGGCATCGGACTGCTCCGGCGTCCGGGCGACGCGGCGGGGTCGGCCGCCGCTCCCGCGGCGGCCGACCCCGCCGCGCTCAGCCGTCGCGCCGGGTTCGCAGGAAGCAGCGATCGCCACGTTGCAGCAACGGCTCCGGGAGGTGCCGGGCGACTGGAACGCCGCGAACGATCTGGGACTCGCCTACGTGCAGGAGGCGCGGGTCACCGCCGATCCGAGTTACTACCCGAAGGCCGAGGCCGTGCTCGCCGCGTCCCTGCGGACCCATCCCGATGACAATGCCGGCGCGTACGTGGGTCATGGCGGCGCTGGCGGCGGCGCGCCACGACTTCGCCGGGGCGCTCCGCGACGGCGAGCGCGCTCGCCGTCTCGATCCCTACGGGGAGCCGTCTACGGCGTGATCGGCGATGCGCTCGTGGAACTCGGTCGGTACGCGGCCGCCGGCTCGGCGTTCCAGAAGATGGTGGACATCGCCCCGGGGCTCTCGTCGTACGCGCGGATCTCCTACCTCCGGGAGTTGCACGGTGACGTTGCCGGAGCCGTCCTCGCGATGCGAGCGGCGCGTCAGGTCGCCGGGACGGCACAGGACACCTCCTGGGCGGCGTACCAGCTCGGCGAGCTCGCATGGAACGCGGGTGACCTTGCCGGTGCCGCGGATCGCTATCGCGAGGCCGAACAGCTCGACGCCGCGTGGATCCCGCCGAGGGCCGGCATGGCGAAGGTCGCGTGGGCGCGCGGCCACGTGACCACGGCGATCGCCCGGTACCGCGAGGTCGTGGCCCTCTACCCGTTGCCCGAATACGTGGTCGCGCTGGGCGATCTGCTCTCGACGACCGGCGATCGAGCGGCGGCGCGCCAGGAGTACGGGCTCGCGCGCGCCGAAGCTGCCCTGTTCCGCGCGAACGGCGTGAACGTGGACCTGGAGCTCGCCCTGTTCGACGCGGATCACGGACGTGCCGGCGCGGCCTCTCCGGGCAGCGCGCGTCGAGTGGGGGCGGCGGCACAGCATCCACGTCGCCGACGCGTTCGCGTGGGCGCTCCACGCCGCCGGCCACGACGCCGAGGCGATCCGGTACGAGCGCCGGGCCCTGGCCCTCGGAACGAGGAGCGCGCTCTTCCGCTATCACCTCGGGATCATCGAGCTCGCGCTCGGCCGGCGATCCGCCGGCATCCGGGATCTCCGCACCGCCCTCGCGATCAACCCCCATTTCTCGATCCTCGGTGTGCCCGCGGCCCGGGAGCGCACTCGCTCGAGCGGGAGCCTCCGGATGAGGTCTCGGACGGTGCGGGCGCTCGTGGTCGCGATGGGCGCCGTCTTCGTCGTGCTCTTCGTGGCGCCGGCGGCCCTCGCACATCCTCTGGGGAACTTCACGGTGAACCGCGGGAGCGCGATCCGGCTGACGGTCGGCGCCGCGGAGGTCGACTACACGATCGACATGGCGGAGATCCCCACGTATCAGGAGCTCCCCGCGATCGATGCCAACGGCGACGGCGTCGCGTCGGCCCAGGAGCTGGACGCGTGGGCCCAGCGAGAGGCGCGGGTCATCCTGCCCGGGCTGGAGTTGCGGGTCGACGGGCGGGCCGTGGGGCTCTCGTCGACGTCCGCCACAGCCGTTGCTCCTGCCGGGACAGGCGGGGCTGCAGACGCTTCGCTTCGAGGGCGCGTTCTCCGGCAGGGTGACGACCGGTTCGGGATCGATCGCCTATCAGGACGGCAACGCCGACGACGGTCGGATCGGTTGGCGTGAGGTGACGGCGAGCGGAGACGGTGTGGCGCTCGCGGGTTCGAACGTCCCGGCGACGAGTCCCAGCGACGACCTGCGGGCGTACCCCAGGACATGCTCTCCAGCCCCCTCGACGTGACGTCGATGAGCGCCACGTTCTCGTCGTCCGCGACAGCGGGTGCAAGCGCCGGGATCGGGCCCGGCGCTTCCGTGAACGCGGTCGCACGTCCGGCGACCGAGGCCGCCGGCTTCGCCGGCGTCCTCGCCCGCCGCGGGCTCCCGCTCGTGCTGCTCGGGCTCGTGCTCGCGTTCGGGTTCGGCGCCTGGCATGCCCTGCTCCCCGGCCACGGCAAGACGCTGATGGCCGGCGCGATGGTGGGTTCCGGTGCGCGACCTCGCCAGGCGCTCGCGGTCGCGACGGCGGTCGCATCGATGCATTCGGCGGCGGTGATCGCGCTCGGCCTCGCCGTGGTTGGCCTCCAGCAGACCTTCCGTCCCGAGGTGCTGTACCCGTGGCTGGGCACCCTCTCGGGGGTTGCGGCGGTGGCGCTCGGCGGGTACCTCCTGTGGACCCGATCGAGCGACTGGCGTCACCGCCGCCGCCATGCCCATGGACATGACCATGCCCATGCGCACCACGATCGAGTCCTCGTCTTGCGGCCCGACGGTCGATTGTCGAGGAGAGGGATCCTGACGCTCGCCTTCGCCGGCGGGATCCTCCCGGCGCCGAGCGCCCTCCTGGCGATGCTGGCCGCGATCCAGGCCCACCGGGTCGTTTACGGGCTGGCGCTCGTGGCGGCGTTCAGCGCGGGCCTGGCCGGCGCCCTCCTCAGGGTCGGGATCGGCGCGCTCCGCGCGCGCGACGCGATCGCCCGCAGGGCGTCCGAACGCGTCGCGCTCGCGCTCCCGCTCGTCTCAGCGGTCGCGATCGTGGTCGCCGGCCTCGCGATCGCCGTGCAGAGCTGCATCGGCGCTCTGAGCTCGTCGCGCTAACCGGTTTCCGGCCACGCCGGCTCGCCCGGCACCAACGGCTCCGAACCGGCAGGCTCCATGGTGACCAGGAGGTGATCGAAGGTCGACGGGTCGACCTCCAGGCGGACCAGCACCGTCCCGTCCGGGTACGGGAGGAAGTCACGGAGGTGCGTGGCATCCTTCGCCGACACGGCCCAGAGCCGGTAGACGAACCCGGGCGCCGGAGCCGGAACGCCCCGGCCGTAGACGTAGAGCTCCTGGACGCCGCGCGCGGAGATCTCTTGCGCGTTCCCGCCGAGGGTCTGCGCCTGGGTCTTGTGGTGGATCGCGAAATCGACGAGCTCCTGCACGTCGGCCGCCGGAACCTGGTCCGTCTTCCGATCCCCGAGTTGCGTGATAGCCAGCCCGCCGGCGCCGACAACCAGCACGACGCCTCGCCGCCGCCGCGACGGAGACGCCCCGAGGTCCATCGTCCGACCGAGCGGCCTCGCGGCTCCATCTCCCGGTGGATCCTGGGGAGGAGCGGATCCGGAGGCGGGATCGGTTCGGCATCCAAGGCGAGCTCGCCGGCGACGGCCTGGAAGGCGTCGAGCATCTGACGGCAGTCCGAACAGCCGAGAACGTGCTCGGCCAGGAGCCGGTCGGCCTCGGCGGCATCGCTCGCCCGAAAGGCTCTGGAGCGCGTATCCGGCCAGGAGCTCCTGCGCCTCCAGCGTGGCGGTCGATCACCCTGCATCCTCAATGCCGCGCGAAGCTTCCGCATCGCCGCGAACGTCCTCGTCTTGACGGTCCCGAGCGGGATCTCCAGCTCCTCCGCGATCTGCACCTGGGTCTTCCCATCGAAGTAGGCCATCTCGAGCACCTGCCGCTGTTCGGGAGGGAGGCCGACGAGTGCCTCTCGGACCTCTTTCCGGCGCACGCCGAGGTACGACTCCTCGGCGATGGCGTCCGCAGGGTCTTCGCCGACCAGGGGTTCGAGGTTCGCCGCGCGCTCGGACCTCGCTCGCAGGCGGGATTCCCGCCGGACCAGGTCGACCGCCCGGTGGTGCACGAGCGCGAGGAAGAAGGTTCGGAAGGGTCCGCGTGCCGGGTCGTACGCCTCGGGCGCTCGCCAGAGGGCCATGAAGGCATCGTGGACGACGTCCTGAGCCAGGATCTGCTGTCCGGTCACGCGGTAGGCGAGCCCGTAGGCCGGAGCCGGCGTATGCGCCGATAGAGCTCATCGAACGCGCCACGGTCGCCGGAAGCGAGTCGCCGATGGAGGTCCCGATCCTCGCGGTCGCCGTCGCGCACGGACCGTATCCTCCCAGCCGATGCGAAGCGTCGTCCTCTACACGCGCAGCGGTTGTCACCTGTGCGACGAGGCCCGGCGCGCGATCCTGTCGGTCCGCGCGCGCGAACCGTTCGCGCTACGACGAGGTGGACATCGACACGGACGACGATCTGCTGCGCGACTACGGGGTCAGGATCCCCGTCGTCACGGTGGACGGCGAGGAGCGCTTCGAGATCGCCGTCGACGAGCACGAGTTGGTAGGGACTCGTCCGGATACGCTAGGCGCATGGCCGAGCGAGGCGCTCACCGATGACCACCGCGGCCGCGTCCCCGACGCCACCGTGTCTCGGCTCCCGCTCTACCTGCGGGTGCTCGTGGACGCTGGCCGACCAGGGTGAGGCGACGGTGTCGTCCGACGTCCTCGCCGACGCCGCCGGGGTCCTCGAGCGCCAACGTCCGCAAGGACCTCTCCCACCTGGGCTCCTACGGCACGCGCGGGGTCGGCTACGACGTGTGCGCATCTGATCCACGAGATCCGGCAGGCCCTGGGGCTGACCCAGCACTGGTCCGATCGCTGATCGCGGGCGTCGGCAACCTCGGTCAGGCGCTCGCCCGGTACAAGGGCTTCGCCGAGCGCGGGTTCCGTGTGGCGGCGCTGATCGACGTCGGATCCCGCGAAGATCGGCAGCCGCCTCGACGGGATGCAGGTGCGGCATCTCGACGATCTGCCCGAGCTCGTTCGCGCGGAGCGGGTCGCGATCGGCGTGATCGCGACGCCGGCGACGGACGCGCAGGACGTCGCGGATCGCATGGTACAGGCCGGGATCCGTTCGATCTTGAACTTCGCGCCGGCGATGCTCACGGTCCCCGAAGGCGTCACGATCCGGAAGGTGGATCTGGCGGTCGAGCTGCAGATCCTGTCGTACTACGAGCAGCGGGACGCGATCCGCGAGCTCAAGGGGCCCGCCGGCAAGCAGGGCGGCGCTATCGCGGGATCGTGATCCAGATCACGACCGCGACGATCACCAGCATGACGTCACCAGGATCATGAATTGGATGGCGCCCTGATCGAGGAGGGGCGTCTCGATCCCCAGCATCGTCCTTCCTCCTCCTATGCCGGTCCGTACCAGGGAGGAGCGCTCCCTCCGGTGAGGAACGCTTTCCGCGAATCGCTCGGCTCGATCGAGCAGCGGCAGATGGATGCACGAACAGCAGGATCGAGGCGACGAGGAACATCAGCGAGTACCGCGGGACGCTGCCGCTGTTGTAGCTGCATCGGCAGCACCGTCGCGGGGCCACCGCCGATGAAGTGCGCTTGTGCGACCGCGATCGGCGTGCCGTCGGCAGCCTTCGCGAACCTGAGGGAATCGACCGCGAACTGCGTCGTCTGGATCGCATCCAGCGCGTCGGGCTCCGGCCCAACGTCGCGTTCGCCTGGTTGGCGAGGAAGGTGGTCGCCGCGCCCTGGACCGACTGGATGTCGGCCGCCTGCGCGACCGGGTCCGGTCGGGTTCCACGTCGGTGGGTTCGGATACTGGGAGAACTCCGGATAGGGGCCCAACGGGCTGAGGCCCGCGTCGATCACCTGCCAGGCCGGCTCGGAACCTCGGGGACCGAGGTTGGTCTTGGTGTCCGGGCCCTGCGACCAGAACCCGAACATCCAGATCGACGATTGGATGATCATCCAGCCCGAGAAGGCGATCGTCAGGACCAGGTATCCCATCCACCGTCCGAACACGGCGGCGAGCAGGACGTAGACGCTGCCGATGAACAGGATGAAGCCGGCGAGCACGACCCCGACCGCCCTTGAACAGGGTCGCCGCACGCGACGTTGAACCCGAGGCAGGTGTCGGCCAGCATCAGGGTTTCTCCGTGACGACCTGGTTCTTCTGGGCGAGCGCCAGGGCTTTGGCCTGGGCGTCGGTGTTCAGTGCAGATGTTGTTGTCGAATGGGCACCACCTGAGGAGCTGATGCTGATCGAGGTACAGCGACGATGTCGTTGATCTGCTGGTCGTCGAGGGCGCCCGCGAACCGGATGCTCCACGACGGCATCGTCGCCTCGCCCCTCCTCGATCACTTGGTAGATGTCGTCGCACGCTGACGATCGTCGGGTGGGCTCCGGCCGGGTCGAGGATGCCAGCGCAGATCGTGGTCAGGTTGGGTGGATAGCCGTAGCCGGGCGCGCCGGTCGTCGGGTCGGTGTACGGGATCACGCCGCCCTTCAGCTCGTTGCCGTGGCAGCGGGTGCAGCCGACGCCGAGTTGGTTGTCCGCCGAATACGGCAGCACCGCCTGCGCTCGCGCGTTGCTCGGCGAGCACCCGGAGCTCGTTCTCCTGGCTGAGGTTCCGGGACGGCTCGAAGAGCCACTGCAACGGGAACCAGATGACGAAGAACGTCACGAGCACCACGCCCCAGCCCTGGAGCCGGTTGAGCAGGGCGGCGTCTCGAGCGCTGGCGTCCGCCGGGCCCGGGACGGAGCGCGTTCGGAACCTCGGCGCTTCCTCCCGCGAGGCCCGGTTCCGTAGGACGAACGACGACGATCGACAGCGCGAACGCGAGCGCGCCGAGCGCCACCAGGATGATCCCGGTGGTGTTCGTCTCGGCCAGCATCGTCTCCGCCCTCAGCCCGGCGCGCACGCAGAGGGCCCTCGCGCGGGCTCGATTGATCGTGTTCGTTCCCGCGCGGCGGCCGAGGATGACCCCGGAGGTGTCGACCGATCACCTGATCGCCCTCGATCGTGCAGCGTGAAGCGGTCCATCCCGCGGGGCGCCGGGCCGAGCTGGTACTCACCGGCGTCGTTGTACTTCGACCCGTGACAGGGGCACTCGAACCATTGGGACTGCTGGCAGAACGGCACCCGGCATCCGAGGTGCACGCAGCGCTGGTAGAGCGGCATGATCCCCTGCGCGGTGACCTGGAGCGACGGGTAGTTCGCCTGGCCGGTTCCCGGGGTGCCGTTCCACTCGACGACGTAGAAGCGGCCCTGACCGACGTAGTACGGCTGCTTGTTGCCCTCGATGAACGACTTGATGTCGTTGACGGAGCCCGCGTTGATCTTCGAACCGAACCCACCGCGCAGGTTCGGCCACAGGAACGCGACCGTCCCGAGTCCGAACTCCGCGGAGAACAGCAACACGGAGGAGATCAGGGCGCGGCGCTGGAACTCGCGGCGCGACACGACCTGCACGGGCTTCTCGCGCCGGCGTCTCGCCTGCCGGCCCGCGCTTGCCGGTTCGCGCGCGAGCGAGCGACGGGCTGAAGAACAGCGCGAACAGGATGATGCCGACCAGCACGACGATGACGGCGACGGTGGACGTGGAGAGCGCCGAGCGCGATCACAGCTCGAAGAACACCCCCTGCGCCCACGGCCAGATCCAGTTGTAGCCCGGGCACCTCGGAAGAACGAGCCGATGATCGTGAGGACCGCGCCGAACATGAACAGCACGCGTGAACAGGGTGATCGCGATCTTCCGGTCGCCGGGCAGGATGCTCGGGTTGCGGTCGACGTAGGGAACGGCCGCCAGCCCGACGAGGATGAACGTCGGGATCGAGATGCCGGCGACCATCGGGTGGAAGTAGCGCAGCAGCTCCTGCAGACCCAGGAAGTACCACGGCGCCTTGGACGGGTTCGGCGTGAGGTTCGGGTTCGCGAGCTCCCGGAGCGGCGCGTTCAGGAACGTCGAGAAGACGAGCGAGCCCGGCGAACAGGATGAGCATCGCGATGAACTCCTCGAGCAACAGGTGCGGCCACACGTTGACGCGGTCGCCCTGCTCGACGCTCGACCCGCTGGATGCCCTCGGGCGGCACGAGCGCGAGCAGGCGGTGCTTCTCGGGGGCGCCCTTCTTGGGGTCGGGATGCCGCCGGTGGGCAGCGGCGCATCGCGGCCGCGGCACGGTGGCAGGTGCGGCGCCGCGACGGCGGCGGCCGTCGCGACCGCCGCGGCTGCGAGCCGCCGCGGCAGCCGGGCTGCCGCGGCGGCGGACTGCCGCAGGCGCCGCTGCCGCGGCGCCCGCTCCGTCGCCGCCCGCCGCCGCCACGGCGGCGGGCCGCGCCGGATGCGCTTCGGCCGCGTCGGGATTCGCGTCGTGGTAGGCGCGGATGGCCTTCGATCGGGCTCGGCCCTCGGCGACCCGCCGGTCGGTGCCCGCGGCCGAGCTGGGCGTCCAGCGTCTGCTGGTAGACCTCCATGGTCCTTGCGGGACGTCCTCCCAGGCCATGCGCGTCTCCTCCTAGAGCGGCCCCGAGATCCCGCCGTCCTTGCGGATCCGCCAGAAGTGGACCGCGAGGAACAGGACCAGCACGAACGGCAGCGCGAGGACGTGCAGCACGTACCAGCGGAGCAGCGTGTTCGGGCCGACCATCGCGCCGCCGAGCAGCAGGAAGTTGGCCTGCTTCGCGATGAACGGCGAGTAGCCGGCGAGCGAGGTGCCGACCGTGACCGCCCAGATCGCCAGCTGGTCCCACGGGCAGCAGGTAGCCGGTGAACGACAGGCCGAGCGTCAGGAACAGCGAGCACGACGCCGACGACCCAGTTGAACTCGCGCGGCGGCTTGTAGGCGCCGGTGTAGAACACGCGCGCCATGTGCAGCGTCACCGACAGCACCATGAGGTGGGCTCCCCACCGGTGCAGGTTGCGGACGAGGTCGCCGAAGAACACCGACGTGCGGATGGACTGCATGTCCGGTGTAGGCGACTGCGCGCCGCCGATGTCGGCCATCGGCCGGTAGAAGAACATCAGGAAGATGCCGGTCAGCGTCAGCAGGCACGAACAGGAAGAACGAGAGCCCGCCGAGACAGAACGTGTACGTCAGCTTGAGCCCGTGGCGCTTCACCTTCGTCGGGTGAAGGTGCCAGAGCACGTTGTTCATCGTTGCGAGTGCGCGGTCGCGCGATGTGTCTTTGTAGCCCTTCCGGTAGATCGAGCCCGGGCGGAAGATCGACTTCCAGACCTCGGACTCCGCGGAGATTCGGCAGCTTGATCTTCGCCACGCTTCTGTCTTCTACCTTCCCGCGCCATCCCCACGCCGGTCATTCCGCGGCCGCCTGCGAGGCGGGACCTCGGCCATCGTGCGTCTGCCGCCGGACGATTCCGGCAGTCGCGCATAGTACAGCGTGTCGGTGGGGCACCGGTCCACACACACCGAGCAGCGCGTACAGGCGTTGTCGTCCACGACGAAGACCGCGTTGGCCACGCCGACCTCGGCCTCCACGGACGTCTTCGTCGGCGTCCTGGACGCGATATCCGTCGACATCATCCAGATGCAGTTCCACGGGCACGACGTCCTCGCACGCGCGGCAGAGGATGCAGTTGTCGGGGTCGAGCATCAGGTGCTTCGGCGACTTCACGCCCTGCGCGAGCCAGGCCGGGTCGACGGCCTCGACGACGTAGTCGTCGTGGATGTCCACCTCGGTCTTCGTGAAGGGCATCGCGCTCCTACCGGTACCCACCGGCGGTCGCGAGTCGCCGCCGCCGCCGCGGAGCTTCTGGCGCCAGTTCTGCATCGCGGCCGATGCCACGAGCACGGTGACGATGGGGCCGGTCGTGAGGACCCATCGCGATCGCGTCGCGGACCATGCATGTACCCACTCGAGACTGAGCGGGTTCGTGATGCTCGTGCCCGAAAGGGTTTCTCGAGGAACGCCTCGGAGGTCGGTCGGGCCGGCCCAGCCGATCTTCTGTTCTCGGCGTAAGTACATCCAGAACGACGGCATCGACCGCGCGAGATCGGCAGGAAGAAGAGCGAGGGCCATCGAGAACAGCACCGGCGTTCGTCCAGGTCCACTCGAAGTTCGGACGAACACCTCGACCCGGGATGAGGCCTTCGCGTGCTGCCGCTGTGCATCGGTGACTTCGTCGCGACGTCGATCTGACTCATGCGCTCGTGCCTTCCGTCCCTCCTGGTCAGCGGCCGTCGGCATCATAACAGCCCCTCTCGAGGCACCCGTGGTACGGCACCTACACTGAGCCGCACGCCGCGATGCTCGCCGACACCACACATCCGCGCTGGCCCGTTGGTGGGCCCCTGCGCTCGCGTTCGCTCGCCGGGCATCGTCTCGTTCGCAGCCCGTGCGTGTTCCCGCTGGTGCCCGGCTACCTGTCGTTCGTGACCGGCGCCTCGGCCGTCGACGGGGGATGGCGAGCGACGCCGACCAACCTCGGTCGCGCGGATGCCGATCGTCTGTTCATCGGCGGATTCACCCTCGTGTTCGCGCTGCTGGGCGCGTTCGCATCCGACTTCGTCCGGCTCTTCAAGGGCTCGACCGGGCCAGATCGATCGCGGGCCTCGTCGTCATCACCCTCGGGCCTGCTGATGATCGGCTACGCGTTCGGGCGTGGCTCGATCGCGCTGTACGCCGAGCGGCGGCCGTTCCTGCACAAGGTGCGTCCCGGCGTCGCCGGGGCGTTCCCCTGGGCATGGCGTTCGCGGCGGGATGGACGCCCTGCATCGGGCCGGTGCTCGAGCGGGATCTTCTTCATCGCGAGCACCTGAGCAGCGTCGCGCGGGGTCCTGCTGCTGGTCGTGCTACTCGCTCGGGCTCGGCGTCCCGTTCACTCCTGATCGGCCTCGGGGTCGCAGTGGCTCTCCGGAACGCTCCGACTGGTTCCGCGGCAACTACCGGGCGATCGCGCGTGGTCTCGGGGTCGCTGCTCGTCGGGATGGGCATCATGCTCATCACCGGAACCTTCACGCGCGTACCTGATCGCGCCGCTCCAGCCGGTTCGCGCCCGGCCTCTGACGTCCCGCCCGCAGTACGCATCGTGCCGGCCACATGAGTCCTCCCGCGCCTCCCTCGCGTCACGCTTCGGCAGTCCTTCGCGCTCGTGTGGCGGACCCTCCGGTCGATGCGCACGGCCTCGTGCTGCTTCTTCCTGCTCGCGGCGGCCGCCGCCGTCGGCTCGCTGCTCCGCAGATCCCGAACAGCCCGGAACGGGTCGCGTCGTATCAGCTCGCGCATCCGTTCTTCGGCACGTTGTTCCTCCGGGCGGGGTTCTTCGACGTCTACGGATCGTGGTGGTTCGTGCTCATCCTCACGCTGCTGTTCGTGTCCCTGATCGCCTGCTCTCCTCCCGCGATCGCGCGCGATGATCCGCACGATCCGCCAGCGTCCCATCCAGGCGAGGGAGATCGACGCGTTCCCGCAGTACCGGGAATTGCGCGTCGCCGCCGAGCCGGCAGCGCGGCGGCGACGGCGCGCACGGTGCTCCGCGCAGCGCTGGCTACCGCGTTGCCCTCGCGGAGGACGGACGCGCCGTCGCGGCGGAGAAGGGCGCTCTCCGGGAGGTGCGGCAGCCTCGTGTTCCACTGGGCGTTCCTGGTGCTGCTGGTCGCCGTGATCGTCGGGGAAGGGGACCGGCTACGTCGGGCACGCGACGATCGTCGAGGGACGAGACCTGGACCGACGCGGCGTTCAACTACGACGGCGACCTGCGTACGGGACGGTTCTCATCGGGAGCCTCACGGGGATCGGCATCAAGCTCGCCGGATTACTCCGACGGCGTTCCGGCAGACGGTGTCCCGATGGACTTCACGTCGAAGGTCGACCTGCTGAACCCGGACGGCACGCTCGCGCGGGCGGACACCGTCACGATCAACCACCCCGTCGAGCTTCGACGGGATCCGGATCTTCCAGTTCGGCTTCGGCTGGGCGCCCGTGGTCACGATCACCGAGGGGAGCCACGATCTACCGACGGCCCGGTCGTGCTGGGGCAGGACGCCCAGCCCGGCGACAACCCGCTCACCGTTCCCTGGGTCGGGTTCGTGAAGCTGCCGACGCTGCGGCCGCAGGTGGCGATCGAGCTCGAGCTCTATCCCGACAGCGTGGCGTACTTCGCCGGGCTGATCGCCGGGGTCCCGCAGCCGATGACGCAGGCGAACGCATCCGTTCATGCGCTATTCGGTGTGGAAGGGCAAGCTCCTGGATCCGTCGCTGAGCGGGTTGGACACGAGACTCATGCACCAGGTCGCGACCGGCGGCATCGGCCGGGGATGGACCGTCGATCTCGCTCGCGGGTTGCGTGACGTCCGGCGCCCGTCATCGAGCCTTCCACGACAGCTCGCCGGGACCGTCTGTCCCGCCGGCGCCGCCGCCGGGCTCACGATGTCGTTCCCGGAGCTTCGCCAGTACTCGCGGCTGCAGATCTCGCGCGACACGACCGTCCCCTGGGTCCTCGGCGGCCGCTATCCTCATCCTCGCGGGTCTGGTCGCTGCGATGTACTCGTCGCGACGCGAAGCTCTGGGTCCGCGCAGAGCCCGAGGATGCCGGGTCGGTCGTCACGGATCGGGGGTTCGCGTTGCAGCGGAAGGATCGGTTCGAAGAGGCCTTCCCGAAGATCGTCGAGGATCCGGACGCCGCGCCATCGCGAAGATCCCGGCCGAACGGCGTGAGGAGGTCGGCGGCGCGGTGAGCACGGCCGACTGGGCGCGTGTCTCGAGCGACGCGTTCAACGCGGCGCTGTTCGCCTACATCGCGGCGATGGTGCTGTCGTTCGCGTACCTCGCCTTCCGAAGGACCTCGTTCCACACGGCCGCGCTCGTGGTGGGGACCGTGGGCCTCGTGCGCGAACGGCCTGTCGATCGTCGGCGCGGGGATCGCCGCCGGCCGCACCCGTGGGGCAACATGTACGAGTACTCGGCGCTGCTGACGTTCTTGATCGTGCTCGCGTACCTCGTGATCGTCGAGTGGCGGTACCACGTCACGACGCTCGGCGGGTTCATCTACGCGTTCGCGATCTTCACGATGGCGATGGCCGTGTCGTTCTTCTACGTCGGACCGACCGATCTGCTGCCGGCGCTCAACTCGTACTGGCGGCAGATCCACGTGACGGCGATGATCACGGCCTCGTCGCTGCTCGGATCGGCTGCCTGTTCACGATCCTCTATCTGGTCAAGGTGGCGGCGGAGCGCCGCCGGATCGCGGCGCTCCGCAGCGGCAACCCGCCGCCCATCCTCGGCGGTTCCGTCGACGCCGACCTCGACGTGCCGCCGGACTACGTGTCGCGGCGCCGACGAGCCGGTGGGATCGCCGCGCCGGCGGGCCGGCGCGGCGGATCGCCCTGCCGCCCTCGGCCACGCTGGACCGGCTCGCGTACCGCTTCATCCAGTTCGGGTTCCCGATCTGGACCTTCGGCGTCGATCTGCGGCGCGATCTGGGCGCAGCAGACGTGGGGCCGCTACTGGGGCTGGGATCCGAAGGAGACGTGGTCGTTCATCACGTGGACGATCTTCGCCGGGTACCTGCACGCCCGGGCGACGGCAGGATGGAAGGGCGCGAAGCGCGGCATCGATGCGCGCTCGTCGGGTTCGTGCAGTCTGTTGATCACGTATTACGCGGTGAACCTATGGATCGCCGGTCTGCACACGTACGCGAAGCGATCCCGGGGCGCGGACGGCCGCCGAAAGGACGGATGGTACAGTCACGCGGACCTGCGCCCCGGTGGCGGGCGCGGAGCTCTCAGGGGACGAGGAACGGTGCGCAGAACGCGGTGGATCACTCGCGCTGCTCGCGCTGACGGTCCTGCTGGTCGCCTGTTCGAAGACGGCGCCGCAGAACACGATGAACCCGCCGGGTCCGACCGCGCCAGACCGAGAAGAACCTGCTCGTGCTCGTGCTCTGGCCACGCCGCCGCCGTCTTCCTCATCGTCGAGGGCGGCATCCTGCTGATCTCGATCCGGTACCGGCATCGCAAGGATCGCGACCGGATGCCGCCGCAGATCCATGGGAACACGCGGCTCGAGATCGGCTGGACGATCGCCCCGGCGATCGTCCTCGCGGTCATCATGGTTCCCACGGTCTCGACGATCTGGAGCTCGCAGTCAACCGGCCGACGCGATGCAGATCACGGTCGAGGGCTACCAGTGGTGGTGGGGCTTCCGGTACACCGATCCCGACATGACGGTCTCCTACGGCGACCACGACGCGATCGTCACGGCGGACGTCATGGTGATCCCCGCGGGCAGGACGATCAACCTGTCGCTGACGTCGCTGGCGGTGGCGCGCACAGCACCTCCGGCGTGCCCGACCACGCAGGTGATCCACTCGTTCTGGGCACCTCGGCTGTTCGGGAAGCAGGACGTCGTCGCCGCCGGCGAGACGAACCACATCGTGTTCTCCGCGGATGAACCCGGGCATCTACTACGGGCAGTGCGCCGAGTTCTGCGGGCTCCAGCACGGAAAGATGAAGTTCCGCATCCGCGGCGCTGGACGCAGACCGAGTGGCAGGCGATGGGTCGCCAACGAGAAGCAGACGGCGCTGACGCCTCGACGGATGGGCTCGCGCAGCAGGGGATGGACCTGTTCTTCGGCACCGAACGGGGTCGGCGGTCAGTGCATCCATGCCACGGGGTCGGCGGCACCGAGGCCTCGAGCACCGCGGCTCCCAACCTGACGCATTACGCGGCGACGAGCCACGAGTGCTTCGCCGGCTGCGACTTCGAGACGTTCAACCCGGACGGCACGCCCAACGTCGAGGCGTTGAAGGCGTGGCTCCGTGACCCGAACGCGGTGAAGCTCGGCGCGAAGATGCCCGACTACGGCCTCACGGAGCAGCAGATCGACGCCCTTGTCGCCTACCTGTATAGCCTGAAGTAGGAGCGAGCACGAGCGATATGGCGACCGCGACGAGCGTTCCGGCCCGCGCAGGGGCGATCCGTCGTCCGACGGCGACCACCGGCTGGTGGAGCTGGTTCACGACGGTGGACCACAAGAAGATCGGTCTGCTGTACGGCTTCAGCGCGTTCGCGTTCTTCCTCGATCGGCGGGATCGAAGCCCTGTTGATCCGCAGCGCAGCTGGCGAAGCCCGACAACACGCTGCTCAACGCCGACCAGTACAACCAGATCTTCACGATGCACGGCGATAACGATGATCTTCCTGTTCGTCATGCCGATGTCGGCAGCGTTCTTCAACTACCTGATCCCGCTTGATGATCGGCGCGCGCGACGTCGCCTTCCCGCGGCTGAACGCCTTCTCGTTCTGGGTCTTCATCCTCGGCGGACTGTTCCTGTACTCCAGCTGGTTCCTGGGCGGGGCGCCCGAACGGCGGCTGGTTCGGCTATCCGCCGAACTCGACGACGGACCCGAGCATCGGGATGACCTTCTACGCGCTCGGGCTTGGTGATCACCGGCATCGCCTCGAGCGCCGGCGCGCATCAACCTCGCGGTGACGGTGGTCAACATGCGCGCCCCGGGCATGACGCTGTTCCGGATGCCGGTGTTCGTCTGGATGGGGCTCGTCGTGCAGTTCCTGCTGGCGTTCGCGCTGCCGATCATCACGGTGGCGCTCTTCGAGATGCTGTTCGACCGCCGGTGGGGCACCACTTCTTCGATCCGACCGCCGGCGGTCAACCGTTGCTCTGGCAGCACCTCTTCTGGTTGTTCGGGCACCCCGAGGTCTACATCCTGATCCTGCCGGCCTTCGGGATCGATCAGCGAGATCCTGCCGGTGTTCAGCCGCAAGCCGCTGTTCGGCTACCAGTTCGTCGTGTTCTCCGGCATCGCGATCGGGTTCATCGGCTTCGGCGTGTGGGCGCACCACATGTTCGCCGTCGGTCTCGGGCCGGTGGCCAACACGGCGTTCGGCATCACGACCGCGATCATCGCGGTCCCGACCGGAGTCGAAGATCTTCAACTGGATGGGCACGATGTACAGGCGGCGACATCCACTTCGACACGCCGATGCTGTTCGCCGTCGGTGCCGTCGCCATGTTCGTGATCGGCGGGCTGTCCGGTGTGACGCACGCCGTGGTGCCGTCGGACTACCAGCAGACCGACACGTACTACATCGTGGCGCACTTCCACTACGTCCTGTTCGGCGGCGCGGTCTTCGGTCTCTTCGGCGGCGATGTACTACTGGTGGCCGAAGGTGTTCGCGCGCCGAGCTGAACGAGCCGTGGGGCAAGGTGCAGTTCTGGATGCTGCTGGTCGGGTTCAACCTCGCGTTCGGGCCGATGCACATCCTCGGGCTCGAGGGGATGATCCGCCGCGAGTACACGTATCCGGCATCGCTCGGGCTCACGTTCTGGAACCAGGTCTCGACCGTCGGGGCGTTCCTGATCGCGCTGTCGACGCTCGTGTTCACGGTGAACGCGATCGCGACGCAGCGCAAGGCGAAGGGGCTCGAGGCCGAGGACCCATGGGACGCCCGAACGCTCGGAATGGGCGACGTCATCTCCTCCGCCCGTCTACAACTTCGAGGAGATCCCGGTCGTGCACGCGCTCGATGAGTTCTGGCACCGCAAGTACGTGGAGGACAAGGAGGGCAGGCTGGTCCGTGTGCCGGCGGGTGCGTCGGACCATCCCGCCGACGGACACGAGGAGGGGCACGCGATCCACCTGCCCAGCCCGTCGTTCTGGCCGCTCGTCGCGGCCGTCGGCTTGCCCGTGATCGCGTACGGCGTCCTGTATTCGTGGTGGTTGGTCGGGGCGGGGGCGCTCGTCACCGTCGTCGGATTCATGGGGTGGGCGATGGAGCCCCGGTGGCGGAGTAGCGATGGCCGACACCACCGCGCACGCGGCGCCGGTCGAACACACGAGCACCGGGCTTCCGAGCACGAAGCTCGCGATGTGGCTCTTCCTGGCGTCGGAGTGCCTGCTGTTCGGCGCGTTGATCACGACCTACGTCCTGTACCGGGGCGCCAGCACGACCGGGCCCGTATCCGAGCGACGATCTTCGACATCCGCTACACGTCGGTCTCGTCGTTCGTGCTGCTCGCGCAGCTCGCTCACGATGGTGCTGGCACTCACGGCGGCGCGATCAGCGCGACTACGCGCGGATGCGCCTGTGGCTCATCGCGCACCGCCATGCTGGGGCTGACGTTCGTCGGCGGTCAGGTGTACGAGTTCACGAGCTTCTACCACGAGGGCCTGACGCTCACGACGCAACCTGTTCGGGACGACCTTCTACGTGCTCACCGGGTTCCACGGCGTCCACGTGACGGTCGGGATCCTGATGCTGCTCTCGCTCGTCGGGATGTCGTGGGCCGGCCGGCTGCCCGACGAGTCAGGCGTTCCCGTGGAGATGGTCGGGCTGTACTGGCACTTCGTCGACATCGTGTGGATCGTCATCTTCACGGTCAGTCTATCTGGTCCCCCAAGCGAAACCGGCCGGGTGCACGCGGATGACCATGGAAGGGCTGGACGAGTTCCAGGAAGAGATCGGCGCGGAAGCGTCGCCGACGCTCGCGAGGCCGGGCACGCGCGGCGCAGGCACCCGAGCGCGAAGGAGTACGTCCGGATCGAGCGTGATCCTCGTCGTCCTCACGACGCTCGAGGTCTGGACGAGCTACTCGGGACTCCCGCACGGCGCTGACGATCACGATGCTCTTCGGCCTCGCCTTCGTGAAGTTCGTCCTCGTCGTGCTCTGGTACATGCATCTGCGGTTCGATGATGCTCGCTACTCGCGGTTCTTCATCATGGGCGCAGCCGGTGCCGGCATCCTGTTCCTGGTCGTGTTGCTGCTGCTCAAGGCGTTCGCGAGGTAGCGGAGATGCTGCCTCCCTTCCGCGCCGCACGTCGACGTCTGGGCTGATCCTCGGCTCGTTGGCGGCCGCGTACCTGATCGCGTGCCGCCGCCATGCCGAGCGCACGGGCGAGTTCCGGCGTCCGACCACGCGCGCCGCCTGTTCCTGACCGGTGATGGCGGTTCTGTGGGTCGGAGCGGATTGGCCGATCCACGACCTGGCCGAGCGGTACCTCGTACAGCGTCCACATGGTGCAGCACCTGCTGTTCACGCTGGTGGCGGCGCCGCTGCTCGTGGCGGGGACGCCGGCGTGGCTCTGGCGCGATCTCCTGCGGCGGCGATCGCGTCGGCGGGTGTGGCGGCTTCGTGACGCGGCCGCTGCCGGCGCATCGTGCTGCTTCAACGGCGTCCTGCTGTTCTCCCACTGGCCCGCGGTCGTCGACCGTGTCGGTCCATTCGCGAGCTCGCGCACTTCGTGCTGCACGATCCTGCTCGGGGTCGGCGATCGTGATGTGGTGGCCCGTCGTGTCGCCGCTCCCGGAGATGCCACCGCTGACGCCTCCCGGGCAGATGCTCTACCTGTTCATCCAGTCCCTCGCCCCCACGATCCCCGCGTCGTTCCTGACGTTCGGCCAGCGTGCCGCTCTACCCGGTGTACGGCACGTTCCCGCGGATCTGGGGCATCTCCGTGATGACCAGATCAGATGATCGCGGGCCTCACGATGATGACGATCGTCGGAGGCGCGATCCTGTGACCGCGATCGCGGTCGTGTTCTTCCGATGGGCGCGCCGCGATCGGACGGAGGGCTGGGACGCGTTGCAATGGCGGGACGTCGACGCCGAGATCCGCGCGGAGATGGGCCGATGAGCGACCACCTCCCGAGCCTCGCGAGCGCCTGCTGTGGCCGATCCTCGATCCCGGTCGGTGTCCTGGCCGTGATCGGGGCGGTCCTGTACCTGTTCTCCCGCGTGCCGCGTCGCGTGACGCCGACAGCCGCGACCATCACGGCGCTCGTCGTGGCCGCTTCCGATCCTCGCCATCGCCTGGATCGTGGCGGCCCGGCTGCAGGTGACGGGCGCCTCGTTGCTTTCGATGGTCGGCGGGGTCACGGGGATCGCGATGCTGACCGGTGGGCTGGCGCTGCTGCTCGGTCGGCCCGCCGCCGAGCTGCAGCCGGTCCGAGCTCGCGCTGCCGCCGCGTCGGCGCGGCGACGAAGGGGTTCCGAACCGAACCAGCTCTCGGCTCCGGCCAATCACTACCCGTTCACGATCGAGTTCTCCGAACGACGACGTCACCGGGGGCGTCGGCGTGCAGCACGAACGTCGCGATCACCCAGGAGAAGACGGTGGACCCGACCGGGCGATCGCGGTCGGGACGCCCATCACGGGCCGAACCAGGTCGCCGTTCCGGTCAGCGGCCTCGCGCAGGGCTCGTACTACTTCTTCTGCGAGTTCCACCCGACGACGATGACGGGGAAGCTGACGGTGGCGGGATCGCCGCCCGCGCCCGGCGCGCCTGCCGGCCCCGTGATCACGGCTGCAGAACGCTGACGGCGTTTCTCACCCAACATCGATCGAGCGCTGCCGTCCGGGGCAACCTGCACGATCCGCATGTTCGACAACGAGGATCCGGGGCCTACGCACAACCTCGAGTGTCTTCTCGGACACGGACTACGACGAGCCTCAGACATAGACGGGCCATGACGCGTCGTGGGCATCGCGCTCGTCGGAGTGTCGCGCTGGCGCTCGAACCCGGCAGCCTAACTACTTCCACTGGCGACTACCATCCGACCACGATGCTGGGACGATCACCGTGGCGAAGGCAGCGGCGGGTCGTCGCCGACCGGCGCAGGCTAGCGGCGGCGTCGACCGGTCCGAGCGGCTGGCGCCTCCGAACGGGCTCGTGCCGGTCGAGCCGCGATACCGCTGAGCTCGTGCGAACCGCGCTCGCGCTCGTTGCGTGCCTGACCCTCATCGGATGCAGCCTCGTCCTCGGGAGGGAACGGGGGGATGGTCCGCGTCGAGGACCGGCCGCTTCCTCAGCTGGAGGGCAAGGGGCCTCGACGGCGCGCCGCTGTCGGCCGCGGCGTTCCGGGGAAGGTCCCGGTCGTGAGCGTCTCGGGCGACGTGGTGCCTGGACTGCGAGCGCGACCAGCTCGGATTCGTCCCGCGTCGCGGGCCGGTACGCCGGCAAGACGTCGCGTTCCTCGGCGTGAACCCCGAAGAGATCCAGCACCGCTGCAGCCGACGGCCTGGGTGCGACGGTACGGCGTCCCGTACCCGAGCATCGAGGATCCGTCGGGCGCGTTTCGCCGCGCAGCCTCGGTTACACACGGTCTCCCCCGCGACCTACGTGGTCGACCGAACAGGAACGATCCGGTACTCGATCATCGGCTCGACGACGAGCGAGGGCAACGCTGAGCAGCTTGATCGATCGGACGCTGTCGGGTGACGTCTCCGGGACGCCGACCGCGCAGGCGGGGCGTCACACGAGCGCGTCGATCGCGACCGCGGCGAAGAGCGCCCCGAGTGGTAGTACACCGGAGAACTTGAAGAGCGCCCAGGCCTCGGCGTCCGAAGGATCACGCCACAGCCGGAGGGCCCGGTACACAAGCTGCCGCCGAGCCCGGACGGCCGTGACCAGTGATCGGGCCCGATCGGCGCGACCCGGCACGAGCAGGAGCGTGGCCCCGAACAGCACGATAGGGCGTACGGCGAAGATCTGTCGCCGCGTCTCATCCTCGCCCCGGACGACCGGCAGCATCGGAACGCCCGCGGCCGCGTGGTCGTCCCGACCCGCATCGCCAGCGCCCAGAAATGCGGCGGCGTCCAGAGGAACACGCGATCGAGAAGAGCATGATCGCCAGCCAGGCGATGCCGCCGGTCACGGCGGCCCAGCCGACCAGCACGGGCACGGCACCGGCCGCTCCACCGGATCGCGATGTTCTGGGTCGTCGAGCGCTTGAGCCACATCGTGTACACGAAGACGTAGAAGGCGATCGCCGAGAGGGCGAGCGTGGCGGCGAGCACGTTCACCGTGAGCGCGAGGAACGTGAACGCGACGGGCCTCCCAACGCGAACCCGAAACGCAGCGCCCTCCTCCGGCTCGACCGCGTGCTGGGGAGCGGACGCTGCCGGGTCCGGCGCATCACCTGGTCGATGTCCCGGTCGAGGTACATGTTGCACGCGTTGGCGGAGGCGGCCGCGAGCGTTCCGCCGATCAGGGTGGCGAGCACCAGCCAGGCACCCGGCAGCTGCCGGCGGAGACGGATCATGGGCGGAACGGTCGTGATCAGCAGCAGGACGATGACGTGGGCTTAGTCAGCGCCGTAGGCGCGCACAGTATCCCTGACCGACCGATCCGCCTCGTCAGCTCCGTTCCGTCCTCGGTTCTCGGCGTGAGGTCGTCGCGCGACGGTTCCCGTCGCGCGACGACCGCGAGGGCGACCATCGCCGCCCAGATCAGCGCGGAGACCGCGACGTGGGCGGCACGCGCCCACGTCGCGAGCTCCGTGAGCGACGTTGAGCGCGCCGACGACGCATCTGCAGCGAGCACCAGCAGCCAGCGCCAGCGTCTGACAGCCCGACGAGTGCGCGAGCGCGGTGCACCGTGCGGCCCGCACCATGCACCAGCCCACCAGCGGCAGTGACGGCGATCGCGAGGAGCCGGTGCGGCGAACATCGGTCCCGCGCCTGGCTGGGCGAGATCGGGGATGAGCCGGCCGCTCATCAGCGGCCAGTCGCGGAACGCGAGGCCCGCCCTGCCGCGCACGTAGGTCCCGACCAGCAGCAACGCGTACGTGGCGAGCGCCGTGACCGCGGTCGATCCGCGCGCTGGCTGCTGCACACGCCTCCGGCTCGAGGAGATGGGCGAGGACTGTGATCGCGACCGCAACGCCGAGCACCACGAACGCGACCGCGAAGTGGAGCGTCACGACCCGCAGGGTCTTCGTGCGTGGCGATGATCCACCCGCCGATCGCCGCCTGATGATGAAGCAGCGGGGCGAGACCCACGGCGCGAGCCGAGTGCCGCCAGCCGCGGGACTGCTCGATCTTCCCGGTCGCCGCGCGAGCGCGCGAGTGACCACGCGCCGACGACGCCCAGGGCGACGGACAGGGTCGCCGAGACGACGGCGAGCAGCCGGTGGAAGTGTACTCGATCAGGGTGTGGTACTCGACGCGTGGCACCCACGAGCCGAAGCTACCGTCGGGCCAGTCCGGACACTCCATCGCCCGAGCCGGTGGCTCGGACCACGCCGCCCCACGCGATCAGGAAGTACTGGTCGACGCGGTGGTGGCGATGGCGAGGGCGTGAACGCGTGCGTCTCATGTCCAGGGACCGGTGAAGACCGGCGGCCACATGATAGATGGAGTAGCTGGCGTCCGGCGCGCGTCGCCTCGCGGCCGCGTCCTCCACCTTGGCATACTGGCCGTGATGGCTTCCCCGTCGAACCTCTCGCCGACCGATCCGGTCGCTTCTGCAGGACCGCATCGACGAGCGTCCTCCGCTCGTTCCTCGTGCCGCCCGTCGACAGGAGCCTGAATGGCTCGACTCCTCGAGCGACCGGACCGATCGACGAGGTGATCGGCCTCGTTCGAGGCAGGTGGCAAGCGGATCCCGACCGCCTTCTGCGTACTGGGGTTCCGCGCCGCCGGTGGGCCGCATGGCGAGCCGATCCTCCGGGCGGCCGCATCGCTCGGAGCTGCTGCACACGATGGCGCTCGATCCACGACGACGTGATGGACGATCGTCAGGCAGCGCCGCAGGCCGACCGGCGGTGCACACGCGAGCCAGACCGAGGCTGGCGGCGCGCCGGGGCCACCCGGCGCCGGAGCCGGATCGGGACCGCGGTCGCGATCCTCGCCGGCGATCCTCGCCGCCGTGCCTGTGCGAACCAGCTGCTCGCTCGAGTCCGGTTCCCGCCGGTTCGCCTGGCGGCGGCGCTCGAGCGGTACCACCGGATGCGGCATCGAGATGACGCCGGGCGCCCACCTCGGACTGATCGGCCGCCGACGCGGACGCAGCGGCGGCTGCGCGCACTCAAGGGCGGGTCGCCACGCGTGGAGGGACCGTTGTCGATCGCGGGCGCGCTCTCGGTGGACGTCGGTCCTGGCTGGCCACTTCGCTCCGAACGCGATCGCGCGCCGCTCGGGAGCGCGTTCCAGCTGCTCGACGATCTCCGTCGACGGCGATGCGACTCCCGGCGCGCGACGATGATCGACGCGGAACAGTTGATCGCCGAGGCCAGCGGATGCGCTCGATCCCGGGAATGAGCCCGAGGCGGACGCGATCCTCGCCCTCGGAGTCTGCTGGCCGACCTCGTGGGCGTGCTCGTGAGCGAGACGTCGAGCTCCTCCGGCGGACGTTCCGCGACGCTGCCGCCTGCCGACGCATCGCCACGGTGCGGCCCGGACGGCGGGACTCACGTGCGCCCCGACGCTGGTCGTGGCTCGAAGACGCCGTGTGGGTGTCCTACGCGCGTCGGCGCCAGACCGCGGGAGCGACGCCGTGCGAGACCCGCGCGGTGTGCGGTCCTGCATCGACCGCGGCTCGGGAATGGGAGAGCTGACGGGGCTCGCGTCGAGGGCGCGGTGGAGCGCTTCCCGCCGAGCATCCCGACCTCCGCGAGCCGATGCCGGCGTGGCACGACAAGTACCGGACGATGTTCGACGGGCGACGGGTTCGAGCGGTTCGCCGCCGGCAGTCCCGGCGCTCGGATTCACTCCGCGTCGTCCCGGCGAGGGTCGGGTCGTGGATCACCGGACGCGGCCCAGCCAGGGCGCGACGTCGATCGCAGCCTGTGGTAGGCCTCGAAGTCTTCGAAGCTGAAGCTTTTCACAAGCCCTGCCGGCGGTGGGGCCGCGCGGGGGACGTGAGCGCGCATGCAACACGATCGACACGGATTGCGTCCTGGTCGTGGGGCCGGTCCGGGTGGCTCTGCGACCGCGTATCACCTCGCTCGGCACGGGATCGACGTCACGATCGTCGAGCGGGCCGCGTTCCTCGCGATACAGGTCTGCGGCGACGGTCGACCTCGCGGGGTCGCCGCGATCCGCGACATGGGCATCGACACCGACGATCCCGGCTTCGAGAAGGCGATCGGCCTGCGCGTCCATACACGCGCACCTCCATGCTCCAGCTGCCGTGGCCGCGAGCTGACCTCGTTCCCGGGCTACGGGCCTGGCGATGCCGAGGGGACCGATTCATCCGCCCGCCCGTGCAGCGCCGTCAAGGCCGGCGCGCGCCTGATGAGCGGACCGAGGCGGTCGCCCCCGTCATCGTCGACGGGTGTGTGCAGGGCGCCGAGGTTCCGCCCGTCCGCGACCGCCATGCCGACACCACCACGATCCGGGCGCGCTTGTCGTCGCGTGCAGACGGCGCCGGCAGGGTTCGCCCAGCCGGCCGGCGTCCGCCGCGACCGAGCTCGCGGCCGCTGGGGATCGCCGCCCGCCGGTATTACCGACGTCGGACGTCACCCGGGACCGTGGTGTCGAGTCGTGGCTCGACCTGCGGGACGGCTGATGCTGCTCGCCCGGGTACGGCTGGCTCTTCCGGTGGCCGGCGGGTCATCAACCTCGGCGCCGGGCTGCTCAACACGTTCCGGCATTCTGAAGAGGTCTCCGCGGCAACAGCTCTTCTCGGCGTTCGCCCGGATGCTTCCTGCGGAGTGGGGCATCACGGAGGAGGCGACCGCCAGGCCGGTTGCTCGTCGGGGCCGCTGCCGATGAGTTTCAACCGGTCGCCGCAAGCCGTTCCCGGGATGCTCGTCGTGGGCGATGCCGCCAGGCGCGGTGAACCCCTTCAACGGCGAGGTGCATCGCGTACGCGCGATGGAGACGGCGAAGCTCGCGGCCGAGCTCGTCGCGCGAGGCGCTCGCAAAGACCGCCGGGTCTCGCGATGCCGAGTTCGCAGGTGCTCCGCGACGCCTACGGGCGTTACTTCTTCATCGGCCGGCAGTGTCGCCAAGGCGATCGGCGGGAACCCCGCGATCATGGGTCGCGCCACGAAGTACCCCGCCGAACCGGCGGGTGATGGCGTTCGCCCTGCGCGGGTGATGGGGAACCTCACCGACGGCCGGGACGGCGACGCCCAGGACCGGCTCTTCCATGCGATCACGCTGCTCGCGAGGGGCCCGTGAGCCCGACTCCGTAGGATGGTCGGGCCGTGCTGATCGACTACCTGCCCATCGTCGTGATGGCCGTCCTGCGGGGTGTTCGCCGTCGGCTCCCTGATGGCGTCGGCGGATGCTGCAGGCCGAAACCGTCCGGACCCGGTGAAGCTGTCGGCCTACGAATGCGGCAACGACCCGGTCCGGTTGCCGAGCGGTGAGCGGTTCAGCGTCAAGTTCCATCTCGATCGCGATGCTCTTCATCATCTTCGACATCGAGACGATCTTCCTGTTCCCGTGGGCGGTCGCCTTCCGCTCGCTCGGGTTGTTCGGCCTGGTCGAGATGGCCGTGTTCATCGCGCTCGTGTTCGTCGCGTACGTCTACATCTGGCGCAAGGGCGGGTTCGACTGGAGCGCCGGCGATCGCTCCGAACGAAGCCGAGGAGGTCGTCGAGCGCGAGCGCGCGCTGTCCGACCGGAGTGAACGGCAGGTGGCGAGCCGGATGTGAACGAGCGGCAGGAGCGGCCGTGCCGGTTGAGCGCCGCGAAGGCGTCAACCTCGGGAGGACGCCCGAGGAGGCTCGAGGAGGAGGTCGAACGCGGCGTCCTGCTGACGACGTTGGACCGAGCGGTCGGCTGGGCGCGCAAGCAGTCGATGTGGCCGGCGACGTTCGGGCTCGCGTGCTGCGCGATCGAGATGATGCCGCCGGGCGCCGGCCAGTACGACCTGTCCCGCTGGGGCATGGAGCTCTTCCGCGCGTCGCCGCGCCAGTCCGACCTGATCGATCGTCCCGGGCCGCGTGTCGCAGAAGATGGCGCCGCCGCTCCGCCGGATCTACGACCAGATGCCCGAGCCGCGGTGGGTGATCGCGATGGGCGTCTGCGCGTCGGCGGGTGGCATGTTCACGAACTACGCCGTCGTCCAGGGCGTCGACACGATCGTTCCGGTCGACGTGTACGTCCCGGGCTGTCCGCCCAAGCCCGAGATGCTGATGTACGGCATCTTGAAGCTCCAGGAGAAGGTCCGGACGTCGGAGCCGTTCCGGTGAGCCGAGGTCGACCGGCGTGAACGCCGACGGTCCGGCCGGGCGATCGGGGAGCTGGTCCCCGACGTGCTGGTCGCGCGTGGCGAGGTCACGGCGATCGTCGAGCGCGAGGACCTGCTCGAGACGCTCGCATGGCTGCGCGACCAGCCGGACCTCGCCCTCGACTTCCTCGCGTCGGTCACGGCGACCCACTGGCTGGACGCGCGACCCGGCGTTCTGGGTCGATTACGAGCTGCGTTCCCTCCCGCACAGCATCGTGCACGGCGTGAAGGTGGGTCTCCGGCGAGGGAGATGCACACGTGCCGACGCGTCACGCCGCATGTTCCCGACGGCCGATTGGCACGAGCGGGAGACCTTCGACTTCTACGGGATCGTCTTCGACGGCCATCCGGACCTGACGCGGATCCTGCTGCCCGACGATTGGAGGGGTATCCGCTGCGGAAGGACGAGTCGCTCGGCGGCGTTCCCACGTGGTTCCACGGCGCGACGATGCCGCCGGTCGATGAGCGAGGATGGCCTGATGGGCGAGACCTCGGACGACGACAGCGCTCGACCGGCCGGCCGCCGAGGTGCGCGCGTCGTTCCGCGACCCGCGACCGGCGAGGTCCGGCAGGAGACGATGATCATCAACATGGGGCCGCAGCACCCCTCGACCCACGGCGTGCTGCGACTGCGTCCTCGAGCTCGACGGCGAGACCGTGATCCGTTGCAAGCCGGTCGATCGGCTACCTGCACACCGGCATCGAGAAGAACACGGAGTACCGCACCTGGACGCAGGGCGTGACGTTACGTGACGCGCGCCGACTACCTGTCGCTCGTTCTTCAACGAGCTCGCGTACTGCCTGGCGGTCGAGCGGCTGCTCGGGGTCGAGGCGCCTGCCGCGCGCCACGCTGATCCGGTCCTCGTGTGCGAGCTCAACCGCATCACGTCCCACCTCGTGTGGCTCGCGACCAGCGGGCTCGAGCTGGGCGCGGTCTCCGTGATGCTCTACGGCTTCCGGGAGCGCGAGGTGATCATGGAGATCTTCGAGGCGCTCACCGGCCTGCGGATGAACCACGCGTACATCCGGATCGGCGGCGTCGTGATGGATCTCCCGGACGACGGACCGCAGAAGACTCCGGCGTTCTGCTCGACTCTCCTGCCCGGCAGGATCGACGAGTACGAGACGCTGCTGCACGACAACCCGATCTGGCGCGGAGCGGAACGAAGGCGTCGGTGTCCTCACCGGCGAGCAGGCGCTCGCGCTCGGCGTGACCGGCCCGGCTCTGCGGGCGACCGGGGTCGGCGCCGACCTGCGCAAGGACATCCCGTACTGCGGCTACGAGTCACGTTCGACTTCGACGTGCCGGTCCGCAGCGAGGGCGATGCGCTACGCGCGCGGTACGTCGTGCGCCTCGCGGAGATGCGCGAGTCGCTGAGGATCGCCCGGCAGGCGCTGGAACGGATCGGTGGAGACGCCGGGTCCCGTGATGATCGACGACCCGAAGGTGGGCTGGCCGTCCGCGGCTGTCGGTCGGCCCGGACGGCATCGGCAACGACCCTGGCGTACCTGCGCCACATCATGGCGGAGGGAACGACATGAGGCCCCACCTCATCACCGCCAAGTATGCGGTGAAGCAATACGTAACTGAACGAAGTACAC
>ERZ1370068.5126-contig-4163_pt1 | contig 49053 bp, 57 predicted proteins | sample MGYA00561227_ERZ1370068 | MGnify/ENA primary metagenome ERZ1370068 (study PRJEB38410, sample SAMEA6850437) | metagenome | study: Metagenomic assessment of the ecological functions of the soil: analysis of the soil microbiota associated with the... | reverse complement strand
CGTGGTGGCAGGACGTCCGAGCCCGTCGTCGCTGCCGTCCGCGAGCGCTACGGCATCGACGTCACGATCCTGCGACTGATGGATACCGATCTCGATCGTCCGCATGGCGGGCAGCGTGACATATCTGGCCGAGGTCGCCCGGCCCGTGCCCGCCGAGCCATGGGGCGGGATGCTCGATGACCATCCGCTGCGCCACGCCTTCGCCCGGTCCGGCGGTCCTGCCGCCGACGTTGCCTGGGCGGAATCCGTCCTGATCGAGCGCGGACTTCGGCCGAGGGGCCGCCGGTCGCAGGTCCGCACGTGGAATCTCTCGAGCCTGTGGCGCATCCCGGTGGCGGGTCAGATCGGTCTGGCTGAAGGTTGTGCCGCCGTTCTTCGCCCATGAGGGCGCCCTGTTGGCGCGCCTCGCCGGCGAGCGAGTCCCGACGCTGCTCGGACACGACGGCGGCCGCATGCTGCTCGCGGAGATCGCCGGCGACGACCTCTACGGCGCCGAGTTGCCCCACGCTCCTGGAAATGGTGACGCTGCTCGTCGGCCTCCAACGCTCGTGGACCGGCCGCGTGGGCGAGCTGCTCGCGCTGGGATTGCCGGATTGGCGCGCTCCGGCCCTCGGCACCGCAATCGCGAAGTGTGATCGAGCGGACAGCCGATGAGCTCTCCGCCGACGACCGCGCCACGCTCAAGAGAGTTCCTGCGCGGCCTGCCCGCCCGCTTCGCCGGCGTGGCCGCCTGCGGTCTCCCCGACACGCTCGTCCATGGCGATTTCCATCCCGGCAATTTCCGCGGCGACGATCGGGCACTCACGTTGCTCGACTGGGGCGACAGCGGCATCGGCCATCCGCTGCTGGATCAGCCGGCCTTCCTCGACAGCGTGTCGGGCGATGCCGCTGCGGCCGTCCGCGAGCACTGGCTGCGGCAGTGGCGTGGCGCAGTCCCGGGCTGCAATCCCGCCCGCGCCGCGTCTCCTGCTCGCGCCTATCGCCGCCGCCCGCCGGGCCGCGATCTACCGTGGCTTCCTCGATCGCATCGAGCCGGCCGAGCACCCCTATCACCGGCACGACCCTGCCGAATGGCTGCGGCGCACGGCCGCCCTCGTCCGCGAATAGCGGTTTCGCCGCTTGACTTTCTATCGCGTAAGTTCCCATGATGTTCTTGCTGGCCGTGCGATCATCCGTCGGCCGCTCGATATTTGACATCGTGTATCGGACTATCGCTGCAAGTCGCGCGCTTGTCCAGCAGGCGAAACGCAGCAACGCAGCTCTGGCGTCCAGGCGAAGGGAGTTACGCAAAATACGATAGCTTTGAATTTCGAGTGTTCGATGCTCGACCCTCCCGCTTGACATGGACCCATCGATCATCGTCAGAGGCCGACCGCCGCCACCGTGCGTACGGTTGTTTTGCGGATTGCGTGGATACCACTCGATCACACGAAGGGATCAGCGCTCCCAGGCGACGCCGCGCTGGACATGGGGTCGATCGCTCGATTTCCGATCTGCCGCCGGATCAGATCGACTTGATCAGCCCGCCATCCACCCGCACCAGCGAGCCCGTGACATAGGCCGCCGGCGCGCTTGCCAGGAACGCCACCACGGCCGCGAACTCCTCCGGCTTGCCGTAGCGGCCCAGCGGGATGGTGGCCCGGGACTGGGCGGCGACCGCGGCCACGTCGGTGCCCTGCCGCTTGGCGTTGGCGGCGTCGATCTCCTCGACCCGCTCGGTATGGATGCGGCCCGGCACCACGCAGTTGACGGTGATGCCATGGGCGGCCACCTCGTTGGCCAGGCTCTTCGACCAGCCGACGATCGAGGCCCGCACGGCGTTGGACTGGCCGAGATTGGGGATCGGCTGCTCGACGCCGGACGAGACCACGGTGACGATGCGGCCCCAGCCCTTGTCCCGCATCGGCGGCAGCAGCTGGCGCGTCAGCTCGAAGATGCCGATGGCCATGGCCTGGTACCAGTTGCGCCAGGCCGCGGCATCGACCTGCAGGATCGAACCGGTCGGCGGCCCGCCCGTGTTGTTGACGAGGATGTCGACGCCGCCCGCCTCCAGCAGCCGCTGCGCCAGCCCGTTCACGGACGGCCTCATCGGCAAGGTCGACGATCTCCGCCCGGGCTCGCGGCGTCGTGATGGCGGCCGCCACGTCCGCCAGCCGCTCGCGGTTGCGGGCCGCCAGGACGACTTCCGCACCCTCGGCCGCCAGCGCCGTCGCAATGGCCCGGCCGAGCCCGCGGCTGGCGCCCAGCACCAGGGCGCGCTTGCCGGCGATGCCGAGGTCCATCAGCCCAGCTCCTTCAGCCGCCGGCCTGCCGCTCCATCAGCCGTCCGATCTCCGCCTTGTCGCTCGGCCGACAGCAGCGGCGCCGGCTTGCGCATGGCCGGCGAGGCGATGGCGCCGCGCTGGGCCAGCACATACTTCCGGATCGCCATGCCCGGAGGCCCGGCTGCAGCTCGTAGCGTGGGCGAGCGGCAGATAGGCGTCGAAGAGATCGGCGGCGCGCTCGAGCTTGCCGGCGAAGTGGGCGCGGCAGACCTCGACCATCATCTCCGGATAGGAGAAGCCGGTCATGGCGCCGTCAACGCCGCGCCCCAGCTCCTCCGGCAGCATGATGGCGCCGTTGCCGACGAGGATGCTGATGCGCCGGGTATCGCCGCGCTGCGAGGCCGCCCTGACCTCCGCGATCTTCGCCAGCCCCGGCCAGTCCTCATGCTTCAGCATCACGCAGCTCGGCAGCCGCTTCACGATCTCGACGATCACCGAAGGGGCGATGATCACGCCGGTCGATTGCGGATAGTCCTGCAGCACGAACGGCACCTCGGCGCCGATCGCGGCGACGCACATTGGTGTAGTAGCGCACGATGTCAGCGTCGGTCTTCAAGGTGGAAGGCGGCGCCACCATCACGCCGGCGGCCCCGGCATCCATCACTGCCGCCGTCAGCTCGCGCATGGCGGCAAAGCCGGGACTGGAGACGCCCACGACCACGGGCACGCGGTCGCCGACCCGCTTCAGCACATGGCGCGCCACCGCCACGGACTCGCCGGCCGTCAGCTTCGCGCCTCGCCCATCATGCCGAGGATGGTCATGCCGACCACGCCGCGCTCCAGGTGAGAACTCGACCATGCGGTCGACGCTGGCATAGTCGATCTCGCCATTGTCCGTGAACGGCGTGACCGCGATGATGAAGACATCGCGGGCGGATTCTGTCGAGCTTCTTCATGGAGAGTCCCTCGGCTGGTCGGCGATGGCGCGGGTCATGCGCCAGAGCGGCCGGCCTTGTCAAATCTCCGCTCATCCGCCGATAGTGAGGCTGCCCAGCCACAGCGACCGGGAGTCAAAGACATGGATGCCGAACAGCTCCGTTCCCTGCAGGCGCCCTTCAAGGCGCGCTATCGCGACGAGCCGGCCGCCGCCGTCATTACGCTCAAGGCCAGCGGCGAACTCGGCGCCGAGACCGTCACCTGCAAGGTCGACACCGGCCGCGCCCTGGTGGAAGCCGGCCTGCATCCTGCCACCGGCGGCGACGGCCTCTCGCTCTGCTCCGGCGACATGCTGCTGGAGGCGCTCGTCGCCTGCGCCGGCGTCACCCTGAAGGCGGTCGTCGACGGCCCTGTCGATCCCGATCCGCAGCGGCCGCGTGAACGCCGAGGGCGATCTCGATTTCCGCGGCACCCTCGGCGTGGCCAAGGACGCGGCGGTCGGCTTCAAGACCATCCGCCTCAGCTTCACGCTCGACACCGACGCGCCGCCGGAGCAACTTGACAAGCTGCTGACGCTGACCGAGCGCTATTGCGTCGTCTACCAGACGCTCAAGGGCACGCCGGCAACGAGCGTATCCTATCGCGTTGCCGCGGCAGCGTGAATGCAAAACGAGACGAAGGGAGGAACTGGCGATGAGGACGATCAAGGGGCCCGCGATCTTCCTGGCGCAGTTCGCCGGCGACGCGCCGCCGTTCAACAGCCTGCCGGCCATCGCCGACTGGGCCGCGGGACTCGGCTTCAAGGGGCTGCAGATCCCGACCTGGGACCGCCGCCTGTTCGACCTGGAGAAGGCCGCCGAGAGCCAGACCTACTGCGACGAGGTCAAGGGCATCCTGGCGGAGCGCGGCCTGCAGGTGACGGAGCTGTCGACGCATCTGCAGGGCCAGCTGGTGGCCGTGCATCCCGCCTACGACACCGCGTTCGACGGCTTCGCCGCCCCGCAGGTGCGCGGCAAGCCGGAGGCGCGCACCTCCTGGGCGATCGAGCAGTGCAAGCTGGCGGCCAAGGCCTCGCGCCGGCTCGGCGTCACCGAGCATGCGACCTTCTCCGGCGCGCTCGCCTGGCCCTACCTCTATCCCTGGCCGCAGCGGCCGGCCGGGCTGGTGGAGACGGCGTTCGACGAACTGGCGCAAGCGCTGGCGGCCGATCCTCGACGCCTTCGATGCCGAAGGCGTCAACGTCTGCTACGAGATCCACCCCGGCGAGGACCTGCACGACGGCGTGACCTTCGAGATGTTCCTCGAGCGCGTCGGCGGCCACAAGCGCTGCAACATCCTCTACGATCCCAGCCACTTCATGCTGCAGCAGCTCGACTATCTCGAATACATCGACATCTATCACGAGCGCATCCGCATGTTTCACGTCAAGGACGCCGAGTTCAATCCGACCGGTCGCCAGGGCGTCTATGGCGGCTTCCAGTCCTGGACCAACCGCGCCGGCCGCTTCCGCTCGCTCGGCGACGGCCAGGTCGATTTCCGGTCGATCTTCTCGAAGTTCGCGCAATACGACTTCCCGGCTGGGCGGTGCTGGAGTGGGAATGCTGTCTCAAGCATCCCGAGGACGGCGCGCGCGAAGGCGCCAAGTTCATCGCCGACCACATCATCCGCGTCACCGAGAAGGCCTTCGACGACTTTCGCCGGCGCCGGCACCGACCAGGCCGCCAACCGCCGCATGCTCGGCATCCACTGACGGAGGCCGCCATGGTCGACGCAACCTCGGACGCCAGAACCAGTCGCCCGCTCCGCCTCGGCATGGTCGGCGGCGGCCGCGGCGCCTTCATCGGCGGCGTCCATCGCCTGTGCGCACGCATGGACGGCCACTACGAGCTGGTGGCCGGCGCGCTCTCCTCCGCTCCCGAACGCGCCAAGGATCCTGGGGCCGACCTCGGCTTGGCAGCAGACCGCGCCTATACGAGCTACAGCGAAATGGCGGCGGCCGAGGCCAAGCGATCGGACGGCATCGAGGCCGTCAGCATCGTCACGCCCAACGACAGCCACCACGCCATCGCCCGCGCCTTCCTCGACCGCGGCATCGACGTGATCTGCGACAAGCCGATGACCACCACGGTGGAAGACGCGCTCGATCTCGTGCAGGCCGTGCGCAAGAGCGGCCTCGTGTTCGGCCTCACCCACAACTACACCGGCTATCCGCTGGTGCGGCAGGCGCGCGAGATGGTGGCCGCGGGCGAGCTCGGCCGCATCCGCGTCATCCAGGTCGAGTATGCGCAGGACTGGCTGGCGACGAAGCTGGAGGAGACCGGCCACAAGCAGGCGGGCTGGCGGGTCGATCCCGCAGCGCGCCGGTCCCGGCGGCTGCCTCGGCGACATCGGCACCCACGCCCACAATCTCGCCGGCTTCATCAGCGGCCTGCAGGTGACGGAGCTGGCGGCCGATCTCGGCCGCTTCGTGCCGGGCCGGCGGCTGGACGACAACGTCCATGTGATGCTGCGCTACGACAACGGCGCCCGCGGCATGCTGTGGGCGAGCCAGGTGGCGCCCGGCAACGAGAACGCGCTGCGCGTCCGCATCTACGGCGAGAAGGCCGGCCTCGAGTGGAGCCAGGAGCATCCCAACCAGCTGCGCTTCGCGCCGATGGGCAAGCCGCCGCAGACGCTCATCGCGCGGCGGCCCCAACCTCGGCCCCGCCGCGGCGCACGCCACGCGCATCCCGCCCGGCCATCCCGAGGGCTATCTCGAGGGCTTCGCCAATCTCTATCGCGATCTCGCCGAACAGATCGCGCGCGCGCCGCGCCAAGCGCAAACCCGATGCCGAGCGCGCTCCTCGTGCCGACCGTGGAGGACGGCGCGCGCGGCGTGAAGTTCATCGCGGCGGCCGTCGAATCAAGCTCCAGGAACGGCGCCTGGGTCGACGCGCGGCTCGCGCTCTAGCATCATGACGGATCAGTCCGCCGCGCAGGTTGGGGCGGGCGATGTGCCCGGTCTGCTGCGCCGCGCCGCTGCCGCCCAGCAGGCCGGCCGCCTGGCCGAGGTCGGAGCAGCTCTGCCGCATCGGTGCTCGCGACGCAACCCGGAAACGCCGACGCCCAGTTCCTGCTGGCCGGCGTCGCGGCGGCGGCGGGTCGACCGGCCGTCGCCATCGATCTGCTGCGACAGGCGATCGCGCGCCAACCAGGGCGTGCGGAGTTCCACGGCAATCTCGGCGCCATCCTCGGCCGCCTCGGCCGCCTCGACGAGGCCATCGAGTGCTTCCGCGCGGCGATCAGGCTCGATCCCGCTGCCGCCGGCGGCCATCTCGCCCTCGGCAACGCCCTGCAGGCCAAGGGCGACCTCGACGGCGCCATCGCGAGCTTTCGGGAAGGCATCGCCGCCCAGCCCGCCAATCCGGCCGCGCACGTCAATCTTGGCAATGCCTTGCGAGCGGCCGGACGGCTGGACCAGTCGGCCGCGAGCCTGCGCGAAGCAGTGCGGCTCGATCCGAGCCTGCCGGAGGCGCAGCACAATCTGGGTGTCGTGCTGTTCACGCAAGGCCATCTCGCCGAGGCCGAAGCCGCCTTTCGCGCCGCCTTGCGGCTGAAGCCCGACAGCCAGCTCGCCTTCCGACAGCTGGCGCTCGTGCTGATCGCGTCCGGCCGGCTCGACGAAGCCGCGCACTTTCTGATCGAGCCCGTGCGCGAACAGCGCCGCCCGGGCGCGGCCGGCGATGCCGCGACATTTCGCCAGACCAACCGCGTGAAACTCCAGCACGATGCCGACCAGCTCTCCTACCTTGTCGACCGACAGTTAGCACCGGGCAGACTTGGCCGATGTGGTCGCCGAGCATCAGGCGCTGCTCGCGCAGATCGCGCGATGACCGTACGATCGAGATCGCGCCGGCGGCTTGGCCCGCGCCTCGCTGCGCAATACAACCGCCTGATCACATCTGCGCGGATACGCCGGCGCCGGCTCGGAGGGCGCCTTGAGCGCCGGCTGGGATGGCGACCGCGATCGAGCGCGACTACCGCGCGCATGCGCCCGGGTTCACCTGGTTCGACGGGCTGCTGACGCCGGCGGCGCGGCTGGAGCTGTGGCGGTTCTGCGTGGAATCCACCGTCTGGTTCCAGATGACCTTCAAGAACGAGGTCAGCGCCACGCTCTTCAACGGCTTCTGCTGTCCGCTGCTGCTGCAGATCGCGCAGGAGCTGCGCCAGCGGCTGCCGGGCCTGTTGGGCGGTCATGCCGCTCTCGCTGGCCTGGGCCTACAAGTATTGCGGACCGTTCTCTGGCCTGGGTCCGCATGCCGACGACGGCGCGGTGGCCGTGAACTTCTGGCTCACGCCCGACGAGGCGAACGAGGATCCGGAGCGGGGAGGGCTCGTGATCTGGGACCGGCTCGTGCCGGACCACTACCTGCGGCGCGATCGCTCGGCGCAGCAGCAGATCATCCAGTCATTGATCCAGGAACCCGGCGCGACCGCCGTCACCAGTGCCCTATCGCTGCAATCGGGCCGCGATCTTCGACGGCATGATCGTGCACTCGACCGACCAGTTCCGCTTCAAGGACGGCTACGAGAACCGCCGCATCAACATCACCCTGCTCTACGGCCGCACCGACTAGGCGGCATCGGGCCGCTCCGCCGGGCATGATCGGTAGCGTGAGTTTCTGCGTCAGCCGCAGGACGCTGAGTTCGGTCTGCTTGCCGGCGCGGTCGGCGGTCAGCAGCCGGTGCAGCGCGTCGACGCCGGTCACGGCCGCGCCGTCGAATCCGACGATGGTGTCGCCGACTTGCAGGCCCGCGACGGCCGCCGGGCTGCCGGGCGCGATCGACATCACGCGCGCGCCGGCTTCCGTCCTGCAGCCCGTGGAAGCGGACCATGCGCCGCGGCAATGCCACCGTCTGCCCGCCGACGCCGATGTAGCTGCGCCGCACCTTGCCGTGGCGCAGCAGCTCGGCCACCACGAACTTCGCGGTGTTGCCGGCGATGGCGGAAACAGAGGCCCTGGGCCGGGCGGATGATGGCGGTGTTGATGCCGATGATGCGGCCCTGCGCCGTCACGAGCGGCCCGCCGGAATTGCCGGGGTTGAGCGCGGCATCGGTCTGCACGATGTCGTCGATCAGCCGGCCGGTGCCCGATCGCAGCGAGCGTCCCAAGGCGCTGACCACGCCGGCGGTCACCGAGCATTGAAAGCCGAAGGGATTGCCGATGGCGATCACCAGCTGGCCGACGCGGATGGCGCCGGAATCGCCGAGCTCGGCATGAACGAGGTGGTCGGCGTGCAACCTCAGGACGGCGAGATCGCTGTCGGGATCGTCGCCCACGAGATAGGCCGGGAACGAGCGTCCATCGGTGAGCGTCGCTTCGATTGCGCTCGCGCCATGCACGACATGGCTGTTGGTCAGAACGAAGCCGTCGGGGGTGAAGATCACGCCCGGATCCGGAGCCGAGAGGAACCTCGCTCGTCGGCGCCGCACTGCCCTGGCCGCGCTGTCTCACTTGCAGATGGACAACCGCCGGCGCCACGCGATCGACCGCCGTCGCGACCGCCTGCGAATAGGCATCGAGCAGTTGAGCATCGTCTTGATCCGGCGTCGATCGGCTCGCGCGCCGTTGGCCCATCGGCGATGGGCCTGAATCCGTCTAACATGCTTATTCATCCTTGCTCGGAGTGACTCGCTGCACTGAATCTTGGCAGCGATCGAGCCGGCTTCAAGTCGTGCGCTTCTCCAGGACGCGCAGCAGTTCCTCGATCTTCTCGACCTGCTCGTCCGCCTTGCCGCCGCGGATGGCGTCCTGGACGCAATGCGCCACGTGGTCCTTGAGCACCTCGTCCTCGACCTTCTTGAGGGCGGCACGCACGGCCTGCAGCTGCGTCAGGATGTCGATGCAATAGCGCTCTTCATCGATCATCCGCTCGATGCCGCGCACCTGGCCCTCGATGCGGCGCAGGCGCGACCGGCAGGAAGTCTGCGTTTTCGGCTTCATGATCTTGACACTATACCCCGTAGGGTATATATGGCAAGGTCGCAATTGCGAGTGGCGTTGCCGCCACGGGCGGGGAGTCGACAGTGAATGAGTTGATTGAAACGGCCGGGCAAATGCCGCTTGGCGACCTCGGCCGTCGATCCGGTGTGCGGCATGACCGTCGATCCCGCACAGGACGGCGCATCGTGCCGCAGCATGACGGTCGTCCCTGGTTCTTCTGCTCGGCCGGCTGCCGGGCAAAGTTCATGGCTGACCCCGCGCGCTTTGCCGGCGCGCTGAAGCCGACCTGCTGCGCGCATCACGATCACGATCCTGCGCGCGAGGGCGGCTGCCGCGTGCGGCCGCCGCCGAGTCCGGGGACCGTCTACACCTGCCCGATGCACCCGGAGGTGCGCCAGCAAGGCCCGGGAGCCTGTCCCGAATGCGGCATGGCCTTGGAGCCGGCGGGCGTGCCTGCGACGACACGCGTCGAGTACACCTGTCCCATGCATCCGCAGATCGTGCAGGACCATCCCGGCAATTGCCCGATCTGCGGGATGGCGCTCGAGCCGCGCACCGTGACGGTCGAGGCGGCGGCGAACCCGGAACTCGCTGGACATGACGCGGCGCTTCTGGATCGGCGCCGCGCTGACGCTGCCGGTGCTCCTGCTCGCCATGGGTCCGCATCTCATCGGGTTTCCTTCGCACGAGCTGGTCGCGCCGCGCCTGTCGGCCTGGCTGCAATTTGCCCTCTCGACGCCCGTGGTGCTGTGGGGCGGCTGGCCGTTCTTCGAGCGCGGCTGGCGGTCGATCGTGACCTGGCGTCTCAACATGTTCACGCTGATCGCGATCGGCACCGGCGCGGCCTTTCTCTACAGCACCGTCGCCACCGTGGCGCCGCAACTGTTTCCGCCCTCCTTCCGCGGACCGATGGGAGATATCGGCCTCTATTTCGAGGCCGCCGCGGTCATCACCGTGCTGGTATTGCTGGGGCAGGTGCTGGAGCTGCGGGCGCGCGAGCGCACCAGCGGCGCCTTGCGTGCGCTCCTCAAGCTGGCGCCGAAGACGGCGCGCCGGCTGGTGGCCGGCGGCGATGACGAGGAGGTGCCCGTCGAGCGGATCCAGGTCGGCGACCGCCTGCGCGTGCGTCCCGGCGAGAAGCTGCCGGTGGACGGAATCGTGCGGGAGGGCCGCAGCGCCGTCGACGAGTCGATGGTGACCGGCGAATCCCTGCCGGTCGAGAAGAACTCCGGCGACAAGGTCATCGGCGGCACGCTGAACGGCAGCGGCAGCCTCGTGATTCAGGCCGAGAAGGTCGGCGCCGAGACGCTGCTGTCGCAGATCGCGCAGATGGTCGCCGAGGCGCAGCGCAGCCGGGCGCCGATCCAACGGCTGGCCGACACGGTCTCGTCGTGGTTCGTGCCGGCGGTCGTCGCGATCGCCGTTCTTGCCTTTCTTGCCTGGTTGCTGTTCGGGCCACAGCCGGCGTTCGCCTTCGCCCTGATCGCGGCGGTGAGCGTCCTCATCATCGCCTGCCCCTGCGCCCTCGGACTGGCGACGCCGATGTCGATCATGGTCGGCGTCGGCCGCGGCGCCCAGGCCGGCGTGCTCATCAAGAGCGCGGAAGCGCTCGAGCGGTTGGAGAAGGTCGATACGCTCGTCGTCGACAAGACCGGCACGCTGACCGAAGGCAAGCCGCGCGTCACCGCGATCCTGCCGCGGCCCGGGTTCGACGAGGCCGCTGTGATCCGGTTCGCGGCCAGCCTGAGCGGTCGAGCGAGCATCCGCTGGCGGCCGCGATCATCGCCGAGGCGCTGGCTCGCGGCGCCAGCCTGGCGCGACGCACACAGATTTCCGCGCCGAGACCGGCATGGGAGTCGTCGGGCGGATCGACGGCCGTCGCGTGGCGCTCGGCAACGTCAAGCTGCTCGAAACGCTTGCGCGTCGCAACGGCAGGCATCGCGGGGGATGCCGACCGGCTGAGATCGGAAGGCGCAACTGGTGATGTTCCTCGCCGTCGACGATGCCATCGCCGGCCTGATCGCTGTTGCCGACCCCGTGAAGGCCTCGACTCCGCCGACGCTGGAAGCCCTGAGGGCGGCCGGCCTGCGCATCGTCATGCTGACGGGCGATCACCGCGCGACGGCCATGGCGGTCGGCGCGCCGGCTCGGCATCGACGAGGTGGAAGCCGAGGTCCTGCCGCAGGACAAGGGCGCGGCGGTGCGCAAGCTGCGCCAGCAGGGCCGTGTCGTCGCCATGGCCGGCGACGGCGTCAATGATGCCCCGGCGCTGGCGCGAGGCCGACGTCGGCATCGCCATGGGCACCGGCACCGACGTGGCGATCGCCAGCGCCGGCGTGACGCTGGTGAAAGGCGATCTCTCGGGCCTGCTGCGGGCCCGGCCGCCTCAGCCGCGCGACCATGCGCAACATCCGCCAGAACCTGTTCCTGGCCTTCGTCTACAACGCGCTCGGCGTGCCGCTCGCGGCCGGCGTGCTCTACCCCTTCACGGGAACGCTGCTCTCGCCGATCGTCGCCGCCGCGGCGATGAGCCTGAGTTCGGTTTCCGTCATCACCAATGCGCTTCGGCTGAGCCGCGTGCGCCTGTAGGAGCATCCGCGGTCGGAACCGGGACGCGTGATGTCGCTGGTCGCGGGAGCGTCTGACTGACTTGAGCAACTTCTATAATATATGAATAGTTGTTCACATGAATAGATCAACCATCACGCGCCGCTCGTCCTGCTCCGCCCCTGCTGCTTGCCGATGAGCATGCGGCCGAGCTGGGCCGATCTTTTCCGCTTGCTCGGCGATCCCACGCGCCTGCGCATCGTCCCTCACCCTGTCTGATGCGCCGACCGCGGTCGGTGAGATCGCTGATCGGCTGGATCTTGAGCGCCTCGCTGGTCAGCCATCACCTGCGCTCGCTGCGCGCTGCCCGCATCGTCCGGTCCGAGCGTCAGTGGCAAGCAGGTGTTCTATGCGGCGGCCGACGACCACGTCCGCTGCGTCGTCGTCGACATGCTCGAGCATGTCGCCGAGCCGCAGGGCGACGAGGACTGAGATGTCCGCCTCCTGCTGCCACCATGACGATCATCCGCCGGCGCGACGACGAGTGGCTTCCGCCGCGTCCTCTGGATCGCGCTTGCCGTCAATGCCGGGCATGTTCCTGGTCGAGGGTATCTCCGGCCTGCTCGGCGATCTCGGTGTCGCTGCAGGCCGATGCGCTGGATTTCTCGGCGATGCCGCCAACTACGGCCCGGCCTCGCCATGTGCTCGGCCTGACCCTCACCCATCGGGCCACGGCAGCCCTGATCATGGCGCGTCTCCATGGGCCTGTTCGGCCCAGCGGGTCGTCGGCTCGCGCCGTCACAATATCGGTCGGCAGACCGTGCCCAGCCCGGCGGTCATGGGCGCCGTCGGCTTCCTCGCCCTGGTCTGCCAACTCGGCGTCGCCGCTGCTGCTCTATCGCCACCGCGCGGGCGACAGCAACCGCCGCTCGGTCTGGCTGCTGCACCGCGCAACGACGCCATCGGCAATCTCGGCGGTCACGCTGGCCTGCCTCCGGCGTCTTCGCCAGCGGCAGCGCTCTGGCCCGACCTGGCGTGTCCGCCGTCGTCATGGCCGTCGCTCGCCCTGTCGTCCTCCCACCGCGTGATCTTGCAGGCGGTGCGGTGAGATCAGGGAGCGTTTCCGCGCCCGAGTCGCGGCCGAGTAGATCGTCCCGGCGCCTACGCCGCGGGCGAGGTGCGACCTCGGCCTCTTGACAGCGCACCGCCACCGACTTCACCCCTGTGCCACGAATCTAGGCGGCAGTTCACTGCTCGCCTGACGGGAACCGAGTGGGAAGATGGCGACGCTCCTCGACGTCAGAGGACTGAGCAGGCATTTCGGATCCATCACCGCCGTCGACAATCGTGAGCTTCGCGGTCGAGCGCGGCGGCGTGCTCGGTTTCGCGGCCCGAACGGCGCCGGGCAAGACGACGACCATGCGCATGATCGCCGGTTTCCGGCGCCGAGCACCGGACGGCCATCGTCTGCGGCGCCGATGTCGGCACCGATCCGGTGGCGGTGAAGCGCCGGCTCGGCTACTTCGCCGGAAGGCGCGCCGCTCTATGTCGATATGACGCCGCGCCGGCTTCCTCGAGTTCGTCGCCTCCATCCGCGGCCTCGCCGGCGCCGATCGGCGCGCGGCGGCTGGACGACGTGGTCGAGCGCATGCATCTCGGCGGCGTTCTTCGCCAGCGCATCGAGACGCTCTCCAAGGGCTATCGCCGCCGCGTGGCGCTGGCCCAGGCCATCCTGCACGATCCGGACGTGCTGCATCCTCGACGAGCCGACCGACGGCCTCGATCCCAACCAGAAGTACGAGGTCCGCGAGCTGATCCGCACCATGGCGCCCACGCAAGGCGATCGTCATCTCTGACGCATATCCTCGAAGAGGTCGAGGCGCCTCTGCAATCGGGCGATCATCATCGCCCGCGGCCGCGTGGTCGCCGATGGCACGCCGGAGGTCGCTGCGCGCGCGCTCCGACCGGCACAACGCCGTCACGCTTGCGGCTCGAGCGCGGGCGAGGCGCAGCGGCGCGATCGCAGGTGCTGCAGCCGCTGCCGCAAGTGGCGCGCGTCGACCTGATGGCGCAGGTCGACGGCGTGGTCGACCTCGCTGGTGCGGCCGGCGAACGGCCGCAGCATCGCCGCGCGGAAGTCGGCGCCGCCCTGCGCGCGCAGGGGGTCGGCGTCGAGGAGCTCTCCAGCGAGCGCGGCTCGCCTGGACGACGTCTTCCGCACCATCACCAGCGCGCCTGAGCCTGACATCAGCGATGCGCAACGTCGTCATCATAGCCAGGCGCGAACTGGCGGCCTACTTCAGCTCGCCGCTCGCCTATGTCTTCATCGTCATCTTCCTGGCCCTGGCGGGCGCGCTCGGCTTCTATCTCGGCGCCTTCTTCGAGCGCGGCCAGGCCGATCTCGGCTCGCTTCTTCCTGTTCCATCCCTGGCTGTTCATGATCCTGGTGCCGGCGATCGGCATGCGGTTGTGGGCGGAGGAGCGGCGCTCCGGCACGATCGAGCTGCTGATGACGCCTCGCCGATCACGCCGATCGAGGCGGTGCTCGGCAAGTTCCTGGCCGCCTGGGCGTTCACGACCATCGCCTGGCCGCTCACCTTCCCGATGTGGCTCACGGTCAACTATCTGGGCGCGCCGGACAACGGGATCATCGTCGCCAGCTACATCGGCAGCTGGCTGATGGCGGGCGCCTTCCTGGCCTTGAGCTCCTGCCTCTCGGCCCTCACCAAGAACCAGGTGATCGCCTTCATCGTCGGCGCCGCCGTCTCCTTCCTGTTCCTGATGAGCGGCCTCGATCTGGTGCTCGATGCCTTCCGCGGCTGGGCGCCGGCGCTATGTCGTCGATCTCGTCGCCTCGCTCTCCTTCCTCACCCATTTCGCCGCCATCGCGCAAGGGCGTCATCAGCCTGCCGACGGTGGTCTTCCTGGTCTCGCTGATCCTGCTCTGCCTGTTCATCAACACGCAGGTCATCGAGATCGAGAAGGCGGCCTAGGAAGGCGCATCATGCAGCAGACTCTGCGACGAATGAACCGCGGCACGCTCACCGTCATCGGCGTGGCCCTCGCCGTCGTCTGTTTCCTCGGCCGTCAACCTGTTCTCGACGCTCCAGCTCGGCGCCGCCCGCCTCGACCTCACGGAGAACGGCCTCTACACCCTCTCCGACAGCACCGCCGGCCATGCTCAAGGGCGATGAAGGAGCCGGTGAAGCTGCGGCTCTACTGCCTCGCGCCTGCTGCTCGACAGCAACCCCGCCATCAAGCCCTATGCGGCGCGCGTGCGCGAGGTGCTGGCGAGCTACGTCAAGCTGTCGGGCGACAGGATCTCGCTGGAGGTCATCGACCCCGAGCCGTTCTCGCCCGAGGAGGACCGCGCCGCCGCCTTCGGCCTGCGCGGCGTTGCCCTACGATCCGACCGGCAATCGCGGCTATTTCGGCCTGGTCGGCACCAACACCACCGACGACACCAGACTCCATCCCGTTCCTGGCGCCGGATCGCGAGGCCCTTCCTCGAATACGATCTCACGCGGCTGGTCTCACAACCTCGCCCACCCGGCCAAGCCGGTGGTAGCGCGTGCTCGACGGCCTCGGCATCAACGGCGGGCCGCAGAGCAACTATCGGCCGTGGCAGATCTACGAGCAGATGCGCCAGTTCTTCGATCTCGCGCATCATGGCCGGCGACATCGACAAGTTCGGCGACGACGTCAAGGCGCTGGTCATCATTCATCCCCATGACCTCAGCGACAAGACCCAGTTCGCCATCGATCAGTTCGTGCTGCGCGGCGGTCCCGACCATGCTGTTCGTCGATCCGCTGGCCGAGAACATGCAGCGCAACGCCCAGATGGGCGCGCCGCCGCCGAACGTCGCCTCGAACCTCGAGCAGCTGATGAGGGCCTGGGGCGTCGCGCTCTCGCCCGGCAAGGTGGTCGGCGACCGCCGCACCGCGATGCAGGTGCAGGCGATGAGCAACGGCCGCGCCGTCATCACGCAGTACCTGCCCTGGCTTGCCATCGGCAAGGACTCCATCGACCGGAACGACGTCGGTGACGGGCCAGCTCGAGGTGCTCCGGCTGTTCAGCGCCGGCGCGCTTGTAGCCGGCTCCCGGGAGCGACCACCGAAGCTGGAGCCGCTGGTGGCAGTCGAGCCCCGATTCCATGCTCATCGACGCCCAGCAGCTGCAGATGATGCCCGATCCGGCCGGCCTCATGAACGCGCTTCCAGCCGAGCGGCCTCTAGCTACCGCGCTGGCGGCGCGCATCAGCGGTCCGGCCAAGAGCGCCTTCCCGACGGCGCGCCGGCGCCGGCCAAGGCCGCCGACGCCGACGGCGCCAGTGCGAATGCGCGCCACCACGAGCCGCGACGACGGCGCCGGCCGCGCCGTCGCTTGAAGAATCGAGCCAGCCGATCAACCTGGTGGTGGTCGCCGATGTCGACATGCTCTCCGACGAAGCGTGGTTGAACGTCCAGGACAAGGCGGCGACGCCCAGATGGCCATGCCGATCGCGCACAATGCCGATCTCGTGATCAACGCGATCGAGAACCTGGCCGGCGGCGCCGCGCTCGCCAACTCTGCGCGGGCGCGGGCTCTCCAACCGTCCGTTCACCACGTATCGACCGCATCCGCACCGAGGCCGAGGCCAAGTACCTCGCCACCGAGGAGGAGCTGAGCAAGGAGCTCGAGGCGGCGCAGAAGAAGCTGGCCACGCTTGAGGTCGACCCGAAGGCGGGGGCGAGCTGCCGCAGTGCTGCTGACGGCCGAGCAGCAGGAAACCGTGCGTACGTTCCGCGCCCAGGTCCTCACGCTGCGGGCCCAGCTGCGCGAGGTGCAGCACGCCCTGCAGCAGGACATCGACCGGCTGCAGACCTGGGTGATGCTGGCCAATATCGCGGCGGTTCCCGCCCTCGTTGCCCTCCTGGCGCTGATCGTTGCGCTGTGGCGGCGGGCGCGGCGGCACCGGACGCGCGCGGCCGCGGCGGCTGAGCGAAGGGCAGGGACCCGCATGAAGCCGACCACGTTCCTCGTCGTGCTCGCCGCCACCGCCGTCAGCGTGGTCGCGGCGGGTTATGCCGTCGTGTCGGAGAGCCGCATCCAGGCGCCGGCGGCGGCGGGCGGGGCGCCGGTATTCGGCGACCTGCTGGCGCCGCGCCAACGACGTGCAGAGCGTCACGGTCGCCAGCGCCTCCGGCAAGTTCACGATCGCGCGCAAGGGCGACGGCTGGGCGCTCGCCGAGAAGGACGGCTATCCGGTCGCCGCCGACAAGCTGCGCCAGCTCGTGGCCGGCCTGGCCGACCTGCGGCTGCTGGAGGCGAAGACCGACCAGCCGGACCGCCATGCGCGGCTCGAGGTCGAGGACATCGCGGCCAAGGACGCCAAGTCGAAGCAGGTCACGCTCGCCGGCGCCGACGGCAAGCTGCTCGCCGATCTGCATCGTCGGCAAGCAGAACTACACGTCCGACTTCAACGGCCTGCACGGCATCTACGTGCGCAAGCCCGGGAATGCGCAGGCCTGGCTGGCGCAAGGCTCGGTCGAGGTGCCGACCGCCGCCGTCGACTGGGTCGACCGCACGGTGGTCAATGTCGCCGAGGACAAGATCCAGCGCCTGCAGTTCGAGCCGACGGCCGCGCCCGCGCTGACCGTGAGCAAGGCCGACAAGGCGGCGGCCGACTTCACGCTGGCGCCGCTGCCCGAGGGCAAGAGCGCCGATCCCGACGCCCTCAAGCGGCTGACCGGAGGTCTTCACCGCCGTCGAGCTCGACGACGTGCGCGCCGACAAGGACACCGACAAGGCCGTGAAGGCCTGGCGCCGCCGAAGGCCGCCACCTTCGACGGGCTGACCTTGAAGGCGGAGCTGCTGGCCATGGACGGGGGCACCTGGTTGCGCCTGAAGGCATCGGCCGCCGAGGGCAGTGCGGCGGCGGCCGAGGCCAAGACCATCAACGACCGCGTGGCCGGCTGGCTCTACAAGCTGCCGCAGTTCAAGGCCGCCCTCCTGCAGCCGAAGGTCGACGACTTCCTGAAGAAGCCGGAGGGGTAGTCGCCGCCAGTTGGCGAGAACCGGGCGACCCTTCCTTCGCCCGCCGACCTTGCTTCGCTCGTCGAAGCGGGCTTCGCGAAGGCGGGTGGACCCCATGCCCAGCGGAGAATGACGTCCAGGGGGCGGCCGATACCCGATCGGCTGACCGTAGGCTCCCCTGCGCAAAGTCGCGGAACAACCTTACGCATCGGCGAAGTCTGTGTCCGATGAACCCCTATGCCCAGCGGGAAATGACGCCCTGCGGACCGTCCTCTCGACGACGGGACCGTTGTTGGCCCTATTCACGATGTCAAACATCGACCGGAGAATTGCTCTCCAGGGCATGAACAATATAGGAACAAATCGGTAGTCGTCAAGTCGGAGGCGGCTTGAAATGATCGCCGCGGCAGCCAACGTGAGGATCAGTTCTCGCCGCCGCGATCGAAAGGCCGGTCGACACCAGTGATCGCGGGCAGCGAATGGGGATAGATGGTTCCAGAACTGCACGACCGTGACTTAGGGCCGGGGCCGACCGGCAGGCGCTCGGGAAGGGTCCGCTGGTTCAGGGCCGCGCGGTTCGCTTTCGCCGCTCTGTGGCATTGTCGTGGCGTCACTGGCGGGAGGCGCGTTCGGGCGACTTTCTCCGGCCTCGATCGGCGCCGCGCCGGGCCCTGCCCCCACCGCCGACGCGCAACGCGACTCCGTCCGCAGTCTGCTGCGTCCGCCTGCCGAGATCGTTGCAAAGCGCCCCGATCTGGCGCTCCGGCGATGCCGGCGGCCCGCAGCCCGGACCGTATTCCGGCCGCGATCCCGGCGCCCCGGCAAAGCGTCGCCTGGCTGGTCGGAAACGAACCTGGTTCGGTTTCCAGCCACGACCGCGAGCCGCGATGGCTCGCCGTCCGCGCCGGCTATTCGCGCGCACCTCCGACGGCGATCGGCCGCCTCTCGGATCGCCGCCTGAACAGGGCGGGGTCCGGCCGCAGCCGCCGGATCTGGGACATCCGGCTGACATAGCGCAGCGGCCGCCTGCGCGTGCAGGCCGGCCGTCATGCGGCGATGGCCCGTTCCGAGCGGTCCCGACACCTCCGCCTCGGAGACGCCCATGTTCCCGTCACGCTGGAAGCTCGCGAGCTATGCGCTCGTGGTCCTCATCGGCTCGCCTTGTCGCAGCGCCCAACTCTTCACCCGCGATCAGCTGAACCTTCTGCCGAGCTGGCTGCCCACGCCGCAGGTCGCGCTCGGCCTCGATCTCAAGGGCGGATCCCACCTCGTGCTCGAGGTTCGATGCGGCGGCGGTGGCGCGCGAGCGACTTCGGCGTGATCGCCGACCGACGCGCGAACCGCACTTGCTGCAGGCGGCAATCGCCGGTGTCGGTGTCAGGGTGTCCGATGGCGCGGTCGTCGTCCGGCTTCCCGACGAGAGGGAGCGCGGCGGTCGAGGAAGTCCTACGCGGGCTCGTCTCGACCGTGACCGGCCATGGCTTCGGTGCTTCGCAGCCGGATATCGAGATCGCCCGGGAGTCGAAGGCCGAGTTCCACCTCCGCCCGACTGCGGCCGCCCTCGACGCACGCATGGACAGCGCGGTGGAGCAGAGCCTCCCGATCGTCGAGCGCCGGATCAACGAAGTCGGCGTCGTCGAGCCGACGGTCCAGCGCCTCGGCGCCGACCGCATCCTCGTGCAACTTCCCGGCGTCCAGGACCCGCCGCGCGTGAAGAAGCTCCTGGGCACGACGGCGAAGATGACGTTTCATCTCGTGGTCGCCCAGCTCGATCCTTCGGCGTTGCGCGGCGGCCCGCTGCCGACGGGCGTGATCGTCGCCCCGGCGGCCGAGGGTGACGCCAACTATCCGATCCAGTCGGAGCCGATGCTGCAGGGCGACCGGCTCGTCGATGCGGCGCTGGCCTTCGACGAGCGCACGGGACAGCCGGTGGTGTCCTTCCGGTTGGACTCCGTCGGCGCCAAGACGTTCGCCGACATTACGCGCGTTCATGTGGGGAGCCCTTTGCCATCCTGCTCGATGGCAAGGTGCTGAGCGCGCCCGTCATCCGCGAACCGATCACCGGCGGTTCCGGCCAGATCAGCGGCGACTTCACGCGCTGCCGAGGCGTCGTCGCTGGCGGCGCTGCTGCGGGCCGGCGCATTGCCGGTGCCGCTCACGGTCATCGAAGAGCGGACGGTCGGTCCCGATCTCGGCGGCGACGCCATCCGCATGGGCGCAATCACCGGCCTGGCCGGCTTCGCCTCGTCTGCGCCTTCATGATCGCGCTCTACTGGGCGCTGGGGGCTGGTCGCGAACATGGCGCTCGCCGTCAACGTCGTGCTGACCTTCGCCGGCCTCTCGCTGTTCGGCGCCACGTCTCACGCTGCCCGGCATTGCCGGCATCGTGCTTGGGCATCGGGCTCGCCGTCGATGCCAACGTGCTGATCAACGAACGCATCAAGGAGGAGGCGCGCAGGGGACGCAGCGCGGCGGCGGCGCTCGATCACGGATTCAAGCGCGCCTACCACACGATCGTCGATTCTGAACGTCACCACGCTGATCGCCACGCTGCTGCTGTTCTGGTTCGGGTCGGGTCCGGTGCGGCTTCGCCGTGACCATGGGCCTGGGCATCGTGACTTCGATGTTCACGGCCGTTGCGATCGTGCGGGCGGTGATGGCGACGTGGGTCCACCGGCGGCGGCCGAAGCAGTTTCTGATACAGCCTCCTGCTGCGGCTGAACCTGCCTGCCGACGGCGTCGAGCATCCGGTTCATGCGCGCGCTTCCTCGGCATCGCCGTCTCGATGCTGCTGTCGATCGCCTCGGTGACGCTGTTCATCACGCCCGGCCTCAACTATGGCATCGATTTCGCCGGCGGCATTCTCATGGAAGTGAAGACCCCGCAGCCCGCCGATCTCGCGGCGATGCGCGGCAGTCTCGACGGCCTGCATCTCGGCGAGGTCGCCCTGCAGGAGTTCGGCGATGCCTCCACGCTGCTCGTCCGGATCGAACGCCAGCCCGGCAACGACGCCGTCCAGCAGGCCGCCGCCGACCGCGTGAAAGCGCGCCGTCGACGCGGTTGCGCCGGGATCGCGTATCGAGCGCACCGAGGTGGTCGGACCGAAGGTCAGCGGCGAGCTCGCCCGGACCGGCGTCATCGCGGTGATCCTCGCGAGCGTCGCCATGCTGGCCTACATCTGGGTCCGCTTCGAGTGGCCGTTCGCGGTCGGCGCCATCGCGACGCTCGTGTTGGACGTGACGAAGACCGTGGGGTTCCTCGCGCTCACCGGCCTGGACTTCAACCTCACCGCCATTGCCGCGGTGCTCACGCTGATCGGCTACTCCGTGAACGACAAGGTCGTGGTCTATGACCGCATGCGCGAGAACCTCCGGCTGCATCCGGAGATGCCGCTGCGACAACTCATCGACCTCAGCATCAACCAGACCTTCCTGCGCAGCCTCTACACCTCGGCGACGGCGTTGCTCGCCCTGCTGCCGATGGCGATCTGGGGCGGTCCGGCGATCGCCAGCTTCGCCCTGCCCATGCTGTTCGGCATCATCGTCGCCGCCAGTTCGTCGATCTTCATCGCCGCGCCGATCCTGCTGTTCCTGGGAGAGCGCCGGTGGCGGCGGAAGACGGAGGAGGGCGGCGTCGTACTGGCCGAGCAGGGAATGCGGCCAGCGGAATAGATGTCGCGATACGATCCCTTGGGTGCCGGCGGGTAGAACCGCGATATAAGTAGTCCACCCATCGCAAAGGGCACGGCTGATCGTGGTTGATCAACCGATAACGCCTCGTTGATACGCCGGTCAGAATCGAGGTCCGAGCGTTTCCGCCGCGGAAGCCGGTGACTCTCATGGCGCTCCACACATTCCCATCCGGTTCGCGGTGGCAATCGCAGGCCACATTTCTCGCTGACGACAACGGCGGTGTGGATGTGGCTCGCCAGGCGCCCGTATCGGGCACATATGAGGGCGTTTCTCCGATGGGACTCTTCTGGTCGGCGGAGAGATTGCCGGGCAAGCTCCAGCTGGCCGCAGGCGGCGGCGTCATTCAGCCGATCCCACGTTCATCTGGAAGCAGAAGCGCCACCGTGGCGCGCGCCGAATTGACGATAGAGCGGCGAGTTGCCGCGCCGGGAGTTACCAGGCATCCGCTGGACTTCGCAGGGCGTTGTCGGTACGCTGTTCCTCCCGCCGGGCGGCGGGCCGCATCCTGCGGTTATCGATGCTCAGTGGCGGTGGTGGCGGCATTGACGAGTATAGAGGCGCGATCTTGGCATCGCACGGCTATGCCGCTGCTCTTCTGTCTCGGCTACTTCTGGCCTACCGGTCTGCCGCGCGGTCTCGTCCAACATCCCTCTCGAGTATTTCGAGGGCTGCAATTCTGTTGGATGCGGGCCCAGTCTTGGCTGCGAGATCACTTTCTTGCCGTCTGGGGTGAATCCCGCGGCGGCGAGCTTGCTCTCCTGCTGAGGCTCCAATTTTCCCGAGATCAATGCTGTCGTCGCCTGGGTTCCTGAGCGGCGTCGTTTTCTGGGCTCTTGGCCACGCCGGACCAGGAGACACGCGACCGCGAGCAGCATGGACGTTCCGCGGAAGGCGCTGCCCTATCTCCAGGAGTTCAACTCGAATCTCGGCGCGGCGCCGGCGGCCGAGCGCGGCCGGCCGGTGGCCTACACGCCTTTTACCTAAGTCATCTTCGGGACAAACAGGCTGTCGAGCGTGCCGTCATCCCCGTGGAGAATACGAAGGGCCCCGTTCTTCTTGTCTCGGGTAGCGATGATCGTATGTGGCCATCGTCGGCACACTGGCGGACATCGCATTTCATCGGTTGGAAGCAACAAGCACCCGTATCCATATAGGCATCTGAAGTACGCGGGCGCCGGCCACTTGATCCGCGTGCCATACGGTCCCCCGACATCCCGATCGTTCGGTCTGGCCGTGGATGGACTCGAGGGATACTTGTGCAGCGTCGCGCGGTACGCCGAAGGCCGACGCCGATGCCAGCGTTGACGCGTGGAAAAGTACGCTCGATTTTCTCCGGGAGGGTGCCGACTTACGCCGATAGCTGGTTGTCAGTTTTGGCGGGAAACAACCGGTGAACGTTCGCGTGTGCACAATCCGTTTAGCGCAAGAGATTGGCCATCTGCAGGACGAACGAGATGGGCGCACGCTCTGTTGGTCTGGCGTGATGACCGAGGTATAAAGAGAGGGTGTGCCGGCAGGAGGAAACTGGCCATGTACACCAAGCAGGCGCTGCGGGAACTCGGGGGTGACCGGCGGGGAGATGAGCGAGGCACAGCGGCAGTCGCTCGACGAGAACGGGTTCTTCATCCAGGAGGGCGTGTTCACGCCGGCGCAATGCCGCGTCATGGCCGAGGAGTTCGATCGGCTGCATGCGCGCGAGGGCGACAAGGGCGGGCAGGAGGTGCATGTGGAGCCGGGAGCGCCGCGCGTCTCCGACATCTTCAACAAGACCGCCGTCTATGACTGCTGCCTGGAGATCAAGCCGTTCCTGGCGGCGTCGCACTATCTGCTCGGCGAGTTCAGCTGCACGGCGCCAACCTGCGCGATCCGCTCAAGGGACGCGGGCAGCAGGACCTGCATGTCGACGTGCCCAAGCTGTTCGACGACGACTGGTGGGTGGCCAACGCCATCGTCACCTTCGACGACATGACCGACGACAACGGGCCGACGCGGGTGGTGCCGGGCTCGCACCGCTGGCAGCCGATGAACGTGCCGTACGTCAATATCGGCGACTGGCAGCCGGGGCCGCTCGACTCCGGAAGAGCAGGCGCGGGTGCCGAAGGACCTGGCGGCGCCCTATCCCGGCGAGGTCCGGGTGACCGCGCCCAAGGGCGCCGTCATCGTCATCAACTCCTCGCATGTGGCATGCCGGCACGACGAATGCCAGTGGCGCCCGCCGCCGCGTGCTCCATCTGACCTACACGCGCCGCGACCTGCCGCAGCAACTGCGTGCAGCGCGAGTACCTGACGCCTGCGCTCTACGAGCGCATGAGCCCGGCGCACCGGCTTCCTCATGGACATCGAGGAACTGCCGGCGGGCGCGTCTGCGTGATGCGCGCCGCGCGACGCGCGCATGCGCGGCGGCAGTTGGTGGAACTGACAGGCCGATTGCGCAAAGGCTCGCGCGCGCGCGACCAGTCGCACTGCCGCCCGCGCGGCCGCCTCGGCATAGCGCCGGTCGCCGTGGATGAGCATGAGCACCTGGCAGCCTTCGAGGAGCAGCACGATCTGGCGTGCGCGCAGCGCAGCGTCGCGCAACGCGCCGGCGCGCCAGCTCCTCGGTGAGCCGCGACTTCGATGGCCGCGTCTGTGTCGCCGAGCGATACGCGCGCGCGGGATGGCCGGGGCAGATCGGCCAGCTCGACCACGAGGCGGGTGAACCCGGCGCTGCGACCAGCGCGGCTTCGATGCCCAGATCGCCAGCTCCCGCGAACAGCGCCTTCACCATGGCTTCGCGCATTGCCGGAGAGCCGCTCCGACCAGCGGCGGATGCGCTCGAGCGCGAGGCCCGTGATGGACCTCGAGCATGGCGGCGAGGAGCCGGTCCCTGCTGTCGAAGTGCGCGTAGAGCGTGCGTTTCGATCACGCCGGCTTGGGCAGCGACGGCGTCGACGCCGACCCGCGCGAAGCCCCTGCGATAGAAGAGCTCATAGGCGGCGTCGATGATGCGCCGCCGGGTCGCCTCTGCCGTCCTGCCCATCGAGCGCTCCCGCGAAGGTATACCGACCAGTGAGTGTACACCGATCGCTCTCGCGCCTATGCCTCGCCTTTGTCCTGCACTGAGGAGGTCCTCAATGGTCGATTCTGATACTCACCATCCGCGACATCAAGTTCCGCGCGGTCAACGCGCGCCGCTCGCGCGGCCGATCCGCACCGCGGTCGGCGCGATCCCGCTCGGCGCCCTGCTGCTCATCGACGTCGGCACCGACCAGGGCATCGTCGGCCGCAGCTATATCTTCACCTACACGATAGCGACGCTGGCGCCGGTGGCCCGGCTGGCGGCGGAGATCATCCCGAATTGGTGGGACAGCCGGTCGTGCCCGTGGACATCTCAGCGCAATTTCGAGCCGCCGGTTCCGGTTGCTCGGCCGCCAGGGGCTGCTCGGCATGCTGCTGTCCGGCCTGGACATGGCCCTGGTGGGATGCTCTCGGCCGCGCCGTCGGCTGGCCCGTCGTCCGGCTGCTCGGCGGCCAGTCGCTGCCGCTGCCGGCCTATGACAGCTTACGGGATCGTCGATCCCATCGCCGACGAGGGCGCGATCCGCCAATCGCTCGAGCGCGGTTTCCGCGCCATCAAGATCAAGATCGGCGACGGCGGCGTGAGAAGGACGTGGCGACCGTGGCTGCGGTCCGCCGCATGATCGGGCCCGACATCGCCCTTGATGGTCGACTACAACCAGTCGCTCGATCCGCCGGAGGCGATCCGTCACATCGCCCGCCTCGCCGCCTACGACCTTGCCTGGGTGGAGGAGCCGGTGCCGGCCGAGGACATCCAGGGACACGCGCGCGTGCGCTGCCGGCTCGGCTGCATCCCGTGCAGACCGGCGAGAACTGGTGGTTCCCGCGCGACATGGCGAACGCGATCGCGGCCGGCGCCTCCGACTTCGCCATGCTCGACATCACGAAGATCGGCGGCGTCGCAGCTGGCTGCGCGCCGCCGGCCGTGGCCGAGGCGGCGATCGCTGCCGGTGTCCAGCCACATCTTCGTCGAGGCCAGCGCCCACGCTCTCGCGGTGACGCCGACGGCCCACTGGCTCGAGCACCTCGACAGCGCCGCCGCCGATCATGGCCGAGCCGCATCGAGGATCGGGACGGGTGCATCGCGGCCAAGGGCCCGGGCCTCGGCATGAGCTGGGACGAACGGGCGGTGGCGCGGCTACGCGGTGTGAGGACGCCGGGCACACTTTTTGCGCGCGTCTGCAAACCTCAGGACGGTGGAAAGGATCTTCCCTCCCGCAAGGGGAGGGGAAAGTGTGAGCCCGTCTTGCGCAAATGATACGAAGCGCAAACGTAGTTGTTTGCATTCGGCGGCGGGACCGAACTATTACCGTAGCGAGAACGCCATCAGCGGCGCACTGCCCGCGGCTCCAAGCGCGGGCGCGGCTCCGGTGACCAAAAATAGGCACTGCGACCAAGCAGGCTCGAACGAATCGGGCGGGCGAAGGGAGGAACGATGGCGTCGGTCGAAGTCCGATCGGTCGTGAAGCGTTTTCGGCGGCATCGAGGTGCTCCACGGCATCGACGCGACGATCGACGACCGCTCCTTCGTCGTCCTGCTGGGGCCGTCCGGCTGCGGCAAATCGACCCTGCTGCGGATGATCGCCGGCCTCGAGGAAATCAGCGCCGGCGAGATCGCCATCGGCGGCCGCGTGGTGAACGACGTGCCGCCGAAGCAGCGCGACGTCGCCATGGTGTTCCAGAACTACGCGCTCTACCCGCACATGAAGGTCTTCGACAACATGGCCTTCAGCCTGAAGCTCGCCAAGGTCGGAGCGCAGACGATCGACGCGCAGGTGCGGCGGGCCGCCGACATCCTCGGACTCGCCGGAGTATCTCGACCGCTATCCGCGCCAGCTCTCGGGCGGCCAGCGCCAGCGCGTGGCGATGGGCCGGGCGATCGTGCGCGATCCCGCAGGTCTTCCTGTTCGACGAGCCGCTCTCCAACCTCGACGCCAAGCTGCGGGTGCAGATGCGCACCGAGATCAAGCGCGCTGCATCAGCGGCTGCGGACCGACCTCGATCTACGTCACCCACGACCAGATCGAGGCCGATGACGATGGCCGACAAGATCGTGGTCATGCAGGGCCGGCCGTATCGAGCAGGTCGGGCGCGCCGCTCGCGATCTATGACCATCCGCTGCAATCTCTTCGTTGCCGGCTTCATCGGCTCGCCTGCGATGAACCTGGTCTCGGGAACGCTGCGGGGCGACAACGGCGCGCCGGCATGTGGAGACCGCGGATGGCGTGGCCTCTGCCGCTGCCGGCGGCGAGCGCCGGGGCAGGCGGGCCAGGCCGTCTACTACGGCGTGCGGCCAGACCATCTCACGTGTCGCCAACGGCACGGCGGCTTCGAGGCCACGGTCGACGTCGTTGAGCCCACGGGCGCCGACACGCTGGTGTTCGCGCGCGCCGGCAACCAGAAGATCTGCGGCGCCTTCGCCGAACGCTACAGCTTCGCCGGGGAACGCATCGCCCTCGCGCCGCGCCTGGATTGCGTGCACCTGTTCGACGCGCAGTCGGGCGTCAATTTGATGCCGTAACATCGGCGGACCAAGCAACTAAACGCCAGTAAGGGAGATGGGCGATGAAGGACTTTACGAGACGCGATTCGCTGAAGGTTGGCGCCGGCCTCGCTCGCCGGCGCGGCGGTCGGAACGAACCTGGGGCTGCGCCCGGCGCGCGCGCAGGAGCCGACGATCGATCTGAAGCCGGAGGAGGGCGCCAGCCTGCGCGTCGCTGCGGCCGGCGAAGTTCGTCAAGGGCGACGAGACGCTGTGGCTGGAGAACACCGAGAAATACAGCAAGCAGACCGGCGTCGACCGTGAAGGTCGAGAGCCAGGGCTGGGAGGACCTGCGTCCGAAGGCGGCGGTCGCCGCCAATGTCGGCAAGGGGCCGGACATCGTCTATGGCTGGTACGACGACGCCCACCAGTATCCCGACAAGCTCGTCGACGTCACCGATATCGCCGAGTATCTCGATAAGAAGTATGGCGGCTGGTACGACGTCTGCCGCAAGTTCGGCATGCGCGACGCGGAAGTGGATCTCGATTCCGCTGGGTGCGGCCGGGGCCCGCGATCGTCTACCGCATCTCCGCCTTGAAGGAGGCCGGCTTCGATGCCTGGCCGACCGACCTGGATGGCATGCTGAAGGCTGGCGCAGGCGCTGGCCGCAAGGGCAAGCCCGGCGGCCTCGCGCTCGGCAACGCCGTCGGCGACGCCAACGGCTGGTGCCATTGGCTGGTGTGGTCGTTCGGCGGCAAGATGGTCGACGAGAACGATCAAGGTCGTCATCAACAGCCCGGAGACCATCAAGGCCGCTCGAATACGCGAGCGAGCTCTACAAGACGTTCGTGCCGGGCACGTTGTCCTGGCTCGACCCGTCCAACAACAAGGCGTTCCTCGACGGCCAGATCTCCTGGACCATCAACGGCATCTCCATCTACTACGCGGCCAAGAACTCCGACGATCCCGAAGATCAAGGCGCTGGCCGATGACATCAACCACGCGGTGCTGCCCGGTCGGACCGGTCGGCCACCGCACGGAACTGCATCTCACGGTGCCCGCGATGGTCTTCGCCTATACCGAAGTATCCGAATGCGGCCAAGGACTACATCCGCTTCATGCTGGAGCGCGAGCAGTATGATGCCGTGGCAGGAGGCCTCGATCGGCTATTTCAGCCAGCCGCTGCGCGGCCTATGAAAGAGTCCGCATATGGACGGCCGATCCCAAGCACACGCCGTATCGCGATCTCATGGTGCAACATGCTGTGGCCGGGCTATGCCGGGATCGCTCGGCTACGCCTCGGCGGGCGTCATGGCGGACTTCGTCATGGCGAACATGGTGGCGCAGGCCGCGCTCCGGCGACAAATCGCCGGCCGACGCCGCCGCCGAGGCGCAGAAGCGCGCCGAGCGGTATTACAAAGCTGTGAGGCTCAGGACCGCGCGCTCGCACCGGCGGCTTGCCGGACGAGCGCGGGCGTCGTGAACGGCCGCGTGAGCATCGCGATCGCCACCCGCAAGCAGGCGCATCCGACGTCGTTGGCGCGAGCTGCTCGACAACCGCACGGTGTTGTCGGTGCTGTTCATGCTGCCGGCGGCGTCGATGCTGCTGCTGTTCCTCACCTACCCGCTCGGCCTCGGCATCTGGATGGGCTTCACCGGACGCGCGGATCGGCCGCGCCGGCGTCTGCATCGGGCTGGAGAACTACATTCTCGCTGTTCGACGACGACGTGTTCCGGCTGTCGGTGTTCAACACGATCGTTCTACACGGTCGTGGCGACCGATCGCTCAAGTTCGGGCTCGGCCTGTGGCTGGCGCTGCTGCTCAACAACGCCATGCCGTTCAAGGCCTTCATCCGCGCCATCGTGCTGCTGCCCTACATCGTGCCGACGGTGCTGTCCGCCATCGCCTTCTGGTGGATCTACGATCCGCAGTTCTCGATCGTCTCCTGGTCGCTGCTGACAGGTGGGGCTGATCGACCAGTTACATCGATTTCCTCGGCGAGCCCTGGCACGCGCGCTGGTCGCTGATCGCCGCCAACGTCTGGCGCGGCATTCCCTTCGTCGCCATCTGCCTGCTGGCGGGCCTGCAGACCATCTCGCCCTCGCTCTACGAGGCGGCGGCGCTCGACGGCGCCAACGCCTGGCAGCGCTTCCGGCACGTCACCGTGCCGCATGCTGATGCCGATCCTGGCGGTGGTGCTGACCTTCTCGGTGCTCTTCACCTTCACCGATTTCCAGCTCATCTACGCGCATCACGCGCGGCGGGCCGCTGAACGCGACGCACCTGATGGCGACGCTCGCCTTCCAGCGCGCCATTCCCGGCGGCGAGCTCGGCGAGGGCGCGCGCGATCGCGACGGCGATGATCCCGTTCCTGCGTGGCGGCGACCTGTTCAGCTACTACGGGCTGCAGCGGCGGCAATGGCAGCAGGGAGGCGGCGATGACTGAGTGCAGTGACAAGAGCCGTGCGGCATCGCCGATCTCGACGCGGCATGAGCTACCTCGACGACGCTGCCGCGGCGCGTGGTGACGGTCTACGTTCCGCTCGGCGTCTTCCTGTTCGTCCTGCTGTTCCCGTTCTACTGGATGGGCGATCACCACGTTCAAGCCGAACGACGAGCTCTACAACTTCGCGGCCGACAACCCCTTCTGGATCAGCAACCCGACCCTCGAGAACATCGAGCAAGCTGCTGTTCCAGACCGACTATCCGCAATGGCTGCGTCAACACCATGACTGGTCGTCGGTGGTGCCGACCTTCGCTTCGATCTTCGCCAGCGTGCTCGCGGCCTACGCCATCGACGCGGCTGCGCTTCCGCGGCGCTCGACGCAGTCGGGCCTGCTCGATCTTCCTCGCCTACCTGGTGCCGCCGTCGCATCCTGTTCATCCCGCTCGCGGCGATCGTGTTCACGGCTGGGCCTCTTCGACACCACGCTGGGCGCTGATCCTCACCTATCCGACCTTCCTGATCCCGTTCTGCACCTGGCTGCTGATGGGCTATTTCCGCACCATTCCCTACGAGCTCGAGGAATGCGCGCTGATCGACGGCGCGACGCGCTGGCAGATCCTGCTGCAAGATCATGCTGCCGCTGGCGGTGCCGGGCCTGATCTCGGCCGGCATCTTCGCCTTCACGCTGTCGTGGAACGAGTTCATCTACGCGCTCACCTTCATCTCGTCGATCGGAGAACAAGACGGTGCCGGTGGGCGTGCTCACCGAGCTGGTCGAGGGCGACGTCTACCACTGGGGCTCGCTGATGGCGGGCGCGCTGCTCGGCTCGCTGCCGGTGGCGATCATCTACTCGTTCTTCGTCGAGCACTACGTCTCCTCCCTGACCGGCGCGGTCAAGGAGTAGGAGGCCGGCATAGTTCTGTGGGGCCGGCACCCGGCCGCCATCGCAACCCATTCTTCATGGTTTGCTGGATAGGTTCCAGCTCCTGTTCAACAGGGCGTTTTGGGGTGGCGGAGCGACGGTCATTCTCAAGACCATGGATCAGGTCCCGGGCGCCAGCAGCGTGCACGGGCCCGCGCTCGTCGTTCCCGGCCCCGACCGTGACGGCGCGCGAGATCGTCCGGGCGCGCGTCGACGCCGAGTGTCGAGCGCTACAACAGTGACGAAAGCCAGCGGCCGTTCGTCGGCCTGGTCGCGCCGGCTCGAAGCGGAACGCGTACTCAACGGACCTTCGCGCCAGCAAGCCGCCGCCCGATCGACGCCGGGCGGCAGATCGAAGCGGCGCTCGAGGCCATTCTGCAGGTGGTCGCGTGATCCTGATGTTCAACGGCGTGCAGGTCGAGGACATCGACGCCCCACTGCTGATCACGCCGGGTCAGCGAGGCCCGCTTCCTGAAGCTCCCGTCCCGCTGGTCGGAGTGCCGACCATGCGCGACCGAGCTCCAGGCGCCTGTCCGCCGCGCTCTGGCCCGCCTGCAGGAAGCTCGGCTGCGCGCCGACCGATCCGCGTGTCGCGCCGATGCTGGCGCAGGTGCAGGCGCTGATGCGCGAGCACCTCGCTGGATTGCAAGCGGCGGGGCAACGCTGCTGTAACTCCCGCTGGGCGGGCCAGAGTGCGGCGTCCGTAGCGCGCCGGCCGATGTATCGAACGGCGCAGTGTCCTACGGATCTTCCGGCGGATCTGGCGAGGCTGTTGAAGGCCTATCTCGCGACCTGTCCGCAGAACGGCTTCCTCGCAAGCGCCGGCGCTGTGTCGCAGTCCGAGTGAAGGACGTCTCGATCCTGATCTTGGATCCGCGGACAAGGCCAAGATGGCGGTTCAAGCCTATGCCGCCTTGACGTCGGAGCGCTATGGCGGGCGTGATGGCAGCGCTTGCGCGCGTCGCCCCGACTGCTCAAAGCTGCCAAGCCGACGCTCGATGAGACCCAGCGCGCATCGCGCGCTGGTGAAGGCCGCGCGATCCGCGACGGCTCTCCTACAACACCAGCTACTCGCCGAACCAGGTCGTTCTTGGGCACGCTCGAGCGCCACGCGTCGCGGCGCACGGCCTGAGCCCGATCTGCGCGGCGCGATCGAGGCGCCTGCTCGCGCGCATGAAACATGGCTATGCCGGAGGCAATGCCCAGGGCCGCAAGCTCCTGAACGGCGTCGAGGCGTTGCTGGCGCACCAATCGGCGACCGCGACATCGATCCCGGCGTCGCGCCGAGGCCCGATGCCTGGGGCCGGGCGCTGTCCGCGAAGCTGGCCGCGCTCCCGGCCGACGACCGCGCGCGGCTGACGGCGCTGCTGGCGCTGGCCGCCAAAGGCGGCGCCGGCGCCAAACCGGCGAAGGGCTGGCTGAAGACGCGGCACAAGCCGTCGATCAGCCGGACCGGGCGCTGCTCGCCGAGCTTCTGCTCGCGGCGATCGAGTGCGAGGAGGAGAGCTTTCAGATCGCGCCCGACAACCAGGACACGGTTCGCGGGCTCGTCTGGCTGGCGGCGTTGGCGGCGCCCGAGGTCGCGGCGCCGCGCCCGAGACCTTCGCGCAGACCTGCCTGACGTTCTCCCCGGCGCATTTCGCCTACCGCTCTCGCTGGTGCTCGGCAATGCCTCGATCCATGCGTTCTCGCTGCTGCCCGGCTTCGCCGGCGTCGGCAGTCCTCACGCGCCTCCGGCGGCGCCTGAAGCGGCCGGGCGAGATCAAGACCGTCGACGAAGGCGCTGGCGGCGCTCGCCGAGGCGCGCGGGTGACGCCTGGGCGAGCTCGAGGAGATCGGCCTGCCCGACTATGGCTTCGCCGAGCGACGGCACGCTCGCGATCGCCGTCGGCCCGGCAACCGCCGAGCTCACGATCAGCGAGGCGGACGCGCTGGACGTGACCTGGCGCGGCGCCGGCGGGCAGCCGCTCAAGCGGGCCGCCGGCCGAGATCAAGGAGAGCCACGCCGACGCCGCTCAAGCTCTTGCAAGGCCCAGGCCAAGGAGATCGGCGACACGCTGAAGGCGCAGCGCCTGCGGCTCGAACGGCTCTATCTCGACGAGCGCGAATGGCCGCTTCGCGGACTGGCAGCGCGCGCTATCGCGACGCGCCGCCTGGTCGCAGCCGCATGGCGCGACGGCTGATCTGGTCGCTCACGCTCGGAGAGCGCTGGGTGGCCGGTTTGCCGGAGGGCGACGAGATCCGCGCGATGCGAGCGGCGCCAGCCTCGATCTCGCCGGCAGCGACATCCGGTCCGGCTCTGGCACCCCATGCAGTCGGACGCCAGTCACGTGCCTCGCCTGGCGGCAACGGCTGGCGAGTCCCGGGGTGACGCAGCCGTTCAAGCAGGCGCACCGCGAGATCTACGTCTTGACCGACGCCGAACGGCAGACGCGGACGGCTACTCCAACCGTTTCGCCGGTCCACGTCGTGCAGCAGAAGCAATTCCGCGCTCCCTGCCAGGCGCGCGGCTGGAGCTGCCCGCCTTACGGCAGCTGGGATCCGGGCGAGGCCGGCCGATGAAGGCGCTTGCGCGAGATCCAGGGTCGAGTTCTGGGTCGAGCCGATCGAGGTGGTAGATCGACGCGCAGGACTTCCAGTTCCGGTACCTCTCCACCGATCAGGTGCGCTTCGCCAACGGCGCACGGCGAGCCGATCCCGCTTGAGCAGGTGCCGCCGTGCTGTTCTCCGAGCTGATGCGCGACGCCGACTCGGTTGTTCGTCGGCGTCGCCAGCATCGGCAACGATCCGACCTGGGGCGACCGCGGCGACGGCGCCTATGGCGACTATTGGAATCGGGCCGCGTTCGGCGCGCTCCGAGTCGGCAAGACGCGGCGCGCCGTGCTGCAGGACCTCCTGCCTGGCTCAGGATCGCCAAGCAGTGCCGCTTGAGGATCGCTGCCTGGTCGTCGAGGGCAGGCTCAGAACTTATCGCATCCATCTCGGCTCCGGCGAACGTGCAGATGGAGCCGAACAATCAGTATCTCTGCATCGTGCGCGGCGGCCCGAGAGTAGCGGGCCATGTCCGCCTGCCGTTCGACGGCGACGAGATGCTCTCGCTCGTCCTCTCGAAGGCATTCCTGTTGGTCGAGGACGACAAGATCGCGGCAGACATCTCGATCCTCTCGCAGATCCGCCAGTCCTCGCCGAGCCGGTAGGGCCTAGTTCCCGCGCTCGCTGCGTCCCTTTAAACTTCGCGCGATATTCCGCCATCGCCTGTTCCATGGTGACGAAGCGCGCGCCGCTTTCGCGCAGCTTTCGGATCAGCTTCTCCACGCATGATCAGGCGGTGGCCGCGGCCGATGACGTGCGGGATGGAAGGTGTAGGTGAGCACGCCCCAGTCGTAGCGGTCGCGCATATAGGCGAAATCGTCGAACCAGTTCTCCAGCACCAGGCCGGCATTCATGAGGCCGGGCTGATGAGGTTGCTGGTAGCGCATAGTACTCGAACACCGGAAAGTCGTCGAGCGACCAGCTGATGGGCATTTCCACCAGCTTGGTATCGGCGCCGTAGACGAGTCGGCGCCTCCAGCTCGACGATGTCGTTCTCGCGCGCCTGGTAGGGCAGGTAGTCGTGACCCATCAGGCTGCTGTCATAGGCGAAGCCGTGCTGCAGCAGCAGGTCGATGGAATGGGGGCTCAGGTCCCAGGCCGGCGAGCGGTAGCCGCGGGCCTGCCCGTCCCGGTGAGCTTACGGATGGCCTCGTTGCCGCGCGACGAGCTCGCGCTCCTCGCTCCTCGCGGCTGAGGCTCGCGGGCACCCGGTGGGTCCAGCCGTGATGGCCGATCTCATGGCCGGCCGCGACGACCGCGGCGCAGGACGCGGATAGGTCTCGATGCGTGTGGCCCGGGGATGAACCAGGTCGCGGCGATGTCGTGCGCTTGCAGCAGCGCCAGCAGCCGCTCGGTCGCGACCATGCCGAAATCGCCGCGCGAGATCATCGTCGGCGGTGGTCAACCCGCGCGCGATCATGCCGGACGTGTTGTCAAGATCGAAGGTGAGACATACGAAGTGTTGGGGCATCGCTCTGTATCTCCTTGGCTGCGTCAGTGAAAGAACCGCAGTGCCGCTGCAACGATGGCCTCAGGCGCGTCCTCTTGCATCAGATGACCGCAGTCCGTGACCTCGATCAGCTCGCATCCTGGGATCAGTCGCGCCAGTTCGCGGCCCTTGTCGATGGGAATCCACTGGTCGTCGACACCCCATAAGAGCAGGCACGGGCAGCGGAGATCGCGATACGAATCCTGGATTTCGTCCGTGTAGCGCTGGTCCATCTGCGCGATCTGGCGATAGAAGGCCGGCCGGCCGACGGCGCCCATCCACGGATCGAGATATAGAGATTCCAGGGCCTCGTCGCGCAGCGGTTGTGCGCCGCTCCCTGGAGATATAGGCCTCGAGGATGGCGCGCTGAATGTAGTCCGGCACGCCGGCGAAGGCTTCCTCGAACCTGCGGACGTGCTGCACGAAGGGCGAGCCCCACGGCCGCAAGGCCACCGGGTCGATCAGCAGGAGCTTCTGGTAGTCACAGCGGTCGATGAGATGGGCGCGCAGGACCGTGGCGCCACCGAAATCGTGAGCGATGATGTTCGGGCGATCGAGAGCCCAATGATTCAAGAGCGCGGCGAGAACCTTGTTCTGGACGGCCAGCGATACGTCTTGGCCGGCGCGCTTCTCGGACTGGCCGTATCCAAGAAGGTCATAGAGGAAAACGCGGTGGCGGCGCGCCAGCTCGCGCGCGACGTTGCGCCAGACAAAGGACGAGAACGGCGTGCCATGCACGAGGACGATCGGGTCGCCCTCTCAATCATGTCGTAAGCCACCGTCTGACCTTCGAACTCGAAAGAAGCCCTCGTCAACCTGCGAGGTGCAGACATACAACCGTCCTCCCATTTGCGGGAGATGGTCGCCAACGATCGAGACTTCCGCAAGTGGCGTCACGACCTGTCCGTGGCAGGAGTGTGAGCTAAGAGGTGCCTACACGGCCTGATCGGGGTAAGCTATCTGGCCTCTGGCGAACAGCTCGCCGATCATGAGCCGAGGGCGGCCGACATGCACGACCAAGTCTCCTATCGCCGGATTCACGGAAGCTGCCATTGTGGCAACCTCCGCATCGCATTCGACTGGCCCGAATCCGGGCCGACGATCCCGGTTCGCGCCTGCGGCTGCGACCTGTGTACAAAGCACAGAGCCGTTTGGACCTCGCATCCCGACGGCCGCTTCTCCTGCGGACCGCCGACGACTCCGGGTGACGCGCCATCGGTTCGGAACGAAAACCGCGGATTTTCACGTCTGCTTGACGTGTGGCGTGATGCCAGTGGCGACATGCGTGATCGAGGGGACCCGATATGCCGTGGTCAACGTGAATACCTTCGACGACGTGGATCGGTCGCAGCTTGTCGAGGCGCCCAGGGACTTCGAGGGCGAGACAACGGAGAACCGGCTGGCGCGGCGGCAGCGCAGCTGGACGCCGGAGGCGGTCGGTCCTCGGGCTGGGGACTGACGCGCTCACGCGCGGCGCGCTTGCCGGTGATGGTCATTGGTGCAACGCTAGTCACCGGAGCGCCGATGGGTCTGGCCGGCTCCTCAAATCTTCGGGGGGATCGGAATGGCAGAAAAACAAACGAGCGGTGCCGCGGAGTTCATCGCCGCGCGCGAATTCCTGTTGCGGCATCGCGAGGACTGCGATACGGCCTGCCGCGATTTCCGCTGGCCGCAGGCGAAGACCTTCAACTGGGCGCTCGACTACTTCGACGTGATGGCCGAAGGCAATGCGCGGCCGGCGCTGTGGATCGTCAACGAGGACGGCACCGAGTTCAAGGCATCGTTCGCGGAGATGCGGACGCGCGCCAATCGCGCCGCCAACTTCCTGCGCGGGCTTCGGCGTGAAGCGCGGCGACCGTATCCTGCTCATGCTCGGCAACGTGCCGCCGCTGTGGGAGGTGATGCTGGCGGCCATGAAGCTCGGCGCGCCGTCCTCATTCCCTCGACCACGCTGCTCAACCGTGAGGACCTGCTGGACCGCCTCACGCGCGGGCGCGTCACCCAGGTGATCGCCGCGGCGGAGGAGACCGCCAAGTTTGCTGACCTGCCGGGTGGCTTCGCCCGCATCGTCGTCGGCGCCGACGTCGTGGGCTGGACGAACTACCGGCAGGCCGAGACGACAGCGGCGGAGTTCAAACCCGATGGCGTCACCGCGGCCGCCGATCCGCTGCTGCTCTACTTCACCTCGGGCACGACGGCGAAGGCGAAGCTGGTGCTGCACACCCACGCGAGCTATCCGGTCGGCCACCTCTCCACCATGTACTGGCTCGGGCTAGCGGCCCGACGACATCCACCTCAACATCAGCTCGCCCGGCTGGGCCAAGCATGCCTGGAGCTGCTTCTTCGCGCCCTGGAACGCCGGCGCCACCGTCTTCGTCTACGGCTTCAAGCGCTTCAACGCCAAGGCCGTGCTAGACACGATCGTGCGCGCGCGGCGTGACCTCGCTCTGCGCGCCGCCGACGGTGTGGCGCATGCTCGATCCAGGAGGACCTGCGCGGCCTGGAAGCCGGCGCTGCCGCGATCTCGTCGGCGCCGGCGAGCCGCTCAATCCCGAGGTCATCGAGCAGCGTGCGCGCGGCCTGGGGCCTCACCATCCGCGACGGCTACGGCCAGACCGAGACGACGGCGCAGGTCGCCAACACGCCGGGCCAGCCGGTGAAGCCCGGCGCCGATGGGCCGGCCGCTGCCCGGCTATCGCGTGGCGCTGCTCGACGCCGGCGGGCAGCGAATGCGACGAGGGCGAGCTCTGCCTGGCGCTGGCGCGCGCGGCCGCTCGGCCTGATGCCCGGCTACCAGCGACGATGCCGAGCGCACCGACGCCGCCATGCGCGGCGGCTACTACCGCACCGGCGACGTGGCGCGGCGGGACGGCGACGGCTATCATCACCTACGTCGGCCGCGCCGACGACGTCTTCAAGGCCTCGGACTACCGGATCAGCCCGTTCGAGCTGGAGAGCGTGCTGATCGAGCACGCGGCGGTGGCCGAGGCGGCGGTCGTGCCCAGCCCGGATCCCGTGCGGGCTGGCGGTGCCGAAGGCGTTCATCGTGCTCGCCGCCGGTGCGCGCGCCGACGCGCGAGACCGCGCGGCCGCCATCTTCGCCCATGTGCGCGAGCACCTGGCGCCCTTCAAGCGCGTCCGCCGCCTCGAGTTCGCGGACCTGCCGAAGACGATCTCCGGCAAGATCCGCCGCGTCGAGCTGCGCCGCATGGAGGAGGATCGGCGCGGCCGCCGGCCGCTACGACCCGGCCCGGCGGTACGAAAGGGAGTTCTGGGCGGAGGACATCGCCGGGCCGGAGTGAAGGCCGCATGCCGCCACGTAGTTAACAATGCGTAAACCAACATGACCGATAATCGCGGCCATGTTGGCACCGTCTTCCGACCGATCCCGACCCGCGGACGCATTCGAGCCGATTGCGCTCCGCGACCCCGCGGCTGACATCGGACGGGCGGAACGGCGGCCGACCTGGTGGCTCGATGAGGGCGAGCATGCCCGCCTCCTGGGCGTGAAGCCGCGCTCCGGCGAAAGCGCCGCCCAAGACAAAATTCGTGGTCAAGCCGCGCGCCGAACCGCCGCCGCCGGCTCGCGAACCCACGGAAGCGGTGCCCGCCACCGACTTTGCTGCACTCGCACCCACGCTGGCGGCGCCTCGACCGGGCCTTGCAGCCGCTCGCAGCCGATGCGCTTGGCTTGGCGCCGCTGCTTCGGAACAATCGGATCAGACGTATCGGTCGATTGGGCGCCGCCTTCGGCCTCGCCACGCTTGTTGCGGTGGTGGTGTTCTTTCGGTAGGGAGCGACAGCCGATAGGGAGCGGCCCGGTCACCCGCCTCTTGCCTTCCGCGCATTCTCCCGAATCTGACTCAACCCCATCCGCGGCGTGATCGCCTCGGGATCGAGGCGGAGCTCCAGCAGGGCCGGCTTCGCCTGAGGCCAGCGCGCGCTCGAAAGCGGGGCGAAGTCGGCCGTCGTCTCGACCTTTCGCCGAGAGCGCCGTAGGCGCGGGCGAGGGCGGCGAAATCCGGGTTCACGAGATCGGTGCCGCTGCACGCGCTCGGGATACTCGCGCTCCTGGTGCATGCGGATCGTGCCGTACATGCCGTTGTTGACGACGATGACGATGATGGCGAGGCCGTACTGCACGGCGGTCGCCAGCTCCTGGCCGTTCATCAGGAAGCAGCCGTCGCCGCCGAAGCAGACGACCGTGCGCTCGGGATGCGCGGCCTTGGCCGCCACCGCGGCCGGCAGCGCCATAGCCCATGGCGCCGCTGGTGGGCGCCAGCTGGGTGCGGAAGCGGCGGTACTGGTAGAAGCGGTGCAGCCAGGTGGTGTAGTTGCCGGCGCCGTTGGTGAGGATGGCGTCGGGCGGCAGCTGCCCGCGCAGGAACTGTCATCACGGCAGGCATCTGCACCGGGCCGGCATGGCCCTCATGCTCGAGCGTGGCGAGGTAATCCTTGCGCGCCTGCGCGGTGCGCGCTGCCCAGCGCGACGGGTCGACCGGCGGCAGCGCGCGCCGCGGCGGCGAACTGCGCCATGCCGGCATTGATCGCCAGCGTCGGCTGATAGACGCGGCCCAGCTCCTCGGCGCCGGCATGGACGTGGATCGAGCGTCTGCCTGGGCACGGGCACCTCGAGCAGGGTGTAGCCGCCGGTGGTCATCTCGCCCAGGCGCGGCGCCGACGATCAGCAGGACATCGGCCTCCTTCACCTGCGCTCGCCAGCGCCGGGTGGATGCCGATGCCGACGTCGCCGGCATAGTTCGTGTGGCGTGTTGTCGATCAGGATCCTGGCAGCGGAACGGAGACGCCGACCGGCAGGTCGTTGGCCTCGGCGAAGGCGGCGATGTCGCGCGCACGCCGCGGCGTCCCAGCCGCCGCCGCCCAGGATCAGCGAACGGGCGCTCGGCCTTGGCCAGCAGATCGCGCATGGCCTGCATGCTCGGCCGGCGCCGGGATCGGGGTCGCACGGTCTTGTAGGGGCCGGTGTCGGCGACCGTCGCCGTGTCGGTCAGCATGTCTTCCGGCAGCGCGAGCACGACCGGGCCCGGGCGGCCGGCGACGGCGCGGTGGAAGGCGCTGGCTCACCAGCTCCGGCACGCGCGCGGATCGTCGATCTGCGCCGCCCATTTGGCGAGCGGCGCCGAACATGCGGCGGTAGTCGACCTCCTGAAAGGCCTCGCGCTCGGCGTAGTCGCTCGCCGACCTGGCCGATGAACAGGATCATCGGCGTCGAGTCCTGGAAGGCGGTGTGCACGCCGATCGAGGCGTTGGTCGCGCCCGGGCCGCGCGTGACGAAGCAGATGCCGGGCCGGCCCGTCAGCTTGCCGTAGGCCTCGGCCATGTTGGCGGCGCCGCCTTCCTGGCGGCAGATGACGAAGCCGGATCGTGCTCGCGGGCGTCGTAGAGCGCGTCGAGCACGGCCAGGTAGCTCTCGCCGGGCACGCAGAAGGCGAGGTCGACGCCGTGGACCTGCAGCGCGTCGACCAGGAGCTGGCCGCCGGTGCGGGCGCTTTGCTCGCTCGGTCATGCCGTCCCCCGGTTCGTTGGCCGCCTTGTCGTAGCGGATCGGATCACGCATGGCAAAGGCCGGCGTGCTGGCCACCCGCGTCAGACCGTGACAGGATTCTGGATCACCGCACGATCGACTCTGTATCGTGGTGTCATGAAACCCGTCGAAGCCACGCCGGACCTGCGCGAGTTTCTGCACAGTCCGGAAAATGCGGCGTTTCTCGAGTTCTACGAATATTGGCTCGCCAAGGGCGCGGGTAAGGGGATGCCGGCGCGCGCCGATATCGACCCGCTGGACATCCCGCAGCTCCTGGCCAACGTTTTTCTCGATCGACGTCGTCGAGGGCAGTCCGCCACGGTTCCGCTTTCGCCTGGTGCGGCACGCGGATCGCTGAGCTGGAAGGCGAGATGACCAATCGGTTTCTCGATGAGTTCATTCCCGGCGCGGTCGGCACGGCCATGGCGCGCCACTACGAGGATACCGTGGCGGGCTCGCATCTACGTGCGCCATGAGACGCTCCATTGGCGCAAGCGCGAGTACGTGTACTACGACGTGCTGCTGTTGCCCCTATCGAGCGACGGCCGGACCGTCGACAAGCTGTTCCGGGCTGGCCCGGTATCACGCCAAGTAGTCGGGGCTGACGCTGCCATCGCCGACCGTGCTAAAATGCCCTTCCTCGGGCGGGCAAGAACCGTGCTCGACACGGCGGTTGCGGGCGATGATCTGGCGGGCGACAGGCAGGCTGTTTGCGTGGGGCGATGATCTGTGTCGGCTTGGGCGGCAATGCCGCCGCCGAGTTGACGATCGATCCGTCGCGGCCCGACCTGGTCGCCGCCGAGGGCGCCTACCGGCGCGGGCACCATGCCGAGGCCTTCCGCCAGTTCCAGGTGCTCGCCGGTCAGGGCGACGTCACCGGCATGTCGTGGGTGGCCTTTCTCTACAGCCGCGGCGAGGGCGTGCGGCAGGGACTACGCCGCCGCGCTCGAGTGGTATCGCAAGGCGGCGGAACAGGACGACGTCTACGCCGAAGGCGAGATCGGCCGCTTCTACGAGAACGGCCTCGGCGTCGCCGTCGACTACGCCGAAGCGGCCAAGTGGTAATCGCGCCGCTGCCGACCAGGATGACGACTGGGCGGAGACCCGCCTGGCCGCGCTCTACCGCGACGGCGCGGGCGTGCCGAAGGACCTCGCGGAAGCCGTGCGGCTCTACCGGGCCGCCATCGAGCTGGGCAATGCGCAGGCGCAGGGCGACCTCGGCTACATGTACGAAATGGGCCTGGGCGTGCCGCAGAGTTACGACAAGGCCCTGCTGTGGTATCGCAGCGCGGCCGACGGTGGCGACCGCGAGGCGCAGAACCAGCTGGGCGTCCTGTACGAGACCGGACACGGCGTGGCGCGGGACTATGCCGCAGCCGCCGCCTGGTACCGCCAGGCCGCCGACCAGGAGCTTGACTGGGGCCAGAACAATCCTCGGCAATCTCTACTACGGCGGGCGCGGCGTGGCGCAGGACTATGGCGAGGCGCTGCGGCTCTATGTGGCGGCCGCGGCGCTGGGGCAATCGCCGACGCCAGGCCGGCGTCGGCGACATCTACGAGGGCGGGCCGCGGCGTGGCCCGCGACTACGCCGAAGGCGCTGCGCTGGTACCGCCTGGCGGCCGACGGCGGCAGCGCCTACGCGCAGACCCAGATCGGCCTGCTGTATGAGTATGGGCATGGCGTCGCGGTCGACGACGCCGAGGCCGCGCGCTGGTACCGCCGCGCCGCCGACCAGCGGCTACGAGTGGGGCGAGAACGACCTCGCGAACTTCTATCTCAATGGCAGCGGCGTGCGGCAGGACTACGGCGAGGCCCTGCGCCTCTACCTCGCCGCCGCCGCCGCGGGCAACGCCACCGCCCAGAGCGGGATCGGCGATCTCTATGCCAACGGCCTCGGCGTGGCGCGCGACCAGGCCCGCGCCTTTCGCTGGTATCGCCTGGCGGCCGCGGGCGGCGATGCCTATCGCCGAGAACCGCGTCGCCATAGCCTACGAGACCGGGCGGGGCGTGGCCCGCGACCTGGCGCAGGCCGTGCGCTGGTACCGCGCCGCCGCCGACCAGGGCGACGCCGCCGGCGCAGGCCAGCCTGGGCAACCTCTATCTCGACGGGCGTGGCGTCGAGCGCGACAACAGCCAGGCCCGGCGCCTGTTCCGAGACCGCCGCGGCACAAGGCGACCCGGCCGCGCGCTCCGGTCTCGGCTACATGTATGCCGAAGGCGTGACGTCGTCGCGGACCATGCCAAGGCGCTGGATCTGTTCCGCCAGGCGGCGGCGGACGGCGATGCCCGGGCGATGGCGTGGCTGGGCGTATTTTCACGAGCAGGGCATGGAAGTGACGCAGAGCGACGCCGAGGCGCTGCGCTGGTATCGCGCCGCCGCCGAGGCGGGCGACGACGTACGCGGCGTTCGCGCTCGGCGACATCTATCGCTTCGGGCGCGGCGTGCCGCCCGACCTGACGCTGGCGTTGCGCTGGTATGACGTAGCCGTTGCCCGCGGAAGCGCCGACGCGGCGGCCTCCCGCGATGCTGCTCGACCGCAACGGATTCGCGCGATCGGAGGACGACGCGCCTGGCCGCGGCGATGGAAGCCTACAAGGCCGACGATTTCGCCGCTGCCTTCGCGCAGTTGGAGCCGCTGGCGGTGCGCCGGCGAATGCCGTCGCCCAACTTCTATCTGGGCGAGCTCTATCGCAGCGGCCGCGGCACCGATGCGGATCCGGTGCGCGCCCATATGTGGCTGAGCCTGGCAGCCGACCGGCTGGCGGCCGGCGCCGATCGCGATCGGGCGGCGACGCCGACCGCGATGCGGTCGCCCGACAGTTGACCGGCGTACAACTCAGCGAGGCGCAGCGCCCGCGCCCGCGAGTGGACACCGAGCGCGTCCTAAGGAAGACTGCGGGCGGTCAGGAGGGGCGGCATGGGGCGAAGGATAGGCGGAGCAGCTCGGTCTGGCGCTGCTGTTGAGCGTTGCCGCCGCCGAAGCCGCGGGCCGCCGACATCGACAGCGCCACGGCAGCCTACGAGAGCGGCGATTATCGTGGCGCCTTCACGGCGTTCCAGGAGCTGGCCAATGGCGGCGACCACCGTGGCCATGGTTTGGCTGGGCTTCCTCTACGAGCAAGGCCAGGGCACCGTGCAGGACTACGACGAGGCCATGCGCCGGTTCCGCACGGCGGCCGATCTCGGCAATGCGCAGGCCGAGTTCTGCGGTCGGCGACATGTACGCCAACGGATATGGCGTCCGCCAAGGACGCCATCGAAGCCGTCCGCTGGTATCGCATGTCGGCCGAGCATGGCGAGGCCGTCGCCGAGTATGCCCTGGGCGAGGCCCATGAAACGCGGTGAAGGGGCCCCGCGCGATCTCCCGCGCCGCTCGCCGCTGGTATCCAGGCGGCCGCCGATCACGGAGCAATACCGATGCCCAGGCGGCGCTGCAGCAGCTGACCACCAATCCCGAGTGACCGAAGCCCGACGCAGGATTCGCCGCCGGCGGCCGTGTAATCCCTGAGGTCCGGCCGCGACCGACCGGTCGCGCGTCCGGCTGCAGTCACGGGAGGATTCCAGATGGTTCGACTGTCCGGTCATCCGCCGTCCTCGGCGCCGGATGCTGTCAACTGGTTGTGCTTGCGGGCCTGGCGGCGATTGCCGTCGGCGCGGCCCATGCGGGCGAGGCCGGTTCCGGCCGGCTCATGGAGCGTTTGTTCCAGAAGATGGACACCGATGGCGACGGCGCGATCAGCGCGGCCGAAGGCTGAGGCCGCCGCCGAGAAGATGTTCGACCGCCGCGACGCGCAACGGCGACGGCGTTCTGACCGGGTCCGAGTTCACGGCCCAGGCGGGTGGAAAGCAACTCGTGGCCGACCGAGCGGCAGAAGCTCGACGCCCGCCGCGCCAAGCGCTTTTGCCGCCATGGACAAGGACGGCGACGGGCAGGTGTCCGCCCAGGAATTCTTCGCGGCGGCGCAGCAGCGCTTTCACGGCCGCCGACGCCAACGGCGACGGCCGCGTCACGAAGGAGGAGCTGCGCTCGCTGAAGGACGCGCTTTAGCCTCGGCGGCCGCTCTCGCGACACGCTTCGTTGTCACCCCGCTTTCGCGGGGTGACAAACTCAAGTAGTTGCTTCTCCCAGATCGAGAGCTTAGTGAATCGTCGGGCGGTCGTTCGTCGAAGCAGAGGTCGATGGCCTCCGGCAGTCCGCTCGATTCGACGTGCAGAACGAACGATCTCGCCGCACTGGGACATCGCCAGCCGCGCCAGGTGCGCTGCAGAGCGCGGGAAATAGGGCGCGCTGTCGAGTCCCACCCAGGCGAAGGTTCGGCGCGACGCCTGTCTTTGCGAGAACAGCACCTCGACGATCGCAAGAGTCAGGCGGGGCGGCTCGAGCGCAATATTCATCGCGGGTCGTCCAGTCGTCGCGTTCCATGGCAATGCTCCCCTGAGCGGCGGCCGCCTGAAGGCGATGGTGTTGGCCGCCTGATTGGACTTGTCCTGCCAGTTCTGGCCGGCGGCGACGACGCAGCTGAGGCCATCCGGTCGCGAGACGATGATGGTCAGGTCGCGCCGTCATCGGCCGTCAGCACTTCGAGCAGAGTGCCCGCGCTGGTCAACGCCATGGCCGACTGCGTTTCGTGGAACCTGTCGCCGAGCGCCTTGACGACGTCGGTGTGCGATCCGCAGGCGGCAGCCTGCTGGTCGGCCGCGGCCGCATGATTGCTTGCAACCGCTCCGAGAAGCAGGACTGCCGAGAACGTTGCCACCGCACTCGCATGAACCCGTGCAGACAGAGTTCGCGCCATCATGGTGCGTCTCCCGCCGGATCTGTTAATAGAAGCACGACAGAAACACGCCGGGCGCGCGCCTGTTCCCGACCTCGGATTCGACGCGCAGCGCGGACGCGCAGGCACCTGGCCGGTCATGAACGAGACCGTCCATGTCGGCCAGGGAAACGTCAGCCCGGCGCAATCTCCTCGAGTGCGGGCGCGTATCTCCCATCGCTGAACCGGAACGGAAGCCGGCGCGGATCGGCGCGCCCGGCCGCAGCCGAGTGTGGCGGCGTTCGCGCGGATCCCGCGATCGATGAGCGAGTCCGCGAGCGAGCGCGTGAAGGAGACGCGATCGGTCGCCGTGGTGGCGTCGTCGTCGATCAGATAGGCGCTGTCGCTGCCAGGCCGTCACCGCGGTCGTGTTGATGATCGCGCCGCCGGCGGGCAGATGCGGCATTGCCGCCTTCGTCAGGTAAGAACATGCCGAGGCAGATTCGTCCGCAGCGTCTGTTCGCGCTGCTCGCGGCGCGACGCCCAGTCGGATCAGCCTGGGGCTGCTGTTCCGCCGCATTGTTGACGCAGGATGTCGAGGGCGCCCGAATGCGGCGATGGTGCGCTTGATCACGCGATGGCAGCGCGCTATCGCTCGCCGTGTCTTCGGCCACCAGGATGCAGCGGACGTTCTCCCGCAGGATCGCTCGTCGCGTCTCTTCGGCGCCGCGATGCTCGCTGAGATAGACGATCGCGATGTCCGCGCCTTCCCTCGCGAACGCGATGGCGACGGCGCGGCCGATTCCACTGTCCCCGCCTCGCGACCAACGCCTGCCTTGCCCGTCAGCTTGCCGACCGGACAATCGCTGAATGGCCCGGCCGGGCGGCGGCGCTATGGCGCCTGCGGCTCGCGGCTGGCGCTCTTGAGTCGTGGCGCGCTCGCCGGCGCGCTGCCTGAAATGCCCCCGATTTGTCGCCGCGTAGGCCATGCGTTCTCCTTTTCAGGACGACGCCGGCTTATTTGCTCACTGCGCAGTCGGCAGCGAGGCTGCTGGAAATTGCCGGGTTTCAATCGCCCAACCCGCGAGTGTGGCGATGGTTCCGGCGCGCGGTCGCTGGACGGCGGCGAAGGCGGGCGCCAAGTGATCCGGTGCCCGCCTACGTCCGCATCGGAGAACGGGGCGAAGGCGGTGAGAGATTGCCGATCGCCGGCGCGGCGATCGGGCTGGCGCTAGGCCGCCCGTCGGGCGACAGCCGCGCGCGGCCATCGGCGGCTCACGCCACGGCCGCGAACCGACCTCCAGGGTTTGATGACCCCGCTGACGCCGGCAAGCGCGCCGGGCGCCAAGGGCCGCACCCACAGCCGCTCCGGCTTTTTCCTTGGGCATGCTGAAGCCGAGGGGCGCCGCCGGGACGCAGCCGAACTGCTCGTAGTAGCCGGGGTCGGCGACCAGCAGCACCAGCCGGTGGCCGCTCCAGCGTGGCCTGATCGATCGTGCGCGCCACCAGCATGCGGCCGATGCCCTCGCCGCGGCAGCGTCGGGTCGACCGCGAGCGGGCCGAGCAGCAGAGCCGGCGGTCTCCGCCTTGCCGACCAGGATCGAGCCAGTAGCGGAGGGTGCCGACCAGGCGCTCGCCGTCGCGGGCGATCCAGCTCAACGCCGAGACCGGGTCCACGCCGTCGCGATACTGGTAGGAGGCCTTGGCCGAGGCGGTTCGGGCCGAAGGCGAGGTCGAGCAGCTGTTTCGATGTCGCCGGCGTCGGCCGGCCGTTCGCGGAGGATCTTGTACATCGGGGTCTTTCTTCGGCAGTCAAATAAGAGCGGTTGAAGGGATTCAATTCCGCCGGCTGCCGTCGCGACACCCTAGTCCCCGTATTTCGGGACCCGGTGCGCTTCGCGCAGGCGCGGCCGGCGCGCGCCGCCAGCGGGAACGGCATCGGCACGTCGTCGTCGCAGTCGCAGGCGAAGCTCACCTCGGACCTCCTTCGACCAGCGCCTATGAATGGGTATGGTCGCTGCCGTTGTCAGCGCTATTTCTTGCCAGCAAAGGATGAAGAAATTCTTGAAAACGGCGGGCGCGCCCAGAACCGGCCATCCGCCGCGCGTCAGCCGTGCCTACTTCGCGGGTCCCCGGGGCATCAGGTCATAGGGAGCCTTCCAGCCCGGCAGGGCGGCGATGCGCTGGTCCGCAGGCCTCGATGTTGGGGAAGGCCTTGCGGTCGATTCCCGTCTCCCTCCGTATGGTAGAGATAGCCGACCATGGAGATGTCTGGCGATGGTGGGCGCGTCCCCGATCATGAACGGGCGCGCCGCCGAGGTGCTTTCCACGATGCCGAAGGCGGCGAGCGCGCGGGTGCGCAGGGTTCGACCGGTCACTCGGCGTCTCGCCTGCAATGGCTTCTGCAGCCCCGACCAGGCAGCAGCAGCGTGGCAGAAGTAGCTCGTGAACTTGTGGTTGTCGAACAGGATCAGCGCAGCACCTCCAGGCGCTCGTCGGCGCTGCGGCCGCCAAGCGGCCGGTGCGCTCCGGCCAGAGTGAGGTGAGGATGACGCCGCTCTGGCTCAGGCGCTTGCCGGCATGCTCGAGCACAGGGCGCCTCGCCCAGCTCGTTGACCGTGCTGCGATAGGCCTCGCCGCGCGTCTCGCCGTTGAAGTAGTCGAACCCGGCGCGGCTCCCGGTCGCAGCCGCTGAGGCGCCAGCATCAGCGCGGGCTTGTAGGAATTCCCGGCGGATCCACCCGAGCAATAGAGCCGGTATTCGGCCATGGCGGATACCTCTTGGCAGTTGGGACACGACGAGCAGCGGATGCTGGCGGGCGCGGGCGGCGGCCGCCATGGGGATGGCGGTGCCGATCTTCACCCGGTCCATGACGGCCATGGTCTCGAACCGCCGCACGTTGCGTTCGAAGAGATAGCGCCGGGTGAAGGCTTCGTAATCCGCCATAGTCGTCGGCGGTCAGCACCCAGCACCGAAGTCAGCCGCGCCGGTGACGTAGTAGCACTGCATCACTTCGGGCGCCTGCCGCATCGAGCGCTTGAACGCATCCGACGACATCGGGGCTCTCCGCGTTCGAGGCGTCACCAGGACGATCATGGGTCAGGCGCCGTCCCGAGCGCGTTTCCGGAGCGAGGATAGAGACGTCGCGCTCGATGACCTTCTCATCCCGCAGGCGCTGCGCAGCGCGGCGCAGGCAGGCGGCCGGCGACAGCGCCGACGACGATGTCGGCGAGTTCCTCACCAGTCCGGCGGTTGTCCGCCTGCAGGCCGTCCAGCAGGCGGCGGTCGAAATCGTCGAGCTCCACGGTGCCCCCGCGATCAGATCATCGCAACCGCGCCCATCATAGCGGAGTTTGCCGCCGCGCGCAGGGGCTTTGCGATCTTCCCGCGCCCGGAGACCGGCAGCCATGCGCCCGCAACTGCAACCCGTCAGCCATGACCATCGCACTCGGAGGGGACCATGTCCAGTCACCCTATCGGCCGCGAAATCCCCGCCGTCCCGCCATTGCCGAAGATCCGCGCCTCGTCAGGTCGGATCGCTGTTCATGGCCGTCGTGAGGCTCTGGATTGCCACCGCGACGAAGCGGGTCCTGCTACGGGCGTCGGCGCACCAGCTGCGGGACATCGGCATCGCGCGCGCCGACGTCCGCTGCGCCGTGCGCAGCCGGCGCGATCGGCTGCCGTGTGGGGAGAGCTGCTCGAAGGGCCTGAGCGCGTGGCCGTCATGCTCGGACGATTCGCATGGCCTGCCACCACCGGGACGGGTGCGGCTTGCGGCGCGAGCGAGGTAACGCCGTCCCTCCTTGGCCATGCGAGAAATGAGGCGAACATGGGAGCCGCATGGAGGTCGGCGAGGCTAACGTCGCCGCCCCGTTAGCTGGAGCCGTCCGGATCGGCAAGCGCCTCGATGGCGCGCCAGGCAAGTCTCGCGCCACGCGGCAGGGCGGCCGCGATCTTTCGCTTCGATCCGCGCTGCGACCATGCGCCGGGGCGCGTACCCGCTCGACGAAGATGGCGTGACCCAGGCGCGGACGGTAGGCGTAGTTGTCCATGATGCTGACGATCTGATTGACGCGCGCGCGCGCGCGGTCGGTCGGCATGAGCGGCGGCTCGCGAGACTTCTCGTCGATGTAGCGCGTGATGGCGCCCGTCTCGTGAGCCGGAACCTCATGCTCGAAGGCGGAATGCGCTTGAACGGATGCGCTGCACATGATCCGGCGGCGGCCCTTCGGGCGCGAAGATATCGACCTCGATCAGCCGATAGAGATCGCGCTTCTGGCTGAAGTCGGGCGGCTTCGGACCCCAGAAAGCGGCATACGTA
>ERZ1370068.10658-contig-9338_pt1 | contig 49059 bp, 58 predicted proteins | sample MGYA00561227_ERZ1370068 | MGnify/ENA primary metagenome ERZ1370068 (study PRJEB38410, sample SAMEA6850437) | metagenome | study: Metagenomic assessment of the ecological functions of the soil: analysis of the soil microbiota associated with the... | reverse complement strand
TACGTATTGCTTACACGCGCGCGTGTCTGGATCCGATTACCCGCCGGCTGGCCGACGGACGGCTCAGGAGTTGACGGCACTTTTCGAGGATGTGTGCGCGTGCGCTGAAAAATCGTGACGCCTTGGCGACGCGATGGCTGCGTTCGGCCGACGTCCGGACCGCCTCCTGCGCCAGCCTCAACACACCGCTCGAGTATCCGAGGGCGATCGAGGCAAAGGGAATTCAATCCTAGCACGACCGTATTGGCTGGTCCCGGCGGGCAACGTGGCCGGCGCCCTCACAACGACATCCACTCATGATTCTCAACGTCCTCAGACAGGTTCACGATCGGGTCGCCCTGGCGGTGACCTCGCAGCACGGCCTCGCCGACAGTCCCGCCGTTCGCGATCGAGGTGCCGCCCAACCGCGCGCTGGGCGACCTCGCCGTCACCGTCGCATTCCAGCTCGCTGCGCCGCTGCGCAAGGCGCCGCGCGCGATCGCGCAGGAACTGATCGGCGCTATCGGCCGCGTCCCGGGCGTGGCGAAGGTCGTGCGCGGCGCCGAACGGATACCTGAACATCTACCTCGATCGCCGCGCCTTCCTGCTGGACCGGCTGCGCGGCGACGTGCCGTGCCGCCGAGGCTGGCGCGCGGGAGAAGACCGTCGTCGAGCACACCGGCGATCAACCCGAACAAGGCGGCGCACATCGGCCACCTGCGGAACGCCGCGCTCGGCGACACGCTCGTCCGCGTGCTGCGGTTCCGCGGCACGCCGGTCGAAGTGCAGAACTACATCGACGACACTCGGCGTCCAGGTCGCCGACATCATCGTCGGCTTCCGCGAGCTCGAGCACAAGCCGCTCGAGCGACAGTCCGGCACGATCGCCGACACGACGCGCTTCGACTACTACTGCTGGGATCTGTACGCGCAGGGTCACCGAGTGTGCGTGCGGCGACAAGGAGCGGCTCGCCGTGCGCGCGCGCGACGCTGCACGACCTCGAGCACGGCGGCAACGAGACCGCCGACGATCGGCGCGTTCATCGTCGATCGCATCGTCCGCGCGCATCTGAAGACGATGGCGCGGCTGAACATCGGCTACGACCTGCTGACGCACGAGGGCGACATCCTGCGGCTGCAGTTCTGGGCGCACGCGTTCGACATCCTGAAAGCGCAGGGCGCGGTGTTCCTGCAGACCGAAGGCAAGCTCGCCGGCTGCTGGGTGATGCGCATCGATGAGGGCGGCAGGCCGAGAGACGAAACCGAGGCCGAGTCCGAAGGCAGAGGACCCTGAACAGCGAGAAAGGTGATCGTCCGATCGAACGGCGTCGTCACCTACGTCGGCAAGGACATCGCCAACCAGTTCTGGAAGTTCGGACTGCTCGGACGGGACTTCCGACTACCGCCTGTTCGCGACGCAGGCCGACGGCCGGCCGCTCTGGGCCGACGACATCGGGCGACGAGCGATCCGGCGGCGCCCGCCGTTCGGCCAGGCCAGACGCGATCTACAACGTCATCGACTCGCGGCAGATGTACCTGCAGGCGCTGCTGCAGCCAGGCGCTGCGAACGCTCGGCCACGCCGAGCGAAGCGGAGCAACTCCGATCCACTTCTCCTACGAGATGGTCGCGCTCTCGCACGCGACGGCGCGCGAGCTCGGCTACGACGCCGGCCGAGGGCGAGGATGCCGAACGAAGCCGTTCGTCGAGGTGTCGGGACGCAAGGGCCTGGGCGTCAAGATCGACGACCTGCTCGACCTGCTGATCGAGAAGGCCGCCGCCGAAGTCGCCAAGCGGAACCCGGAGTTCACCGACGACGAGCGGCCGCGCACGGCCGCGCGCAGATTGCCGTCGCGCGCGATCCGCTACTTCATGCTGAAGTTCTCGCGCGGCAAGCTGATCGTGTTCGACATCGAGGAGGCGCTCAGCTTCGAGGGCGAAACCGGGCCGTATCTGCAGTACGCGGTCGTGCGCGCGAACAACATCTTCCACAAGCTGCAGGAACGCGAGGCGCTGACGGACGGCCGACATCGTCGCGTCTGATCGAGCAGACGCCGGCCGACGAGCCACGGTCGAGATAGCTCGACTGCTGGGCGCTGGTGCTTCGAGGCGTCCCGGCTCGACGACGTCGTCGATGCAGGTGGTGCGATCGCTGGAGTTCTCGGCGCTGGCCAAGTACGCGTTCGGCCTCGCCCAGATGTTCAACGCCTTCTACCATCGCTACCCGATTCTCGAACGAGGAGCGCGCCGGAGCGGAAGGCGCTGGCGCGCCGCCGCGGTGGCCTACGTCCGGGACGCAGCTGACGCAGCGCGCTCGCGCTGATGGGAATCGACGTCCCGGCTGCGGATGTAGCGCGGCCGCAACACTATGGCGCTCATCGGTGTCACGAATTGCCGCAAGCTCGAGGACTACAAGCAGTCGGTCCTGCACGTCGGCGGCGAAGTCCGCGTGCTCGATCCGTCCACGGACCTGCCGGGGCCCTCGAAGGCCTCGACGGCCTGATGCTCACCGGCGGCGGCGACGTGTCTCCGGCGAAATACGGCGAGGCGCCCCATCCGACGCATCGAAGCGGCCGAGCCGGGCCGCGACGATTTCGAGCTGGGGCTCGTCGTGCTGGCGCGCGACGCGCGAGTCCCCGATCCTCGCGATCTGCCGCGGCGTCCAGGTGCTGAACGTCGCGCGGCGGCACGCTTCGTGCAGGACATCCCGTCGCAGGTGCCTGGCGCGCTCGTGCACAAGCTCGAGGTCCCGCCGCATCAGGCCTTCGAGCTCGCGCACGAGATCTGGATCGACAAGGACACACGCATGCTCGCGCGGCTGATGCGCGAGCGCCTGAGCGACGCCGATTCGTGCGACGTCGAACAGCCGTCACCACCAGGCCGTCCGGCAGCTCGCGCCCGGCTTCATCGCGTCGGCCACCGCGCCGGACGGCGTCATCGAAGCGATTGAAGATCCCGCCGCGCGCGTTCTGCCTCGGCGTCCAGATGGCACCCGGAAAACTTCTTGCGCACGGGCGAGTTCCGGCCGCTGTTCGAAGGCCTCGTCGAAGCGACGACAAGAAGACGTAGCGTCCGGACCGGCCGCCGACGACCGCTAGCCGCGGAGGAATGGCATGAGGAAAACCGCAACGATCGCGCTGGCGCTCCTGGTGGGCCTTGCCGTGGGCATTCCGCTGGGCGGCCGGCTGATGCCGGCGATCCGCGGAGACCCGCAGCGCGGCGCGCCGTTTTCAGCCGTGCGCGAATGCCATCGGCGCGGAAGGACGTCTCCGGGTCCGCATGAAGTCGTCCCGGGTTGGCCCAAAGATCTGAGCACGCTGCCCGGGCACGACAAGTGGACGTTTGGCGGAGCCCGAGGCATCTTGCCGAGAGCCCGAATCGGGTCTACCTGCATCGGCGGCGGCGAGCTGCCGAACATCCCGCGCCCGGCCACGAAGCTGCTTCCCGAGATCGGACCGAACGTGCAATTTCCGCTCGCCGGGCTGCCGTGGCGTAACGCCAACGCCGCGGTCGCCGCCGGCGGCCGGCGGGTCGGGCCAGGATCCCGCGAAGGGGATGGAGCTCTGAGGGGGCGTCCCGCCGTATCGCGAACTCGGCCGGGACTCCCGCTGGGAGCACTGCACTCGTCGTCGTGGACGCGCAGGGCAACATCATCGAGGAGTGGACGCAGTGGGACAAGATGTTCAAGCGCCCGCACGCCGTCTACATCAGCCCCTACGATGCGCAGAAGCACGTGTGGGTGGTCGACGATCACACGCACGCGATCTACAAGTTCACGAACGACGGCAAGCAGCTGGTGCAGACGATCGGCACGCCGAACGTTCCAGGCGCCGATGCGACCCACTTCAACCGGCCGACGTTCATGGCGTGGCTGCCCGACGGGAGCTTCTACGTCTCCGACGGCTATAACGGCACGCGCGTCGCGAAGTTCGACGCGCAGGGCAAGTTCCTGCTGGATTTCGGCATGCGCGGGCGACGCCGGGAAGGAAACGCGCCCGGGATACATGAACAACGTGCACGGCGTCGCCGTCGATCGTCGAGACGCGGCGCGTGTTCGTCAACGATCGCGACAACCACCGCATCCAGATCTTCGACGAGAACGGCAAATACCTCTCCGAGTGGAAGATCGCCGTCAGCCCGTCGAGCCTCCACTTCGTCCAGATCGGCGCGGATCGGGCCGCTGGTGACCTTCGATCGCAACACCCACAAGATGCTGAAGTACGACCTCGACGGCCGTCTGCTGTACGCGTGGGGAACCGTGGCGGATTTCCCGGCACGCTGTGGGGCGTGCACGGCATGAGCACGGACCAGGCAGGCAACCTCATGTCGCGGAAGTGGACGCCGGCGTTTCCGAAGTTCCGGCCCCGGCCCGGCGCTAACCCGGCGTGACCTGATCGGCAAAGCCCGTCTACTGGCCGGCCTGTAGCAGGCTAGCCGATCGACCACTTTCCTTTGCGCTCGAACACCACCACGGTTTCGACGTGCGGCGCGTTCGGGAACAGATCGAACGCGTCGACCTGTCTCGATCGAATAACCCGATCGACGAGCCGGCGCGCGCCGCGCGCCAGCGTCGCCGGATCGCAGCTGACGTAGATCAGGCGGCCGGCCCCGCAGACGAATCACGCCGTCGATCGCGGCGCGCGACAGCTCGCGCGCGGCGGATCGACCACTACTACACCGGGCGTCGCCCGCCTCGCCTCGAGAAACTCCTCGACCGGCTGTGGTGCACGTCCACCGCCGGCGTGCGCTCGAGGCGTTCGCCTTCAAGTCGCCTGCCGCAAACCGGTCGCCCTCCACAGCCGTCACCCGCGCCTGCCGTGCGCGGCCGCCGCCAACAGCGAAAACAGCCCGGAGCCGGCGCATACGATCCAGCAGGTCGGTGTCCGGCGGCACGAACCCACGACGTGACCGGCGAGGTCGTTCAGCAGATACCGGTTGCCCTGAAAGAAGCGACCGCCGCGTTGCTGCCGGAACACGACCGGCGGCGCACCGCCGATGGCGATCCGGTCGGTGACCGACGCGTCCGGTCCGACGCCTGTCACGCCGTCGATCGCCGCCAGCCGCTCGCGAATCCGCGGCGTCCAACCCCTCGCGCACATCCGCGGACAACGCGCGCTCCGACGCGTCGACATTCTCCGACAGCTCGATCTCGCTCACCGTATCGAGGCCGAGCGACGCCAGCTCGTTGACGAACGACTCCGAGGGCATCGCACGTCGCCGGCATGAAGCTGCCGTGTCTGGCGCACGTCGCACATCTCGTGCGTGCCCTCGCGATAGAACCCGGCGCGACGCCCGCGCACGTGAAGCCGGGCGCGCATCCGGTAGCCGTCCTCAGGCGACGGCGGCGACGCGGACGGCCGCCGGCAGTATCAGGCGGCCGATGCGTCCGAACGCATCGGCGATGACCTGCGCCTTGATCTCGAGCTGCCGGGCGTAGCCGATGTGCGCGTAGAGGCATCCTCCGCACAGCGGATCGGCGGCGACGGCGCGACGATCCGCCGATGCGGGGTATCGACGCCAGATCAGTGTCGGCATGCACGACGCCCTTGCCCACGCGCGCTCGACGCGGGCCGTCACCCGCTCGCCGGGATGGCGCCTCCGACCAGCACGATCTGGCCATTCAGGCGCGCGATCATCCGGCCGCCCGCGGCGGGCTTCTCGATCGGTCAGCACGACGGACTCGCCCGGGCGCCGGCATCACGTGAACGCGATCGTGGAGAGCGCGAGCCGGCTGCCCGACCAGCCGGTCGACGGCCGCAGTCGTCACGCGTTCGCAGGCGTCCGGCGCCATCCGCGCGCGAAACGACGGACAGCTCGTCGCCGGCCTCGCGCTCGCAGCATCCGGGCGATGGCTGGCCGTGCCGAGCGACCGCCGCGCTGTCGGCGACGAGCTCGGCGTCGAGCGACGTCAACCGCTCCAGCAGCGCCTGGCGGGCGGGCCGCGCACGCCCCGCGCTTCCGCCCGGGCGGCGTCCAGCTCGCGCGCCGCCCGGTCGATCAAGGCGTCGAATTCGCTCACCGAGGCCGCCGATGCGCTCGCGGAGGTCAGTCGAAGCACGACGCGCTGCAGGTGGGCGGGCAGCGATCCGCCGGCTTCACGCGCATCCGCCGGTTCAGGCGCCCGCCTGCGCCAATGTCGCTCCGCCGCCTTCGCCCTTCGGGCTGTCGGCGCGGTAAAGCCGACGGCGCGGCGCCACTCGTCGAAGACGTCGAGGACGTCGGCGTCGCAGAAGTCGATGCGCACCGGCCGCCGCCGCGGACCCTTCCGGTAGTAGCGCTCGAAATAGCGATCGATGCCCTGAAGGCAATCTTCAGCGGAATGCCCTGCGCCGCCCAGCCCGAGACGAGATCGAACGACGGTCCCGACGACGCGCATCGAGGTGGCCGTCGTTCTTCTGGCAGAGGTAGGTCTCGATCTCGCGGCAGAAATCTCACTGGTTCCGTTCCCACACGATTCTCAGCCCGTGCAGCGTCAGGTCCGGCTCCACGTGGTGAATGAGCGGCGTCTCCGGCGCGATGACGCTGGCCAGCCCGCCCGTCGCGACGCAGATGGCGCTTCACGGGCCCGCCAGCTCGGCGCTCATCGCGTCGAACCAGCCCCTCCACCATGCCGACGTAGCCGCAGAACAGCCCCGATTCCATCGCGCCGACCGTCGTCCGGCCGACGACGCGTCGCGGGCTTGCGGACGTCGATCCGCGGCAGCCGCGCGGCGCGCTGGAACAGCGCATCGGCGGAGATCTGCACGCCCGGGCAGATCGCGCCGCCCAGATATTCGCCCTTGGCGGTGACCGCGTCGAGCGTCGTCGCCGTGCCGAAGTCGACGACGATCAGCGGGCACGCCGCCGCCCGTGCCGAACTGCTCGTACGCCGCGATGCCGTTCGACGATCCGGTCGGCGCCGACCTCGGCCGGGTGTCGTACAGGATCGGCATGCCCGCGTTCGACCCCGGATCGACCACGCATGCGCCTTCACGCCGAAGTAGCGCTCGACCATCGCGCGCGTGGTGCCGTCAGCGGCGGCACGACCGAGGCCATGATCACGGCGCGACGGCCTGCCGGTCGACGCCGCGACACGTCCGAACAGGTCCGTCACCAGCAACCCGAGCTCGTCGGCCGTCCGCTCGCGCAGCGTCGGCAGGCGCCAGCTGTGCACCAGCGTCTTGCCATCGAAGACGCCGAGGACGATGTTCGTGTTGCCGATGTCGAGCTAGAGCATAGGTCCAAGAGGTCCAACGGGTCCGCAGGTCCAGAGTCCGACTGATCATGCCAGATCACTTCGCCGGCGACGATGCGCTCGACGCGGTCGCCGACGTCGCACCAGCAGCGCGCCGCGATCGTCGATGCCGGCCGGTGACGCCGCTTGCTGCGTACCGGCCGGCGTCGTCCACGTACACGCGGCGCCCCGCGGTGCCCGGCGCGCGGCGCGCCACGCGTCGAGGATAGCATCGAACCGGCCGTCGAGCAGGTCGTCGTAGCGGCCGCGCGAGCGGCGCGAGCGTCTCGGCGAGCACGTGCGCGCGATCGACCGGGCGGCCCAGCTCCGATTCGAGCGACGTCGCGCGGCCGGCGAGCTCGGGCGGAAACGCCGTCGCACCGACGTTGATGCCGTAGCCGACGCACGATCGACGGCGCTCGCGGTCCGACCGGCCTCCGGCCAGGATGCCTCCGCAGCTTCCGGCGCGCGACGAGCAGATCGTTGGGCCATTTGAGATCGACGCGAAGACCGGTGGCCGCTCTCGATCGCTTCGGCGAGCGCCACGCCGGCGGCCAGCGTCACGAGCGTCGTCGCCGTGTCGCTCGGCGATCCGAGCGCGTGCGCGGCGTCAGCACGACCGACACGTACAGGCCGCTGCCCGGCGGCGAAAACCACGCGTGGCCCGCTGCCGTCCGCGGCCGGCGGTCTGGGCGTCGGCGATCGACGACGGCGCCCCTCGCGGTCGCCGGCGCCGCGAGCGGCCGACGCGACGTCGTTGGTCGATCCGGTGCTGGCCGAGGAACACGACGTGCCCAGCCAGACGGCCCAGCGCGACCCGGCGGCGCGCGAGCGCGTCCGCGAGCTCGCGCGGGAGCGCGTCACGTCACGGCGGTCTCGATTTCAAAGCTGATGTCGACGGCCGGTGCCGGAATGCGTGAGCGCGCCGACCGACACGAAATCGGCGCCGGTCGCGGCCAGCTCCGGCATCGCGATCGAGCGTCACGCCGCCGGAGATCTCGATCTTCGCGCGGCCCGCGCGCGCGGCGCACGGCCTCGCGAATGCTCGTCGAGCCGACATGTTGTCGACGAGGATGATGTCGGCGCCGGCGTCGAGCGCCTCGTCCACCTGTTCGAGCGTCTGCGGCTTCGACCTCGATCGGGCATGTCCGGGCTGATGCGCCCGGACGGCGGCGACCGCGGCCGCGACACGCCCGCCGGCGAGCCGAATGTGGTTGTCCTTGATGAGAATCGCGTCGAACAGGCCGACGCGGTGGTCTCGTCGCGCCGCCGGCGCGAACCGGCGTATTTCTCCAGCACCCGCAGCGTCGGGCGTGGTCTTGCGCGTGTCGAGGACGATGATGCTGCCCGCCGGCTGCTTCGACAAACCGGCGGGCGATCGTCGCGATGCCCGGACAGCCGCTGCAGGAAGTTGAGCGCGGTGCCGCTCGGCAATCGAGCAGCGCGGCGCGCCGATCCGACGACCTCCGCGACGATCGTCGCCCGGCTCGCAGCGCTCGCCGTCGCGGCTTTCGAACGCGTGACACTGCACCGCGGGCTCGAGCATGCCGAAACGCTTCGAACGCGACGTCCAGTCCGGCGAGCACGCAGTCCGCTTTGACCAGGAACATGCCGCGCGCCCGCGCGGTCCGGCGGCAACGGTCGCGTCGGTCGTGATGTCGCCGGTCGCGCCGAGGTCTTCCGCCGAGCGCCGCGGCGGACCGATACTCGCGGACGAGTCGTACGACTCGACGTCGGGTGCTGGAGCTTCATAACCTGCCGACGACAATCCGCGCGCGGCTCGCCACGCTCGATCTCGAACGCCTGCACGCGGAGCGCCGACCGCAGATCCGCTTCGACCATGCGGCATCAGCGCGACAGCGTCGCGGCTTCGGCCTTGATCGTCACCTTCGTGATCGGCACCTTGAGCGGCTGCTTGGCTTCGGACCGCTGCTTGCGCACCTCGAACAGCACCGTCGGTCGCCCACTGCATAGTCGGCCTGATCGCTCGCGTGCCGACTCGCGAGTTGTCGGCGACGAGCGACTCGAGCTCCGCCGCCGTCGGCCACGGCGCCGTGTGAATCGACCCTCGCTGCCACCACGACCACACTTCTTCGGTCACAAACGGCAGGAACGGCGCGAAGAGCCGCAGCAGCACCGACAGCGCCGTCGACAGCGCGGCGTTGGCCGAGCCCGCGCCGCCGGCGCCCTGTTCGCCGTAGCGGCGGCCCTTCACGAGCTCGAGGTAGTCGTCGCAGAAGCGCCAGAAGAACGTTTCGGTCCGCTGCAGCACGCGCGCGTAGTCGTAGTCCTCGAAGCGCCTGCGTCGCCTCGGTCGACGAGCGCCGCCAGGCTGCGCAGCATCGCGCGATCGACCGGCGCCGTGATCGGCGCCCTGCGGCTCGGCGCGCGCCAGCGCGAACTTCGACGCGTTGAGCAGCTTGATCGCCAGCCGCCGGCCGACCTTCATCTGGTTCGGGTCGAACGCCGTGTCGGTGCCCGGCCGCCCGCTCGCCGCCCAGTAGCGCACGCCGTCGGAGCCGTGCTCTTCGAGCAGCGCCATCGGCGTGACGACGTTGCCCTTCGACTTCGACATCTTCTTGCGGTCGGGATCGAGCACCCAGCCCGAGATCGCCGCGTGCGTCCACGGCAGCGAGTCGTGCTCGAGGTGCGACGCGCAGCACCGTGTCGAAGAGCCAGGTGCGGATGATGTCGTGCGCCTGCGGCCGCAGATCCATCGGGAACGTGCGCGCGAACAGATCCGGATCGTCCGGCCAGCCGCAGACGATCTGCGGCGTGAGCGACGAGGTCGCCCACGTGTCCATGACGTCGGGATCGCCGACGAAGCCGCCCGGCTCGACCGCGCTGATCGGCGCGGTAGCCGTCGGGCACGTCGGTCGACGGATCGATCGGCAGCCGATCCTCGCGCGGCGGCGATCGGCTGGTCGTAGCTCGACGCGGCCGTCTCGCGTCGAGCGGATACCAGACCGGAAACGGCACGCCGAAGAACCGCTGGCGGCTGACGCACCAGTCGCCGTTCAGGCCGTTGGTCCAGTTCTCGAAGCGCGCCTGCATGTACGGCGGATGCCACTGCAGCTCGCGGCCGCGCTGCGAGCAGCGCGTCGCGGAACTCGATCGTCTTGATGAACCACTGGCGGCTCGTGACGATCTCGAGCGGGCGGTCGCCCTTCTCGTAGAACTTCACGGCGTGCGTGATCGGCCGCGGCTCGCCGACCAGATCGCCGGACTCTCGCAGCTGCTCGACGATCTTCGTCGCGCGCCTTGGCGGCCGACAGACCGCGTCAGCTGCGTCGTAGTAGCGCTGCGCGCGCGCGCGCGTCGACCGACTCCCAGCCCGGCGCTGCCCCACGTGCACCGGCCGCAGCGTGCCGTCGGGCTGAATGATCGGCGCGCACCGGCAGGCTCAGCTCGCGCCACCAGCGTGACGTCGGTGATGTCGCCGAACGTGCAGATCATCGGCGATGCCGCTGCCCTTCGCGGGATCGGCCAGCGCGTGCGCCTGCACCGGCACGCGCACGCCGAAGAGCGGCGTCGTCACCTCGTGCCGAACAGCGGCTGGTACCGCTCATCGTCGGGATGCGCGACCGAGCGCCACGCAGGCGGGAATCAGCTCGGGCCGCGTCGTCTCGATCTCGACGATCGCGGCCGCCGTCCGGGCCTTGCCGCCGAAGCGCGATGCGATGGTAGGCGCCCGGCATGCTCGCGATCTTCGAGCTCGGCCTGCGCGACCGCGGTCCTGAAATCCACGTCCCACAGCGTCGGCGCCTCGACCTGATACGCGAGGCCGCGCTGTCAGCAGGCGCAGGAACGCGAGCTGCGACACGCGCTGCGACGCGCTGCCGATCGTCGCGTAGGTCATCGACCAGTCGACCGACAGGCCGAGGTGTCTTCCAGAGGCGCTCGAACGCCTTCTCGTCCTCCGACCGTCAGGCGCGCGCACAGCTCGATGAAGTTCGGCCGCGACACCGAGATCGGCTGCTTGCCGCGGCTTGTCCGGCGGCATGGAACGACGGGTCGTACGGCAGCGACGGATCGCAGCGCACGCCGTAGTAGTTCTGCACGCGGCGCTCGGTCGGCAGGCCGTTGTCGTCCCACCCCATCGGATAGAACACCGCCTTGCCGCGCATGCGCTGAAAGCGCGCGACGAGGTCGGTGTGCGTGAACGAGAAGACGTGGCCGACGTGCAGCGATCCGCTGACGGTCGGCGGCGGCGTGTCGATCGAAAACACCTGCGGCGCGGACTGCGTCCGGTCGAACCGGTAGACGCCCTGATCTTCCCACCGCGCCGTCCACCGGGCCCTCGAGGCCCTCCAGCGCGGGCTTTTCAGGAACGGGCATCAGACGATGGTATTACAGATAGTGGACGGGGGTCAGATCGCGCATCGGCGATCGGTGGCCACGAGCCACTCGATACCACTGAATGGACGCTTCTGATCCGCCTGCTGATCTCTTCGCGGACTGCTGCCCGGCGATTTCGGCGACGGTTTCAGCGGACCACGCGGTCAGATAGCTGCAGCAGGACTCGTGCGGACAACTCGTGCCACGCGGTCGTCGGTCACGGCCACGCGTGGTGGCGGTGCGGAAGATGGTGCGGGAAACCGCCGCCCGGGACCGCGGCATGGAGACCCCGCGGGCTGCGGGCGCCGGGCTGGGCTCCGGCGCGCGGCTGACGGCCTGGCCTGCTCCGCGTCGAGCAGCGCTGCGAACTCGTCGGCGAGCGGAGCAGGGCTCTCGGGCATCGGCGGAACGGCCCCCACCCACATACGGGTTCGGGCGCGGGCGCGGCCGGAGGCGTTGCCGGTTCGGGCACCGCCGGCTGCATCGGCAAAGTCTGGGTTCAGCCATCGACGCTTTGTTGCCGTGCTTCCAGCCCGAACCAGTCTATTTCGGGGCGAAGCGACGGGTCCGGCCGGCCGCGCCGGCTTCCCTGCCAGGTTCGAGAACGCTGCGTCGAGCTGGTCGAAGTAGTCGTCTATCGACTCGGCTTCGTCCTCGGCCGGCGCTTCCACGGCAGCCGGCGAGACGCCAAACGCATCGCATCGGAGCCGATCGACCTCCTCGCACTAGCGCCGAGAAGCCCTGACGCGGCCGATCACCTGCTGAGGCTCGAATGGCTTCGCCAGCACGCCGTCGCACCCGCGCCCCGGCGGCCCCTGGCCTCGTCGATCAGGCTCGAACGCCCCGGTCAGCAGCACCACCGGGATGTGCGCCAGCCGCGGCGACTGCTTCACGCACGCGGCCACTTCGCTGCAGCCTTTTTGCCTTCCCGGTGCATCCCCGACGTCGACCGAGCACGATGTCGGGCGGCTCGGCGTCCAGGCGCGCGATGGCCTGGTCGCCATCGCCGACGCTGACGGCGACGACGTCGATGTCCTCGTCGGCAAACGTCAAGCCTGATGACGCCGCTGACGCCGTTACGCTGTCGCTCGGCGAGGAGCAGAGTCTGCGGCACCTTGGCGCTATCGGCGTGCGGCCAGCAGCGCCTGATGGGCCCCCGTGCTACAGACCCGCGACCTGGCGTATCTGCCGTTGATGAACGTCGACGATCTCCTGCATCGGGCGTTCCGGGCAGGAAGACGCCTTTGACGCCGATGCGCATGCAGCTTCGGCACGTCCACGTCCGGGAATGATCCCGCCAATCACGACCAGCACGTCGTCGAGCCCGTTTGCCTTGAGCAGCTCCATCAGCCGCGGCGCGATGTGATTGTGCGCGCCCGAGAGGATCGACATGCCGATGACGTCGGCGTCCTCCTGCAGCGCGGCAGCGACGATCTGCTCCGGGCGTCTGCCGCAGGCCGGTGTAGATCGACCTCCATGCCGGCGTCGCGCAGCGCGCGCGGCGATGACCTTCGCGCCACGGTCGTGGCCGTCGAGCCCGGGCTTCGCGATCACGACTCTGACTTTCTGCCATCAACCTCTGCCTATGCAGCCATCGAGCCCTAGATCTGGCACTTCCTCGATACTCGCCCCACACATTCGCGGAGCGCGTCGCACATCTCGCCGACGGTGGCGTAGGCGCGCACGGCGTCGAGAATCAGGCGGCATCACGTTCCGTGTCGTGCGCGCGGCGGCGCTGCAGCGCGTCGAGCGCCGGCTGCACCGCGTCCGTCGTCGCGCGGCTTCCGCAGCCGTGCGAGCTTCGCGAGCTGCCGTTCGCCGCGTCGGATCTCGTCGATGTAGCAGCGATCTCGATGCGGCGACTCGTCGTCCTGCACGAAGTCGTTGACGCCGACGATGATCTTGTCGCCGCGTCTCGACCGCCTGCTGGAAGCGGTAGGACGCCTCGGCGATCTCCCGCTGCGGGAAGCCCGCGCTCGATCGCCGCGACCATGCCGCCCATGCGGTCGATCGTGTCGAAGTAGCTGAGCGCGCCCGTCCTCCATGTCGCGCGTCAGCCGCTCGACGAAGTAGGACCCGCCGAGCGGATCGACGACGTTCGCGACGCCGCTCTCGTGCGCGATGATCTGCTGCGTCCGCAGCGCCAGCGTCGCCGCCTCCGCGGTCGGCAGCGCCAGCGCCTCGTCGAGCGAGTTGGTGTGCAGCGAGTTGGTGCCGCCGAGCACGGCCGACAGCGCCTGCAGCGCCGTGCGGACGACGTTGTTGTACGGCTGCTGCGCGGTGAGCGACACGCCGGCCGTCTGGCGTGTGGAAGCGCAGCTTCCAGCGACCGCTCGTCTCTTCGCGCCGAAGCGGTCGCGCATCACGTGCGCCCAGATCTTGCGCGCGGCGCGGTACTTCGCGATCTCCTCGAAGAAGTCGCTGTGCGCGTTGAAGAAGAACGACATGCGCGGCACGAACTCGTCGACGTCGAGCCCGGCGTCGACGCCCCACTGCACGTACTCGATGCCGTCGCGCAGCGTGAACGCCAGCTCCTGCAGCGCCGTCGACCCGGCCTCGCGGATGTGGTAGCCGCTCACCGAGATCGTGTTCCACTGCGGCACTTCGCGTCGCGCAGAACGCGAAGATGTCGGTGATGAGCCGCATCGACGGGCGCGGCGGGAAGATGTATTCCTTCTGCGCGATGAACTCCTTCAGGATGTCGTTCTGAATCGTGCCGGAGAGCGTCTGCCAGTCGGCGCCCTGCTGCTCGGCGACGACCAGATACATCGCGAAGATCATCGGCGCCGGCGAGTTGATCGTCATCGACGTCGTGATGTCGCCGAGCGCAGATGCCGTCGAACAGCGCGCTCCATGTCGGCCAGCGACGCGACGCTGACGCCGCACTTCCCCACCTCGCCGAGCGACAGCGCGTGATCCGGATCGCGGCCCATCAGCGTCGGCAGGTCGAAGGCCACGCTCAGGCCGGTGCCGCCGGCGGCGAGCAGCGCCTTGTAGCGCGCGTTGCGTCTCTTCCGGCGTGCCGAACCCGGCGAACTGCCGCATCGTCCAGCAGCTTGCCGCGATAGCCGCTGGCGTGAATGCCGCGCGTGATAGGAAACGCGCCCGGATCGTTCGAGGTCGCGCGCGTAGTTCGACGTGCTGCGATGTCGTCGGCGTGTATACAGCCGGTCGATCGGTCGTCCGGAGATCGTCGTGAAGTTCCGCGTCCGCTCAGGCGCCGTCGTTTTCATGCCTTCGAAATTATAGTCACGAAGACACGAAGAACACGAAGCCACGTTGGCCACAGAGTCACGGAGACACAGAGGATTCGACGCGGCCGGCCAGCGCAGCTGGCGCCACGGACGGCAGAAAACCGGAAGCGAACGACGCATCTTGAACGCCTGCCTGTCGTTCACTTCCGCGGCTTTCGCGCGTTCAGCGCCGCTTCGCGGCGCCGCGTCGCATCTTACCCGGTCTCTCTCTGCCTCCGTGCCTCTGTGGCTCTGTGGCCAATATCGTCGTTCTTGACTTCCCCGGATCGCAGCGTTAGCGTACGAACCATCCGACATGACGACACTTCCCGCCGAATACCGGCAGCCTGTTCGACGCGATGCTGCAGGAGTTCGAGGAAGCGCGCGCGGATCATCAGCCTCGACCGCGGCATCTGGAGAATCCTCACGAACCCGAAACGGCAGATCATCGTGTCGTGTCCCGTGCAGATGGACAACGGCGAGATCGAGGTCTTCACCGGCTACCGCGTGCAGTACAACGTCACGCTCGGCCCGGCCAAGGGCGGCATCCGGTATCACCCGGACGTCATCGCTCGACGAGGTCACGCGCGCTCGCCGCCTGGATGACGTGGAAGTGCGCCGTCGCGCACATCCCCTTCGGCGGCGGCAAGGGCGGCATCATCTGCGATCCCGTCGATGATGTCGCAGCGCGAGCTCGAGGCGCTCACCCGCCGCTACGTCGCCGAGATCATCGACGCCATCGGACCCGAGAAGGACGTGCCCGCGCCCGACGTGAACACCAACGAGCAGATCATGGCGTGGATCATGGACACCTACAGCATGCACGTCGGCCACACCGAGACGGCCGTGGTCACGGGCAAGCCGATCGAGATGGGCGGATCGGCCGGCCGGCGCGAGGCGACCGGCCGCGGCGTCATGATCGTCGCCCGCGAATCGGCGAAGCACGTCGGCTTCGACATCAAGGGCGCCACGGATCGCGCGTGCAGGGCTTCGGCAACGTCGGCTCGGTCTCGGCCGAGCTCCTCGCCGGCAGCCGGCGCGAAGATCGTCGCCGTCAGCGACTGGAAGGGCGGCGTCTACAACGCGGCGGGACTCGACGTCCCCGCGCTCATCGAGTACACGCGCCGGAACAAGACCGTCGCCGGCTTCAGCGGCGCCGAGCCGCTGACCAACGACCAGTTGTTCGCCCTCGACCTCGACGTCCTGATTCCGGCCGCGCTCGAAAACCAGATCACGATGGCCAACGCGCCCGGCATTCGCGCCAAGGTCATCGTCGAGGGCGCGAACGGCCCGACCACGCCCGACGCGCACCAGCACCTGCACGAGCGCGGCGTCTTCATCGTGCCCGACATCCTCGCCAACAGCTCCGGCGTGCACGACGTCGTAGCTTCGAGTGGGTGCAGGACCGCTACGGCTATTTCTGGACCGAGAAGGAAGTCAACGAGCGCCTCGAGGCCAAGATGAGCGAGGCGTTCGCGGCCGTCGCGCGAACCGCCGCGTCGTTCAAGGTGGACATGCGCACCGCCGCGTACATCCTCGCCATCGACCGCGTCGCCACGGTCACACGCATGCGCGGGATGTACGCGTAGGGACTAGAGGCTGGGGGTCTAGGGGCTGGGGGCTGGGGAGTTCAGTTCGTCACGCGGAAACGCAGCGTGTCTTTGGCCTGCCCGGCGGGGCTTGCCGCCACGATCTCCACGGCGTAGTCGCCGGGCGCGAGGCCTGCCAGCGGCAGTTCGATCTGCGCGCGGCCGTCCGGGGTGGCGGCAGGCTTCGATGGTCAGCGGGCGCATCGACTGCCCGGACGCGCTGATCAGCCGCGCTGTCATGTCCGGCGCGCTGCCGGGCGCGTAGACGGGCACCCGAATGACGAGCTGCTCGCTCCGGCTGAACTGGCGCGACGCGACCGGCACCGCATCGGGATTCGCCTCGAGCGCGCGCATATCCTTCGCGGTCCTCGCGCGCAGCACCTCCGGCGTCCCGATCGCCACCGGCGCCCGCAGGTCGCCGACGAGAGATCGCGCACGTCGGTGTCGATCGCCGACGCCGCCGCATCCTCGATCGACATCTCCAGGCGGATCCGCCCGGGCGGAACCTCGAAGACGGCACGGGCAAGAGCAGCAGTCCAGCCCGTCGAAGACGACGGCGCCCGTGGGCCGCACCGGCCCCTCGAACAGCGTCGTCCCATTGGCGCCCGTGGCCTTGAACGCGACGCGCGACGGGGTGCGGACGCGACGGTCGCCCGGCACCGCGCCGGCCGGCTCCCAGACGAAGGTCACGCGCGTGTTCCCGCCCGCCCCCTTCGCCATGCCGAACCACGGCCGGATCATCGGGCTCGTGCGCCGCGCGGGCGGCAGCACGATCGGCGGCCTGGGCTCGTTCGCGTGCGCCAGCAGGTTCGCGCGCTGGATTTCATCGGGCGTCGGCGCCCAGAATCCCTTCCGCGCCCGCAGCTGCACGCCCTTGGTCTTCACCTGACACGTCGACGGCGTGAAACATCCCGTCGGTATGTCGCGCGGAGCGATACGTCAGCAGGTAATACGCCGACGCATCGGCGACCATCCGCCGCAAGCCCCGCGTCGAGGCCCTCGCCGGACGCGCCAGCCGGATGGCGCGAAACCGTGCGCCGTCGGTGTCGTCGGCGAGCACGCTGAGCAGGTTCGGCCCTTCGTCAGGAGCCGCCGCCCTGGCGGCCGCATCGAGCGGATCGAGAACGTAGATCGCCACGTTCGCGCGGTTCGCCGTCCGCATCACCGACGATGACGTCGGCAGCGCCTCGAGGCCGCGCCGGCGCAGCATCGGGTCCGCCTGCTCGCTGACGAGGAGCATCGTCTTGCGGCCGGTGCCGAGGTTCGCCAGGTGCAGCGCGAGCGCATTGAGCGTCGACCAGGTCGACTGCGTGCGCTGGACTTCGGCGTGCTCCTGGTCGTTGACCATGTAGTTGCGCTCGAACGCGGTCCGCGGCGCGTAGTCGCCGCGGCGCCCTCGAACGCGTCGATGGCGCGATGGAGCGCGTCGCGGTCGCCCGTCAGGCGGATCGACAGCAGCGAGTCGAGCGGCCGGAGAATCGTGACGAGGTCGCCTGGACGGAGATCCTGGTCGACGAAGCGGTGCAGGGCGTCGCGCACCTCCTGGGTGCGGGCCGCGCTGACGTAGTAGTCGTCGAGGTAGATGGCGAAGAGGCGTGCGTTTCGCGTCGCCAGCCTTGACGAAGCGGACGTCCTGAATCGCCTGGACCTCGCCGTCCTCGCGCAGCACGAAGTCCGGAGGCTTTCAGCGTTTCGACGGCCTGGCCGCGTGCGTTCGTGCGCGATGACGTCGATGACGACCGCATCGGGCGGGCGGCTTGCATCAGGCGCCGGCGCCGGGGCCTGAATCGCCGCCGCGGCCGCAAGCGCGAGAACCAGGGCCCGCATGCGCCCGCCTCAGTTGGAGACGCGGAACCCGACCAGTTCCTTCGCCTCGCCGCCCTCGCCGGTCGCTTTGACCTCGACGATGTACTCGCCAGGGGCGAGGCCGGCGAGCGGGATGTCGACGATCGCCTCGGCTCCAGGCGTGGCTGGCGGCGTCACCGGCAGCTCGGACATCGTCTGCCCGGCGCGGCTGAGCATATGGACCGAGAGCGCCGGCGCGCCGGCGCCATACGCGGCCACGCGCATGAACAGGCGATCGGTCCGGCTGAATTCGCGTCCCGTAGCCGGCACGGCCTGGGGCATCCGCCTTCAGCTGCTGGATGTCCCGGGCGTGCGCCCGCGGAACAGCACAGGCGTTCCGAGCGACGTCTGCGTGCTCGTGAGATCCGGGATGACGATTTCGCGGACTTCGAATCGAGCACGCCGGAGCCGCCCTCGACCGACAGCCGCAGCTCCATCTTGCCGGGCGCCGCGTCGAAGACCACGCGCGAGGCCCGCCCGGCGACACCGTCTGCACCGGACCGAGACGACGCGCCGGGAGACAACGACGCCACGGCCATGTCGGGCACGCGTCCCCGGAAAACCGGCGACCCGCTCGAGCCGACGGCCATCAGCGACACACGCGACGGCTGCTCCCCAGGCCCAAGCGGGCGATCGGCGGCCGTTCCGCGGCGTCGGCTCCCAGACGAACGTGACGCGCGTCTTGCCGTTCTCGCCTCGCGACGTGCCGACCCAGGTTCTGATGATCCGGGCACGCGTCGTGGACGAGGCGACGTTGTTCAGCGCCGCCGTGACCGCCGGCGGCGGGGCCGGCTTGGGCGGCGCCAGCGCCCGCGAGGTCTGCTCGGCGTTGAGCGCCCAGTAGCCCTTGCGCGCGCGGACCTGCAGCCCGGGCGCTTCACGCGGACCTTGATCTCGTGGAACTTGCCGTCGGACGGCGCGGCGGTGGAACTGTAGCCGAGCAGGTAATACGCGCTGCTGTCGCGCATGATCTGCCGCATGCCCGCCTCGAGGTCGTTGCGGTTGACGATGGCGCGGCCGTCGGTGTTTTCTGCCAGCGTCCTCAGCGAATCCATCGTCGCGTTCAGCACTGCCGATCTGTTTCGCTGCCGACCGACGGCTCGCTCAGATCGAACTCGAACACGGCCAGCCCGCGCGGATCGACCGGGTACAGCGAAACGTTCTGGCGGTTGGCCTCGTCGTAGATATCGCGCAGATCCTGCTGCATGTCGATCGTCGCCGAGAAATTCATGCGGGACTCGGTGATCGAATCGGCGCCGGCGCCGGTGACGCCGCCGATGGCCGGCATCTGCGCGTTCGGGCTGCGCAGCTGCGGCGGCACCATGTAGTGAACCCTTCGCTCACGACGATCAGCGACTTCCGCCCCTGCTTCAGCGTGCCCATGTGGATGATCAGGCCCTTGAGCGCCGAGAGGACACCTTGTTCCGAATCCGCTCGACGCGTCTCGACCGGGTAGTTGGCGTACTGCTGCTCGATGTCGTTCATCGGCGTGTAGTCGTATTCCGGCCGGTGAACTTCTGGATGCCCTGGATGATGGCCCCGTGGTTGCGCGTCATCCGCAGGTTGAGGACCGACTGCAGCGGATACATCAGGCCGATCATGTCGGACGGCCCGAGCTGCCGTCTCGACGAACCTCGGAGCGGATCGCGGACGCTCATGCTCTGGAGCTTCCGGACGTGATAGTCGTCGAGGAAGATCGCGAACAGGCGGACGTCGTCGTCGAGCCGCCTCGGATCTCCTCGTCTTCGTCGGTCCGGATGGCGCGGGAGGACCGTCCGGGCCCGGCATCGTGCCGCCATCGAGCTTGATGAACTTGAAGCTTTCGACCGTCTGCGGCTTGCCGTCCTCGGTGACTTCGAAGTCGCTCTGCTTCAGATCCGCGACGTTTGCGCCGCTCTTGTCGGAGATGATGACGTCCACGCTGACGAAGTTGATCCCGGCGCGAAAGGCCGGTTGCGCGGGCTGGGCGTCGGCCGCGGCTGCTGCTCCTGCTGCTGGGCCCGGCCTCCGGCGGTGCACAACGTGCCGGCGACGAGTCCAGCGACGAGAAGGGTCCGGATCGCACTCCTCATGCTCCATATCTTAGACGCTTCCGGCCGGCCCGGCGGTCGTTTCCGGTGCTAACATCCGTCGCGTGCCCCAGCCGCCGCTGACCGCGCTTTCGGAGGACGAACGCCTCTTCCGGCGAGAGCGTTTACGAATTCGCCGACCGCGAAATCCGGCCGGTCGTCCGCGACATGGACGAGCAGGCCGCCATGCCCCGGACGCTGATTGACAGTCTGTTTACGCTCGGCGTCATGGGCATCGAGACCCCGGAAGAGCTTGGCGGAAGCGGCGCGAGCTTCTTCCACGCCGTGCTCGCCGTGGAGGCGCTCTCGCGCGTGGACCCGTCCGTCGGCCGTGCTGGTGGACGTCCAGAACACGCTCGTCGTCAACGCGCTGCTGCGCTGGGGCACGCGAGGATCATCAGGCGGCGGTATCTCCCGCGGCTCGCCGCCGACACGGTCGGCGCGTACGCGCTGTCGGAGTCGGGTTCCGGCAGCGACGCGTTCGCGCTGGCGACGCGCGCGACGTCACGACGGCGCCGGCTGGTCGCTGACGGGCCGGAAGCTGTGGATCACCAACGCGCACGAAGCCGGCGTGTTCATCGTGTTCGCGAACGTCGAACCCCGACGCCGGACACCGCGGCATCACCGCGTTCATCGTCGAGCGCGGGCGCGCCGGCTTCACGATCGGCAAGAAGGAAGACAAGCTGGGCATCCGCGCCAGCAGCACGTGCGAGCTGCGTCCTCGACAACTGCCGCGTGCCGGCGGCAGAACGTCCTCGGCGAGGTCGGCCAGGGCTACAAGGTCGCCATCGAGACGCTCAACGAGGGCCGCATCGGCATCGGCGCCCAGATGATCGGCCTCGCGCAGGGGCGCGCTCGACCACGCCGTGGCCTACATCAAGGAGCGCAAGCAGTTCGGCAAGGCGATCGCCGAGTTCCAGGCCGTCCAGCACCAGGTCGCGCGGGCGGCCACGGACGCTCGAAGCGGCCCGGCTGCTCGTCTACAATGCGGCGCGGCTGCGCGATGCCCGGCTGCCCTTCCTGGCCGAGGCGGCGATGTGCAAGCTGTTCTCGTCGGAGGTCGCCGAACGCGTCGCGTCGCTCGCCGTCAACCTCTACGGCGGCAACGGGTTCGTGAAGGACTACCCGGTCGAAAAGCTGTTCCGCGATGCGAAGATCGGTCAGATCTACGAGGGCACATCGAACCTGCAGCTGCAGACCATCGCGAAACACGTGATCGGCTAACGGAGAGCACATGGAAAGACGAAGGTCGAGCGTCGGCGTCCTGCTCGTGGTCCTCCTCCTCTCGGCGTTTCCCTCGGCGCACCACTCGTTCGGCGCCGAGTACGACGCCAACAACCCGATCACGCTGACCGGCGTCGCTCACCAACATCGAGTGGACGAACCCGCACAGCCACTTCTACCTCGACGTCAAGGACGACGCCGGCAAGGTGGCCAACTGGAAGTTCGAAGGCTACCCTCCCGCCGTGCTGTACCGGACCGGCTGGAAGAAGGACGTCGACGATGAAGGCCGGCGACACGATCACCGTGTTCGGCTGGCGCGCGCGTGACGGCGGCAACTGGGCGCACTCGCGCGAGATCACGCTCCCGGACGGCAGGAAGATGTTCTTCGGGCCGCCGGCGGGCACCGGCGACGGCGGCAACACGCCCGCCGTGGAGGTGAAGTGATGCGCGCCCTGATCGCGGCCTGCGGCCGTCGGCGCATGCCTCGTGTCGCGCGTCGTCTCCGGCGCAGGGCACGGTGCCCCGCGCGGCCGACGGCAAGCCGGATCTCACCGGCGTCTGGCAGGGCGGCAGCACGCAGCGCGGCAACTGGGAAGAGGCCAACGGCGGCACGGGCGTCGGCGGCACGGGACGCAATCCGACCGCGCCGGTCGCTCTCTCGTCAAACGATCGGCCGGCAGGACGCGAAGGCGCGCCGTATCAGGACTGGGCCGCGAAGAAGGTGCTCGAGGCCTACAACCGCCGCGGGCATCGACGATCCGACGGCGCCAGCTGCCTGCCCGGCGGCGTTCCGCGATCGGTGATGCTGGGGCTCTTCCCGCAGCAGTTCGTCCAGACGCCGAAGCAGATCGTCATCCTCTACGAGTACATGAACACGTTCCGCGTCATCCCGATCGACGCGAAGCACCCCGACGATCTCATCCCGTCGCTATATGGGCAACTCGGTCGCGCACTGGGAACGGCGACACGCTCGTCGTCGACGCCATCGGCTTCAACGACAAGACCTGGCTCGCCGGCACCGGCACGTTCCACTCGGACGCGCTGCACATCACCGAGCGCTATACGCGCGTCGACAAGGACCGGATCGACTACGAGGTGACGATGGAGGATCCGAAGGTGCTGACGAAGCCGTGGAAGCTGACGTCGAGCCTCATGCTGCGTGAAGGCACGCGTCTCGAAGAGTACATCTGCGCCGAGAACAACCTCGATCCGGCGCGGTACGAGCAGCTGCTCAAGGACGGGGTCAAGATTACGCGCCAGTTGGACGTGGTTGTCGCCGGGGCGCCCTGGAGCTCGAACAACTGCGTCCACCCCACCCAGTCGCGGTACTTTCCGTGCGGGATGAGTTCCGGCCGCTTCAGCACGTCCAGCATCAGCGTGGTGTAGGTCTTCGACGGGTAGAACGCCTCGTGCACGAGGATGTACTTCACGCCCAGCGGGCGCAGCCTCGCGATCGCCTCGTCGTCGGGAAAGGTGGTCATCAGCATCGCCGTCTGCTCGGGTAGTCAGGGCGGCATGTAGCCGCTGAACCCGTTGACGAGCGGGTGCCAATGCGTGCGTCGACCAGTAGATATGCCCAGGGACTCAGCGGCTCCGGGAGCTGATCATGACGCGACGGATCGAGCGTCTTCACGAATTTATACACGTCCGGCACCGGCGCGGGCACGTCGCGCAAGTAACATGGGCAGCGATCCGAACTCGACGCCGACGGCCACCGAGCACCGCCACGAACAGCGCGCTCCTGGCGCGCGCGACGGCTCAGAGTCTGCTGCTGAAGATAAGAGAAGCCTGAACCCCGCCAGAACGGCGAGACCGCAGCAGGCGAGGATGGAAAAGCGCGCAGGCGCCCGGAACGCCCCTGAATGCCCACACGTGCTCGTACAGCCACCGGTAGACGGGCGCGTTCATCCCCAGCGACAACACCGCGGCGGCGACCGTCAGGCGCCAGATAGATCCCGGTACATCCGGCGCGACCTGCCCGCGCAACGCGAAAGCCGCCAGGACGACGGCCGCGAGGCCGGAAACAGATGCAGCTCGTCGCCCTCGAACACGACGCGATTCGACGTCCAGCCCCAGAGCCAGTTCTGCGGCGGCGCCGTCACGTAGCTGACCAGCCGGGCGCTGAACCTCGTGACATCGTAGAGATCGCGAACGCCGAGCGTCCTGGCGTTGTCCATGTACGGCTGCGCGTAAAATGAACATCACGACGGCCGCGAGGCCCGGCGGCGATGCCGAGCGGCACGGCTGGCCCGGATCGCGCGCCGCGGTTCCGAGACCGCCAGCGCCAGCGCCAGCAGCGCGACCATGATCGCGCAGAAAGGCGCCGTGGCTACATCGACGAGAGGATCTGCAGGCACAGAGAACGCGCCCGCGAGCATGCCGAAGCGCACCGATCCTGTCTCGAACACCTGATGCACGGCCCACAAAGTCAGCGGCATCCAGACCGTCCACTGCAGTTCCAGATGCATGAAGTGTTCGACCCGATACGGCACGAGCGTGAAGATGGCCGCCGAGACCAGCGCCGCATCGTTGCTCCCGGTCAGATGCCTGACGAGGACGAACATGCCCAAGCCCGGACGACGCGATGCCGACGAGGAGCAGGATGTTGTAGACGAGCACGGGTTCGCGCGCGCCAGCAGCCACGGGCATCCGCGAGGAGCGCCCTGGAGCAGGGTGGCGTCGGATACGCGCAGCGTCCGCACCGTGCGGATAGAAGATGTTGCCGTCGAACAGGTGCGCGGCGCCGCCCGAGAGGCCGTGGGCCAGCCACTCGAGCCGCCACATGCTGAGAAACGGGTCGCCGTGCAGCGCGACCTTCGACCCGAGATACAGTCCCTGCGGCCAGGTCAGGATCACCGTCAGGGCGCGCAACGAACAGCACCGCGCCGGAGCAGCGGGCTCTTCAGTGCCGCAACGATTCGCGAGCGCAACATCGTGAGAATACGACCTTGCGATCAAAGTTAGCCCAGATAGCGGCGGCGATTTCCTCGAATCACCTCCTAATCGCTCAGCAATAACCTCTGCTTCTTACAAGTTGCATGCGCAGTCGCTCTAGAAGAGCGCCTTGATCGCGAACTGAACCTGCCGCGCCGATCCCGGAGTCGCCCGTCGGGAAGCGCGTGTTGGTGATCACCCCGAATGACGTGCTGCCGACCGCGGCGATGCGGCCGGGCAGCCCGAGGTTCGCCTGGTTGAAGATGATTGAACACTCTCGATGCGGAACTGCAGCCGGGCGCGACCGCCGAGCAGGTCCAGGTTCTTGATCACCGAGAAGTCGGTGTTGCTGAAGCCCGGACCGAGCACCGCGTTCCGGCCGAGATTGCCGAAATGGAACGCGCCGCCTCGCCGAGACCGGCAGCGCGAACACCGAGCTCGCCGAGCACGCCCCGGCCCCGGTCGCGATCCGCGGATCGCACACCGCTGTTGTTGAACCACTGCGTCGGCGATCCGATGATCGACGGGTCGCCGACGAGATCCGGCCGCAGCGTGTTGTTCACGCCGTTGAACGTGTTGATGCCGGTGACGATGTTCACCGGGCTGCCGGTCTGCGCCTGCGTGACGACGGCTCGAGCTGCCAGCCTTCCTTGACAGCGCGGTTGCCCTTGAACGGCAGCTCGTAGATCGCGTTGATCGACGAACCGGTGCCGGACGTCGAAATCCGACGGCCCCTCGCTGTCGCCGATGTTGTTGCTGTCCTGCACGACGATGACCGCCGTGCTCAGCGAGTTGGTGTCGGTCGACTTCGCCAGCGTGTACGAGGCGTTGAACTGCAGCCCCTTGCATCGGCCGCTCGTTGGCCGTCAGCCACAGGCCCTTGTAATGCGACCAGCCGAGGCTGTCGGTTTCGGTGATGTTGCCGAGCGCGTTGCCCGGAAGGATCGCGCTCGTCGGCGACAGCGTCGGATACGGCCGGACGCCGTTGACGAGCTGGTTGACGTTGCGCGTGATGCGCAGCCGATCGCCGTGCGAGCCGAAGTAGCCGGCCATCACGCCGAGCGCCGGGCCGATCTGCCGCTCGACGTTCACGTTCCACGTCTGCATCCGCGCCGCTCTGGAAGTTCGGGTCGACCGAGTTCGGCGCCAGGCCCGACGGCGAGCGCCGTCGCGGCGGCGCTGCTCGAGCCGGATGTTGCCGGCAAAGGTCAGCGGCGTCGGCCAGCGGCGGATTCGATGAGGTCGGCGACACGACGTTGGCGACCGGCATGTCGACCATCACCGCGTACGCGCCGCGCACCACGGTCCGCCCGTCGTCGGACGGCGTCCAGATCGCGCCGACGCGCGGCTGGACGTTGTGGCCGGTCTGGTACGGATCGCTCGGTCTGCACCAGCGAGCCGGTCGGCCGCGTCGAACACCACGAAGCGGCCCTCCGTTTCGGTCGGGCGCCATGATGCCGTCGTAGCGCAGCCCGAGGTCGAACGACAGATCGCGATCGCGGCCGGAAGCTGTCCTGCACGAACAGGCCGAGCGCGTTCTGCCGGACGTTCGACGGCCGATCGCCCAGCGTGATCACGAAGTTGTTGCCCAGGCCGGCCTGGAACGCCGCGAGGCTGCCGAACTGGAACGTGCCGGTGTCCGACGTGAAGTTGTCGTTCATGATCGCGGCGGAACTCGCCGCCGAACTTGATCGCGACTGGCTCCCGCGCAGATAGCTGGCGCGTGTCGGAAAACACGAAGCTCGTGTCGGTGCGGCCCTGCGGGAAGTTCGACGGCCCGCCGAAGTTCAGGCCGAGGCCGACGATCGGTGATCTGCGGGATGCCGATCGCCGTCGTCACGCCGTCGTTGATGCCGTAGTCGATCGGGTTCAGCTTCGCGTTCGGCTCGAACGTGATGTTGATGCGGTTGAAGCCGAAGCGCGCCTCGTTCACGAGATTCGACCCGAAGATGTGCGTCTCGTTGAGCGTCATGATCTGCCGGTGCGAGTGGCGCGTATCGCCGAACCCGGGGATGGTGTTGAGCTGCAGCGTCGGCTCGCCGCGCTGGTCGCGCTGGAACGCGTAGTACCAGTGCAGCGCGTCGGCGTTGCTCACGTTGTGGCGGACGTCGCCGGTCCACTGGTCGATGTCCGACCGGCGCCGTGGCCGACGCCGAGGAAGCGGCCTTCGCCGCTCGCGCCGATGGCGTTGGCGGTCGGGATGAGCGGCAGCAGGTTCCGCGAGACCGGGTCGGTGACCGCCGCCCGCTGATCGTCGCGCAGCACGCCGCTGTTGATGTCGATGCCCTGGCGCTGCCGCAGGCCCTCGTACGTGCCGAAGAAGAACGTCCGGTTCTTGACGATCGGCCCGCCGAGGTTGGCGCCGAACTGGTTGCGGCTGGAACGGCGACTGCGGCGCCGGCTCGGCTGGTTGAAGGCGTTCCGCGAATCGAGCGCGTCGTCGCGGAAGAACTCGAACGCCTCGCCGTGGAAGTCGTTGGCGCCCGAACGCGTCGCGATGTTGACGATCGCGCCGGAGTTGCGGCCGTACTCGGCGCTGAACGTCGAGTTGTCGACCTTGAACTCGGACACCGTGTTGATCGACGGCTGGAACGTGATCTGGTTCTGCGCCGGGTCGTTCAGGTTGACGCCGTTGATCATGAAGTTGACGGTGTCTTCGCGGTTGCCCGGCGGTGTTGAACGCGAACGAGCCCTGGCCGCGCAGCGGCGCCGTCAGGAAGCCGTTCTGCGGCGGCGTCACCGAGCCGGGAATGAGCAGGCCGAGATCGACGAAGTGCCGCCCGTTCAGCGGAATCTCCTGCACGGTCCGCTGCGATGATCACCTGGCCGACCGACGTCGTCGCGGTCTCGATGACCGGCGACGCACGCCGACGACGCTCACCGATTCGGCCACCGGGCCCACGGTGAGGCGGATGTTGACGACCGAGGTGCGCGCCACGTCGACCTCGACGTCGCGCGCCTGATCGCCGAAGCCGGTCAGACGTGTCTCGATCCGGTAGGGACCGGGCGCGAGCGACGGCGTCAGGTAGTCGCCGCCGCGCATCGCTGACCGTCGTGCCGCTCGACCCCGGTCGCGACGTTCCGGACGGTCACGGTGACGCCGGGCACGACCGCGCCCTGCGCATCGGCGATGTTTCCCTGGATGGCTCCGGTCGATTGAGCCCGGCCGGCGTGGCCATCAGGATGCTCGCGAACAGCACGATGCCCACGCGCATGACACTCGCGTCATCACCTACACCTCCTGTTAGTACCCGGAGAATTCTGCTGGCAGATGCGGCCGGATTGGAATATCAGATTCGCGAAAAACGCAGGCGGCGGCGCGGTCGTTTTTTGATCGCCGTGACGAAGCTCACCGTGTGATTCTGTCGCTTCGTCCCGGCGAAAGACCGGTTCGTCCCGCTTACCAGTGGTCACACTGGCCCGCAGCCACAGACGGTTCAGCGGGGCACGTGAGGAATGCAGGTCGCGATGAAGCCCGCGTCCTTGAGATCGCAGTCGCCGGGCCGGTAGAACGTCAGCAGCCGGCCGCAGACGATCACGGCGATCCAGACACATCAGCGACACGATCGCGACGGTCTTCGGCACCGCGCGGCGTGTCCTCGCCCGGCTGGGCGCTGCTTCAGGCGGCCGAACAGCAGCGCCGTAGAACACCAGGATGTTGAGGCCGACCATTGCCATGAACGTCAGCTTGAACTGGAAGGCGGGGTTGTAGATGTACTGGTTGGGCTCGGTGACGAGGAACATCGCGCCGGTGATGACGTTCAGCGCGTAGCCGAACACCCCCAGGGCACGAGCTTGGTGAAGCGCGCGCGGATCGACACGCCCTTCGCGAGCCCGAGCAGCCGCAGGTCGAACGTCGCGATCAGTGCCGACGAGCAGCGACAGGCCGACGAAGTGCACGCTCTCGCAGATCGGCCATCCCCACGCCGGAGTGCATGAACGTCGAGACGATCTTCACGCTGAACGAGCGTCTTCACGAGCCAGATCTGAAAGAGGGCCATGCTACGTCGTCGTCAGCTTCACGTACAGGTACGCCAGAAACCGCCCGGAAAAGATCACCGCCGCCCAGACCGCGAGCGATGCCGCACGCGAACATCTTTCCCACGAACGGCACGTCGCTCCCGTCGTCTTCCAGGAGCCGGCGGCGGATGACGGTCTGCACGACCAATCCGAGCGCCACGCAGAGGAGCTTGAAGTAGAAGACCGGATTGGTCAGGCGCCTGCGTGGATAGCCGACGAGCAGCACGACGCCGAGACGACCGCGTTGAGCCAGAACCCGGCCCACAGCACGGGAACACCCGCCTGGCGGCCGCAAGCGGGACGCCCGGCGCGAAACCGAGAATCTTGAGCGCAATGGCGGCGTTCATTCCCGCCGAGGAAGCCCATCCCGACCGTGTGACACGCAAGAATGATCGGGAACGGCGAAGACGCGACGGCGACTCGCGCACCCAGATGCTGAGCGCGCCTCGTCTCGAGCCAGATGAAAAATGGATCCACGTGGAAAGTCCGCGCGCATGCTAGCACGAAGCATTCGGACCTCGTGCAAGGATGCCGTCAGGAGCTCAGGTGCTTGGCGATGATCATGCGCTGGGCTTCCGACGTGCCCTGGTAGATTTCGCGTGGCGCGCACGTCCCGGAACAGGCGCTCGACGACGGATCCGCGCCGGTAGCCGGCCGACGCCAGCACCTGCATCGCCTTGTCGGCGCGCTCTGTGCGCCGCCTCGGACGCGGCCAGCTTCGCCATCGACGATTCGACGGTGCCCGGCTTCGCCGCGATCCTTCACGCGACGGCCGCCTTCCACATCAGCATCCGGGCCGCGTCGAGCTCGGTCGCGGCGTCGGCGATCATCCACTGAATCGCCTCGTAACTGCGCGATCGGCCGGCCGAACTGCTCGCGCGCTCTTCGCGTGCGCGATCGCCTCGTCCAGCGCCGCCTGCCCGATGCCGAGCGCCTGCGCGGCGATCGCCACGCGCCCGCCCTGCAGCGCCCACATCGCCAGGCCGAAAGCCCTCGTCGACGCGCGCCGAGCACCTGATCCGGCGCCACGGTGCACGTCGAGATCGAGGTCCATGCAGCCGAGGCCGCGGACGCCGAGCGAATCGTCGACGCGCCGTGCGCGTGATGCCGGGACGCGTCGGCGGGCACGAGAAACGCCGTCACCGCCTTGTCCGCGGCGTCCCGGCTGCGTCGCGACGCAAACGACGATCACGCCGGCGCCGCGTCGGCGTTCGCCACCCAGACCTTCCGTCCCGATCGATCCGGTGGCGCCGTCCCCGCCGGCGTGGCGGATCGTCTGCTGATTCGCGGCGTCGGTGCCGGCCGCGGGTTCGGACAACGCGAACGCGCCGATCATCCTCGCCGCGCCAGCCGCCGCAGCCATCGATCGCGTTGAGCGTCCGTGCCCGCATGCTCGACCAGCTCGGCGACGAGCGAGTTGGTGACCGACGAGCGAGGTCGCCACCGTCGCGCTCGCCCGCCCGATCGCCTCGATCGCCAGCGCGTAGCTGAGGTAGTCGCGTCCGGCGCCCCCCACGCGGTGGACACCGTCACGCCGTGCAGGCCGAGGCTCGCGGCGGCGCGGATGACGTCCGACGGAAACTCGCCGCTCGCGTCGATCGCGGCCGCGCGAGGCGCCACCACCTCGCGCGCGAACGCGCTCGACAGTCGGCCTTGAACGCGGCCTGTTCCGGCGTGAGATCCAGAAACATCCGTTCATGCACGAAGCCGCAGAGATCACGAAGCTCACGAAGATATCTTGGCGTCAGCTTCCTCGTGCTGCGACTCTGCATATAAGACGGTCTAAGCGTCGTCGTTCGTGAGGCGTTCGAAGATCGGCCGCAGGCGCGCCGCGCGTGTGCGGCAGGCTCTTCCGGCAGCACGCGCGTTTCGGCGATGGCGCCCATGAAGTTGGTGTCGCCGTTCCACCGCGGCACGAGATGAATGTGCAGGTGCTCGAGCACGCCGGCGCCGGCCGGGCGGCCCAGGTTGATCCCGACGTTGATGCCGTGCGGGCCGGTAGGCTTCGGTCAGGGCCATCTCGGCGTGGCGGACCAGCGCCATCAGCTCGACGCGCGCTCTTCCGCCGTCGTCTCGGCCAGATCGGCGAGGTGGCGGTTCGGCACGACCATCACGTGGCCGTTGTTGTAGGGATACAGGTTCAGGATGACGAAGCAGAGCCGGCCGCGATGGAGGACCAGGTCTTCGTTGCGGCCGCTTGCAGCTCGCAGAAGATGCAGCCGCCGTCTTCAGTCGCGGTGCCGGCCGCGCGCGTCACGTAGGACAGTCTCCACGGAGACCAGAGGCGTTCCACACTACACCGGCCGGATGCGCGTCGGGCGGGCAGGCATCGCGTCCGGCGGCGGCGTCGGGCTCTTCGTTGATCAGCTCCTTGAGCTCCTTGCCCGGCTTGAAGTACGGCACCTTCTTCGGCGGCACGTCCGACCTTGTCGCCGGTCTTCGGGTTGCGGCCCTTGCGCGGCTCGCGCTTGCGCAGGCGGAAGCTGCCGAACCCGCGCAGCTCGATCTTCTCGCCGCGGTGCAGCGCGTCGATGATGCTCTTGAACACCGTGTCGACGATGACCTCGGAATGCTTCTTCGTCAGATCGGAAACCCGCGAGACTTCCTCGACGAGCTCCGCCTTGGTCATGCTGCCGCTGGTCATGGTGCATCCTCGTCGAGACTCGAGGCTCGGCTGAGGCTGGAGTCGGATCAGTCGCAGCCCCAGCCCGAGCCTCCAGTCCCTACGTTACCGATTCCTGAAGTGATCCCCGAGCGTCGCGGCGCCCGTCTCCTGCGCCTTCCTGATACGCCTGCCCAGTCGGCGCGGAACTCGTCGGACTTGAGCGCGCGGATCGACAGGCCGATCTTCCGCTCGCCCGGCGCCAGCTTGATGATCTTCATCGGGTAGGTTTCGCCGACCATCGAGCTCGATCTTCCCGTCCTTTGCCGGCCTGCTGCGAGTCGTCGAACTCCGACACGTGAATCAGCCCTTCGATGCCCTCGTCGAGCTCGACGAACGCGCCGAAGTTCGTCATGCGCACCACCTTGCCCTCGATCGGTGTCGCCGACGTGGTGCCGCGTGAAGAAGTCGTCCCAGATGTCGGTGGCGAGCTGCTTGAGGCCGAGCGACAGGCGCTGGTTCTCGGCGTCGATGTTGAGCACCATCGCCTCGACGACGTCGCCCTTCTTCAGCACTTCGGACGGGTGCTTGATCCGCTTGCTCCACGACATGTCGGAGATGTGGATCAGGCCGTCGATCTCCTCCTCGACCTCGACGAACGCGCCGAACTCGGTGAGGTTGCGGACCTTGCCGGTGATCTTCGCGCCGACCGGATACTTGTCGGCCAGGTCGTGCCACGGGTTGGTCTCGACCTGCTTGAGGCCGAGCGAGATGCGCCGCGCCGTCGGATCGACGCCGAGCACCATCGCGTCGACGCGTGTCGCCGACGTTGAGGATCTTCGACGGGTGCTTGACGCGCTTGCTCCACGACATCTCGCTGACGTGGATCAGGCCTTCGACGCCCGCCTCGAGCTCGATGAACGCGCCGTAGTCGGTGAGGCTCACGACCTTGCCGCCGACGCGCGCGCCCACCGGATAGCGATCCATCACGTTCGCCCACGGATCGGTGATGAGCTGCTTGTGGCCGAGCGACACGCGCTCGGTCGCCGGGTCGTAGCTTCAGCACGATCACGTCGATCTCGTCGTTGACCTTGAAGAGCTCGGACGGATGGCCGACGCGGCCCCACGACATGTCGGTGATGTGGAGCAGCCCGTCGATGCCGCCCAGGTCGATGAACGCGCCGTAGTCGGTGATGTTCTTGACGACGCCCTTGAGCACCTTGCCTTCGGCGAGCGTCTCGAGCGTGTGCTTCTTCTTCTCGGCGTTCTCTTCCTCGAGCAGCGCCTTGCGCGAGAGCACGATGTTGCCGCGCTTCTTGTTGACCTTGATGACGCGCATGCGCAGCTCCTGGCCGCGCAGCGCATCGAGGTTGCGGACCGGGACGCACGTCGATCTGCGAGCCGGGCAGGAACGCGCGGACGCCGATGTCGACCGCGAGGCCGCCCTTGATGCGCTCGATGACGCGGCCGATGACGACCTTGCGCTCGGCGTAGGCCTTCTCGACCTCGTCCCAGATCTTCATCTTCTCGGCTTTTTCGCGCGAGAGGACGACGTAGCCTTCGCGATCTTCCGTGCGCTCGAGCAGCACGTCGACGATGTCGCCGGCCTGCACCGTGATCTCGCCGTTCTCGTCGAGGAACTCGTCGACGGCGATGATGCCTTCGGACTTGTAGCCGACGTCGACGACGACTTCGGAGGCGGTGACTTTGAGGACGGTGCCCTTGACGACCTCGCCTTCCGCGATGTTCCGGAAGCTGCTATCGTAGGTGTCGAGCAGCCGGGCGTATTCCTCGGGGTCCATCGGGGCCTGGTCCTCGCGCGGCAGGGCTTTGAGACCGCCGCTGATCGTTCGTTCGGCTCGTTCCGATCGTTCGATCGTGCCGGTACGCCGCCCTGGCCGGGCCCGGGTATTCTCGTCGTCTACGTTCGCCATGCCTTGCGTGTCCTCCTGCGTGACTTTCGGAATTACCGATAAGCAACAGAGAGTACGACACTTATCGCGAAACTGTCAAGGCTGAGAAGGGGTTCCGCTCATGGCAAAACGTGCAAAACGCCGGCGCCCGAAGCGCGCAGCCAGCGCGCGGCGACGCACACGAAAGCGCACGAAGGCGCCGGAAGCCACGCCGTGCCAAAAGCGCGCCGGGCGTCCGCAGGCGTCCGGCCGGTCAAGGCCAAGGCCAAACGCCCGCAGAAAGCGCACGGAAACGCCGCGAAACGGCCGGCACCCCACCGGCAAGTCCCCGCGTCTCGACCGGGCGCGGCGCGTGCTGACCGACCCGGTTCCGGCCTCCTCGCCTCGACGTGGACCGGTTCAGGCGCGCCGCGCGCAGCGGACGCCAGGCGCTCGACCGGAGCCTGCACGAACACAGCGGCATGACACCGGCGATCACCGGCGGCGACCTCGACGCCGACTGGGAAGAATGCCTACTTCAGCGGCGACGAAGCCCCCGGCGGCGACAACCTGACTCCCGACCAGGGACAGCGTCGAAGAGATCGGGCGAAGCGCTCGGCCTGTCGTACGAGGACAACGAGGAGCTGAAAGGCAGCGAGCAAGGTCATCGGAGCGCGACAAGCACCGCTGGGAACTCTGACCCGCGTCGGCGGACGACTACAAGAAGGATCGAGGAGTAGGAGGCTGGAGGCTGGGGACTGGAGGCTGGGGCCAGACCTGGCCCTCAGCCTCCTAGCCCCTAGACCTCCAGCCTCTTTCTACCACCGCGCAACACCTCCTCCACCACCTGCGTCGACCGCCTTCCCGTCGTGTCGATCGACGACTGGCGTCCGCGGCGGCGTAGAGCGGCGAGGCGGCGCGCGTGCGATCGAGCTCGTCGCGCGCGCCGTCAGCGCCGTCGCCACTTCGGCGACGGCCGTCGGGCCCGCCGGAATGCGCGGATCGATGGCGCGCGGCGCCGGGCGCGTTCTTCCGGCGAGGCGTCGAGATAGATCTTCACGTCGGCGTCCGGAAACACCACCGTGCCGATGTCGCGGCCTTCCATGACGATCCCGCCGTCGGCGCCCATCTCGCGCTGCCGGCGCGACCAGCTCGGCACGCACGCGCGGCAGACGGGCCACGGCCGCCGCGGCGCGATCGATCTCCGGCGTGCGGATCGCCCGCGTGACGTCGGCGCCGTCGATCGACGCACGGCGTCCGGCGACGATCGTCGATGCCGCGTCCGCTCAGCGATCGCGACCGCGGCCTGTTCGTCCTCGAGCGCACGCGCGTCGCGACCGCCTTCCAGCCGACCGCGCGATACATCGCGCCGCTGTCGACGTGGCGGTAGCCGAGCGCTGCGGCCACCGCGCGCGCGACCGTGCCCTTGCCGGCACCGGACGGCCCGTCGATGGCGATGTGAGGCGCGCGCATGAATTCGTGCAGAATACCACGCGCATCTGGCCGCAATCTGCCGGCCTGGCTTATCACGAAGACACGAAGATCACGAAGAATCTAACCTATAGTGTGCTTCAGTGTTGCCTTCGTGACTTCGTGATGAACGCCGGGCCGTGGTAGCCATGGAACGCCTGCAGAAGATCCTGTCGCAGGCCGGCGTCGCGTCGCGCCGCGCCAGCGAGCAGCTGATGACCGACGGGCCGCGTCACGGTCAACGGCACGACGGTTCTCGAGCTAGGCACCAAGGCCGACGCGTCGCACGACGATATCCGCGTCGACGGCCGCCGGATCAAGATTCCCGACCGTCACCTCTACCTGCTGCGTCAACAAGCCGCGCGGGCTACGTGACGACGCAGATCGGATCCGCAGAAACGGCCGACGGTGATCGACCTGCTGAAGGGCGTGCGCGAGTACGTGTACCCCGTCGGCCGGCTCGACTACGACTCCGAGGGCCTGCTGATCCTCACCAACGACGGCGACCTGGCGGCGCGGCTTCACCCACCCGCGCCACGGCGTGCCGCGCGTCTACGAAGCGACGAGTGCTCGGCAGCCCGGACGAGCACGATGTCCAGCCGCCTGGCGAAAGGCGTGACGATCGACGGCCAGCGGACCGGCCCGGCCGAGGTGACGTCGATTGGACCGAGCCGCCTGCGGATTACCGTTCGCGAAGGGCGAAACCGGCAGGTGCGGAAGATGTGCGATGCGATCGGCCATCCCGTCGACGGAGCTGCGGCGGGTCGCGATCGGTCCGGCTGCGCGACGCGAAGCTCGAAGCTCGGGTGCGTGGCGGCGCTCACCGCTCACGAGGTCGAGCGCGACCGCGCGCGCCGCCACGCGGCGTCGAGCAGGCCGTCGGGCCTGCCAGTGGATCGACCCGCCCGGTGAACCAGCGCGGTCTGGCCGTCCTCTCGCCGTCTTCGCCCGATCCGTCGGGCTCCTCGAGCGGCAGCAGCTCCTCCGGCGGCGCGCGCTCCACGAGAATCGGCGCTCGTCGAGGCCGAGCGCCTTCGGCCATGTCTTCGACTTTCGGCAGATCGGCCAGGTCGTTGAGGCCGAAGCGAATCAGGAATTCCTTCGTCGTCGCGTAGAGGAACGGCCGTCCGACCACCTGCTTGCGGCCGACGATCTTGATCGAGATGCCGCTCGAGCAGCGTGTTGAGCACGCCGGACGTGTTGACGCCGCGGACCTCGGTGATCTCGAGCGCGGTGATCGGCTGCCGGTAGGCGATGACCGCCAGCGTCTCGAGCGCCTGCACGGTCAGCCTCTGCGTCGTCCGCTCGTGGAACAGCCGGCGCACCCAGTCGTGCAGATCCGGCCGCGTCGACGATCTGATAGCCGCCGGCCACCTCGACGAGCTGCAGGCCGCCCGGCCGGTTGTAGTCGTCCTTGCAGCGCCGCGCAGCGCCGCCAGCACGTCTTCCTTCGGCTCGCTGTCGAGCAGCTTGAAGATCGCCTTCGGCGTGAGCGGCTCGGGCGACGCGAAGATCAGCGCCTCGAGGATCGCCTTCAGCTCGGCAGACGCCCGTCGGCACGCCTCGCCGTCGGCTCCGCCTTCGCCTTCCGCCCATCCTGTCTGTCTTCATCGTGATGCGCTCTCCGGATCGCCGATCGGGTGCGGCGCGTCGGCCGGACGCGCGCGCTTGTAGATGCGAATCGGGCCGAACGAGCCCGACCTGGAACACGCGGACCAGCTTCAGCCGGATCATCTCGAGCAGCGCCAGGAACGTCACGATCAGCCCGCCGCGATCGTTGACGTCGGCAAACAGATCCTCGAAGCCGCACGCCTCGGTCTCCGACAGCCGCGCCGAGCAGCTGCTCGATGCGCACTTCGACGGGCATCTGCTCGGGCGGCAGCAGCACCTTCGGCCGCAGCTTCGCGCGCTCGACGACCGACTGAAACGCCGTGAGCAGGCTGAAGAGGTCGACCTCGAGCTCCGGCTCGTAGTCGTCGCCGGCGATCTCGGCGACGCGCTCGTCGGGCCGCAGCCACTGCGCCGACGCGCAGCTGTCTCGCGCTCGTGCAGCAGCTCGGCGGCCGCCTTGAACTTCTGATGCTCGAGCAGCCGCCGGACCAGCGCGTCGCGCGGGTCTTCTTCTTCGCCCTCGACGCCTGCCGCCGTCTCCGGCCGCGGCAGCAGCATCTTCGACTTGATGTGGATGAGCGTCGCCGCCATCACGAGGAACTCGCCGGCGACGTCCAGGTTCATCTCCTGCATCAGGTGGATGGCGTCGAGATACTGCTGCGTGATGAGCGCGATCGGAATGTCGTGGATGCTGACCTCGTTCTTCTTGATGAGGTGCAGCAGCAGATCGAGCGGCCCCTCGAAGTTCGACAGCTTGACCGGAAACGCGTCGGCGGCCGACTCGAAATCGTTCGGCTGGTCCATCATGAGTACGTCAATCTTCACCGCGTCGCGCACGCGCGCCATCGTGTCCGGCGCGACGGCTCGGGCCCGCTGCGAGCCCTCGAACAGGATCTCGCGCAGACGGTCCGGCTTCGCGAGCACCGCGGCGCGGCGCTCGCGGATCGGATCCAGGTACGCGTTCAGCGCGCGTGGCCAGCTTGGTCTTGACCTCGACGTCGCCGACCTTGCCCGTCGCGGTACCGCGTCCTTCAGGTCGTCCACCTCCGCCGTGTCGGGGTTGAACGCGTCGTGGTAGATGAACACCGGATTCCCTTCGACCGTGCCGGGAATGTCGGCGCGCACCCGCTTCGGATCCGTGTACATCTGCCGGACCTTCTTCGTCACGTCCTCGGCGTGTCCGACAGGTGGATCGTGTTGCCGAGGCTCTTGCTCATCTTCTTGTCGCCGTCGAGGCCCGGGCAGGCGGCCGAACGTCGTCAGCAGCGGCTGCGGCTCGACGAGGACGCCTCGTCGCCTGCACCGAACACGTTGTTGAAGCGCCGCACGACTTCGCGCGCCAGCTCGAGATGCGCGACCTGATCCTCGCCGACCGGCACGAACCGCGCGTCGTACATGGCGACGTCGGCGGTCTGGAGCAGCGGGTAGCCGAGGAACCCGATCGACGACAGATCCTTGTCCTTCAGGTTCTCCTGCTGCTCCTTGTAGGTCGGCACGCGCTCGAGCCACGGCACCGGGCACGACCATCGACAGCAGCAGATACAGCTCGGCGTGCTCGGGCACGAGCGACTGGACGAAGAACGTGCTCTTCTCGGGATCGAGGCCCGCGCCGATCCAGTCGGCGACGTTCTCGTACGCGTACGTCGTCAGCTGGCTCGGTGTCGGCGTAGTCGCTGGTCAGCGCGTGCCAGTCGGCGACGAAGTAGAAGCAGTCGTACTGGTCCTGCAGCGGCACCCAGTTGCCGAGGGCGCCGACGAGGTGGCCGAGGTGCAGCCGTCCGGTCGGCCGCATGCCCGAGACGACCCGCGGCCGTCCGGGCTGTCCAGCTGCGGAGTCATCACTGCAGCCACGACAGACAGCAACCTGAAGGGCGGCACGACCAGATAGTTGAAGCGCCGGCGTCAGCATGACCGCATAGAGCAGGATGAACCCGCATGGCCGGACGATCGCGTCGAAGCGCGCGCCGAGACCTGCGCGGCAGCAGACCGCCGAGCACGTTGCCGCCATCGAGCGGCGGAATCGGAATCATGTTGAACACGGCCAGCAGGACGTTGAGCCGAAGCGCCTGCGCTGAGCAGCTGTGCGACCGGCACCGAGATGTTCGGCTCGCCGAGCGTCACCGGCGAGATCGGCAGAACCTGCAGAGCGATCGCGACCGCGACCGCGAGCACCAGGTTGCTCGCCGGACCGGCGGCCGCCACCAGGACGTAATCGCGCCGCTGGTGCCGCAGCCGCCTGATGTCGACCGGCACCGGCTTCGCCCAGCCGATCAGCGGCGCGTTGGCCACCATGGCGACGATCGGAAAGACCACCGTGCCGATGAGATCCGCATGCACCAGCGGGTTGAGCGACACCCGGCCGAGCAGCCGCGCCGTCGGATCGCCCAGCCGATCGGCCGTCCACGCATGCGCGCATTCGTGCACGGTCAGGGAAAACAGCAGAACGATGAAAGCGATGAAGATTTGAGCGAACGTCGATGTCGAGCAAGGAGTGTTCAGGTTACGGCCGACTCGCGAAAAACGCAAGAACGGCGTCGGCGAGTTTCGGCGCCGACTGCGGCGGCCAGTTCTTCCCGCGTGGCGCGCCTGACGCCCGCCACGCTGCCGAACTTCGTCAGCAGCGCCGCCGCCGCCGCGGCCCGACGCCCGGCACCTCGTCCAGCTCCGATCGCAGGTCGCGCATCGTCCGAGCCTGGCGGTGGAACGTGACGGCGAACCGGTGAGCTTCGTCGCGCATGCGCTGGACGAGCAGCAGGGCGGAATCGTTCGCGCGCGAGCGCGATGGGATCCGCGTGCTCGCGCGGTGTAGAGCAGCTCCTCTTTCTTGGCGATGCCGACGGCCACGAGGTTCGCCAGGCCGAGCTTCGCCGAGCGCTTCGTACGCCGCCGACAGCTGTCCCTTGCCGCCGTCGATCACGATCAGGTCGGGAAACGGTCCGCCTTGCTCGAGCAGCGTCCGGTAGCGGCGCAGCACGACTTCGTGCATGGCCGCGAAGTCGTCGCGTGGCTCGTCGCTCGGTGGCTCGTGACTCGCTGGCTCGGGCTCGGAGTCTGAACCCGGTGTTTCGAGCACGAGTCCCGGCGAGCCACGGCTACGCCACGAGCCACGAGCCACGGACCCAAGCCCCGAATCCGAAACTTCCGATACTCCCCTCGCCGCATCCGGCCGTCCTCGCACACCACCATCGACGCCACGGTCTCGCTGCCCTGAATCGTCGAGATGTCGAAGCACTCGATGCGGCGCGGCAGCGACGGCAGCGCGAGGACGGCCTGCAGCGTCTCGAGCGCGTCGTACTGCGCCGCGGTCGCCTGGTTGAAGCGCGTGCTGTACGCGAGCGCGGCGTTGCGCGTCGCCAGATCCACCAGGCCGCGCTTCTCGCCGCGCTGCGGCACGACGATGCGCACGCGGCGGCCGGCACGTCGACGACAGCCACGTCTCGAGCGCTTCGCGCTCGTCCGGCTCGGACGGCACGTGAATCTCGGGCGGCGCCGTTCGCAGCTCGTAGAACTGCTGCATGCGCCGCGGCGAGGACTTCGCCCTCAGTCCGATCCGACGATCGCCTCCTCGCTGCCCAGCTCGATCCGCTCGACGACGCGTCCGCTGCGGACCTGAAACACCTGGATCGACCACGCCCTGCGGGCCCAGCTTGAGGCCGAAGACGTCGCGGTGCCCGAACTCCGTCGGTCGCCATCTTCTGCTGGCGGTCGCGCAGCGGTCTGCACGGTCCGCATCGCGTCGCGCAGCTGCCGCTGCCTCCTCGAACCGCTCGCCCTACGCGGCGTCGAGCATCCGCGCCTTCGAGCGTCTTGATCAGCTCGTCGTTCCTGCCCTCGAGGAACAGCTGCGGTCAGCTTGACGGCGCGGCCGTACTCTTCGGCGCGAGCACACGGTGTCGACGCATGGCGCGATGCAGCGTTTGATGTCGTATTCGAGGCACGGCCGGTCCGCGCTTGCCGGTGATGACCTCGTTGCACGACCGGATGCCGAACAGCCGGTGCGTCAGCGACATCGTCTTCCGGGCGAACTGCGCCGGCATGAACGGGCCGGCGTAGAAGCTGCCGTCGCCGCTCGACGCGCCGCGCGACCAGCACGCGCGGAAACGCCTCGTTCGTCGTCAGCTGCAGATACGGGTAGTTCTTGTCGTCGCGCAGCAGGATGTTGTAGCTGGGCGTCCGCTGCTTGATCAGGTTGTTTTCGAGCGCCAGCGCCTCGACGACCGAGTCGGTGACGATGACCTCGAGCCGCGCGACTTCGTCGAGCAGGGCGTTCGGTCTTCGGATCGGGGCCGTAGGCGCCGAGGTAGTTGCGCACCCGGTCGCGCAGGGCCCGCGCCTTGCCGACGTAGATGGTCTCGCCGTCGGCGTTGAAGTACAGGTACACCCCAGGCTGCTCCGGCAGCCGGGCGATCTGCTCCTTGAGATCCTGGATGGCCATACGCTACTATGTCGCGTCTCTCGAGCCAGTGCCTAAACCATCCATTTTACGCCACACCGCCAGGTCCCGCGCGCGGCTCGATGACCGCGCGCGGCCGCCGGCAGATCAGAGCGACACGGCAGAGGGAACCGGACACCGCGCCGGACCTTCACAGGCGTCATCGGCACGCTGTGCATGTTCCCGCTGCGCGCCATCATCGCGCTCTGCGTGGCGCTGCGGATCCATCCGAACACGCTGACGCTCATCGGCGTCATCATCAACGTCGGCGCGGCGTGGGCGCTCGGCCTACGACCGTTTCATCCTGGCCGTCGTCATCATGATCGTCGCCAACATCTTCGACTTCATCGACGGCAAGGTGGCGCACGAGCTGCAGCTGCAGTCGCAGTTCGGCGCGTTCTGGGACTCGACGCTCGATCGCTTTTCCGATCTCGCGCTGCTGACCGGCCTGATCTTTCTGTATTCGAAGCTCGGCCGCAGCGACTACGTCATGGTGGCGGCGCTGACGCTGATCTTCTCGATCATGACGAGCTACGCGCGCGCCCGCGCCGAATCGCTCGTCGAGAAGTGCAAGGTCGGCTTCATGGAGCGGCCCGAGCGGATCGTGCTGTTCATGATCGGCGCCATCACGAACCGGATGGCCGGCGTGCTCTGGGTGATTCTCGTGCTCTCGATCCTGGCCGTCGCCAACCGGATCTACTACACGTACCTCGTCCTCAACAACCGGCCGATGCCCTCCAAGGAAGGCGCGTGGGCGTCTTCAACGGCGCGTTCTTCTGGACCGACGAGCGCACCACGATTCCGCATGACCTGTGGGTCATTGCGATCCTCGGCGTTCGTCTGGCTGACTTCCGCCTGACTGGCTCGGCGATCCCACCGCCCACGGCCCCGGGCTGCATCGGCATCATGAAGGCGTGGCTGGCGGCTGGGTAGCTCGTGGCTCGTTTCTCGTGGCTCGTAGCCCGAGCCTCTAACCTCCTCACCTCTCAACCTCCAACCTACCTCCGCTCACACATCCAATCCGACAGCGCGCATGAGCGCGAGGGCGTTGCTGTTGCGTGACGATCCCGGGACGCATCGTGTAGTCGAACACCATCCGCCCGTTCTCGAGCGCGTGTCCTCGAAATGCCAGTTTGACGGCTGCCGCGCCGAGCGCCTGCGGCAGCTCCGTCAACGCCAGGTCGTGCGTCGTCACCGAGCCCGATCGCGCCCAGCCTGACCAGCGCGCGTCACGATCCCTTCCGCGCCGATCCGCCGATCGTGCGAGTTGGTGCCGTGAAGAATCCTCGTCCAGCAGAAACAGCAGCGGGACTGGGCCGCGCGCCGCGTCCACGATCTCGCGCAGGCGGAGGATCTCGGCGTAGAAGCGCGAATGCCGGCCGGCAGCGAGTCGTCGATGCGCAGCGTCGCGCCCAGGACCAGCGGAGACAGACGAAGCCTCCGGCGCTCGCACCGGTGCGCCCGCGAGCGCCAGCACCGTGTTCAGCCCGACCGACCGCAGGCAGCGTGCTCTTTCCCGACATGTTCGATCCGCTGACGAGGATCACGCGCGCGGACCGCCGGCGCCGCCGAGCCGGACGTCATTGCGCACCGACCGATCGTCGGCGATCAGCGGATGGCCGAGCGCTTCGCTGTCGAATACCGGGTCCGTCGGCCGTCAATTCGGGAAACGGATCCGACGGATGCTCGAAGGCGTAGGTCGCCGAGCGCGGCCAGGGCCTCGATTTCGCCGATGGCGCGGAGCCACTCGCCGACGGCGGCGCCATCGTCTGATGTGCCAGCGGTCGATCGCGACGCGCCAGCTGCGGCTTGACGCAGCAGCAGATGCGCGATCGGCGCGAACATCATGTTGTGCGTGGAATCCACCCACGACGACGCGGCGCCTCAACTGCGCGATGCGGCGCGAGGCCAATGCCGCCGTCGGCTCCGAAGGCAGTCCGCAACGCGGTCAGGCGCGGCGATCGCGAAGCGCTCGGCCTCGACCCGCGTGATCAGCGCGCAGACGAGCGCCAGATCGCGCTCCGGCGTTTCGACGGCGTGCAGCGCGCGATCGAACCGGCGCCGCCAGATCGCCTGGAAGATCGCGACGCCGCACGTCCAGGCGAGAATCCAGATCAACCCGATCCATTCACCACGCGACGGCTCCAGCCAGAACAGCCGTGACCGCCGCAAGCACGGCCAGCAGCGCCCCGAGCGCCTGGCGGAAAGCCGCGCCGGCGGCGAGGCCGCCCAGGCGCCGAGCGGCTCCGGTGCGGCCGATGGACGACTCGTCCGCGAGCACGGCGACCTCTTCGCGAAAATCGAGCATCGGCTTCAGTTCCGCGACCGCGGCCTGGCGCGCGAGGACCTCGTCGATCGGCCGCACCCGGCACGACAGCCAATCGGCCAGCGTCGACTCGCCGGCGCCCGTCCTGGCCGTGTTGATCAGCTCGAAGAGCGACGCGCGCCCGAACAGGTCGAGGTCGTGCCCGTAGGAGTGGCCCGTCGAGAAAGGCCGTTCCGTCGCGACCGGTGCCGGGCCAGCTGGCCGGACAGCCGGTCCAGGCCGCGCAGATACCAGCGCTTCGGCATTCTTCGCCCGATCCATCCGATGGAGGAGGCGCGCGTGCGCGACCGCCAGCGCGCCGAACGCCAGCCACACCAGCAGCGGCCAGACGGCGAGAGCACCGCTCGGACGAACGCCATCCACAGCAGCACGGCGCCGGCACACGCCAGCGCCAGGCGGGCGTTCGAAATCAGGAGGTGTCTGCGATCGAGGCGCGGCGATCCGCGCGCGCCGGTCTGCGAGGCGAGCGTGTCGCACTCGGCGGTCTGGGTGGCCGGGGATCGGCGTCCCGGGCGGTCACGCCCGCTTGCGCTTTGGCCACCGGCTTGGCGGCGACAGCCTTGGCGGGGTCTTCTTCTTCGTGCTGACCGCGTCGAGGCTCTTCCGCAGCGCTTCCATCAGGTTCACGACCTTCGGCGCGCTCCTCCACGGCGGCGCGACGACCTCCTGGCCGGCGATCTTGCGCGTCGATGATGGCCTGCAGGCCCTCGCGATACTCGTCCTTGTAGTCCTGCAGGTCGAGCGGCGCCTCGAACATCTCGATCACCTGCTTGGCGAGCTTGATCTCGTCGGGCTTCACCGTCGCCGGCACGGACGCCGAGCTCGTCGACGGCGTCCATGCTCCGGATCTCGGCGGCGTGATGCAGCGTGTGCATGACGATGCCGCGCCCGTGCGGCCGGACGGCGACGAGGTACTCGCGGCCGTAGAGCGCGAGCTTGCCGACGCCGACCTTTCCCTTCATCCCGTCGCGCATGACGGCGAACGCGTCGGCCGCGACGTTGCCGTCCGGCGCCAGGTAGTACGTCCGGTCGACGTACATCGGATCGATGGACGACTCGTCGGCGAACTGGACGAGGTTGATGACCCGCGTCGATTCGGTCCGGACCTTGTCGAAGTCCTCCTCGGACAGCACGACGTAGCGGCCCTTCTCGAACTCGTAGCCCTTGACGATCTCGGAATTCGGCACCTCGCGGTTGCAGTGCGGGCACCAGCGCTTCTGCTGGATGCGCGTCTGGCACTCGCCGTGCAGCTGGTTGAACGAAATCGTCGCGCTCGACTCGGTCGCCGGGAACACCTTGATCGGGATGTTCACCAGGCTGACCTTGAGGTAGCCCTTCCAGGTTGCTCGTGCGGCCATATGCACTAAGGATATCGGATGCATCGGGCGGCGGGACCACTGATTTGGTACCGCGTCACACATCCTCGCGTTCGTCGTGATCCAGAAGATCCGAGCCCGGTGCCGCTGAAATGAATGTCGTGCTTGGCGATCTTGTCGCGCAGCAGGCGGCGCGCGCCCGCGTAGTACTCCCCGGGCACGGTGAGACGGCGTGCAAGATTGCGCAGCCTCGAGATCGACGATGAGCGCCACCGTGTCCCCGCCCTCGCGCCAGCTGATGCCGCCGATCTCTCGTTATACGGCATGAACGAGCTGTCCGGACCACACGCCATCCTCGTAGAACCCGCGCGCCACGTTCCGGCTCATCGGAAACAGGTAGGCGTAGTACAGGAACATCATCGACTCGCCAAACACCGCCACGGCTGCGAGCCGGACGACGTTGTAAAACGAGGATGACGCCGAGGACCACGCCGATGGCCAGGCGCAGCGCGTGCATGGCGGCCTTGGGCCCGCGCCAGCGTCAGCGGGCGCGCCGCCGGCGCCGGCTCAGGTAAATGACGTACTCGGCCAGCAGCCGCGCGTTCGCCAGCGGCGAACCCGACTCCCAGCACGCAGCATGGTGCCCGTGACGACCGATTCGATCTTCACAGCGCGGAATTCTACGCAAAAGCGGCCCGGCGTGCTGAACAGCGCACGGCCGTCCGCAGTTCCGCCGCACAATGGAGCACGGTTCGTGATGTAAGCTCTTGCGGGGTTTTCTTGGTTCTCTCCGACCGTGACATCCGACTGCACCTGGCCTCGGGCAAGATCCGCATCACGCCGTCCATCGATTTCGAGACGCAGCTGGGCAGCTGTTCCGTCGACTTCCGGCTGGGCACCAAGTTCCGGGTCTTCGAGCACAGCCGCTTCGCCTACATCGACCTCCGGAAAGGCGTCGACGTCGACGAGATCATGCGGGAGGTCGAGATCGGTCCCGATGAATCGTTCACGCTCGCATCCGGGCCAGCTGGTGCTCGGGCATGACCATCGAGTCGCTCGAGCTCGCGCCGGACCTGCTCGCCCGGCTCGAAGGCCGCAGCAGCCTCGGCCGCCTCGGCATCATCGTCCACGGGACCGCCAGCGTGTTCGATCCGGGCTGGATCGGCAACCCTGACGCTCGAGCTCGGCAACGTCGGCATCCTGCCGGTCTCGCTCTACGCCGGCATGCGCATCTGCTCGCTTCACCTTCGAAGACGCTGTCCTCCCTGCCGACGTGCCCTACGCCGCAAAAAGGGCAACAGCTACGCGCACCAGACGGGTCCGCTCGCCAGCCGCGTACGCTGAACGAAAAGTGACGCATGACGAGGCAGTCCAGCTCAGGCCGAACGGCTGACACCGGCCCGCCGTTGCCCGCGCTCGACGCCGTGCTCGGGCGTCGGCGTTTTCGAGCCCTGGACGACGGGTTCGTGCGGGTCGTGGATTACATGGGGCACGACGGATCCGGTCGTGCAGGCGGCGCGCGTCTCGTACGGCGCCGGCACGAAGCGCGCTCCACGAGGATCGCGGCCTCATCCGGTATCTGCTGCGCCACGCAGCACACGACGCCCTTCGAGATGTGCGAGATCACGCTGCACGTCCGCGTGCCCATGGACTACGTGGCGACAGTGGATCCGCCATCGCACGGCCAACGTCAACGAGTATTCCACGCGCTATTCGGTCGCCATCGACGCAGCGCAGCACGCCAGGCCCGGATGAGTGGCGCCGGCAATCCGCCGGACAACCGCCAGGGGAGCGCCGGCTTCCTGGATGCGGCAAAGCAGGGCAAGGCTGCTCTCGGCGGACGAAACGCGAGCTGCAGGAGCTCGCGAGGCAGACGCATGCAAACGCGCCTGGCTCGCGCAGGGCGTCGCGCGCGAGCAGGCGCGGAAGGATCTGCCGCTGTCGACCTATACCGAGGCCTACTGGAAGAGTAGACCTCCACAACCTGCTCCACTTTCTCCAGCTGCGGCTGGACGACCACGCGCAGGAGAGATTCTAGCGCGCACGCGGCCCTCATCGGTGATCAAATCGTCGCCAAGTGGGTGCCGCTCGTCTGGGAAGCCTTCAACGACTACCGGCGCCGCGCGCTGCGACTGTGCGTCGCGAATCGAAGTGACGTGGTGACGGCGCTGGCGTGCGCGAATCGTCCGAGCAGGCGCGAACCGTAGCCGAATCGCTCGGTCTCGCTGAAGGTGGACGCTGACGGACGGCTTGCGCCGAACCGCGAACGGCGGGAACTCGGAGGAGAAACTTCAGGCGCCTGGGATCCAGCGTGCCGTGGCAGTCGGCGAACATCATGATGCAGCTCAAAGTGAAGCGCCTGAATCCCGCCGGCGATCCTGCCGTCTTACGCTCGCGCGGGTGACGCCGGACTGGATCTGTTTGCCGTCAAAGCCATCGCCATTGCCCCCGGCGCATCCGCGCTCGTGCCGACCGGCATCGCCATCGAGCTGCCGCCGGGAACAGAGGGCCAGGTTCGTCCGCGCAGCGGTCTCGCGTTGAAACACGCGATCACCGTGCTGAACACGCCCGGAACGGTTGACGAAGGGATATCGAGGGCGAAGTGGGCGTGATCCTGATCAACCACGGCCTAGACGATGTTCGCCGTCGAGGCCGGGCATGAAAGATCGCCCAGCTGGTCGTCAGTCCCCGGATTCAGGTCGAGGTGGCCGAGGTGGCGGCGCTTCAGCGACTCCGAACGCGGCGCCGGCGGCTTCGGCTCCACCGGGGCCTAAATCATCTGGTTATCTGGTCATCATCTGGTCATCGTTGTTTAATTGGTCAATCGTATAAGTGATTAAACGATGACCGGATGACTAGATGACCAAATGACCAGATTCGTCAGACGCGGGATTGATATTCCCCTGTTTCGGTGTTGACGCGGACCCTGTCGCCCCCGTTGACGAAGGACGGGACGTTGATCACACAGCCCGGTCTCGAGCGTGGCGGGCTTGACCTGCGCGCTGGCGGTCGCGCCCTTGATGCCTGGGACGGTTTCCTGCACGACGAGGTCCACCGTGGGTGGCAGCTCGATGCCGACCGGCTCGACGTCGTAGAACTCCACGCGGATGATCGAGTCGGCAATCAGATAGTCCTTCGAGTCGCCGAGCGCCTCGGCGGAGATCTGGATCTGCTCGTAGCTCGACGTGTCCATGAAGTAGTAGTGGTCGGTGTCGTTGTAGCAAGTACTGCATCTCGCGTTCGTCGAGCATCGCGCGCTCGACGTCTTCCTCGGCGCGGAACTTATGATCGGCGAGCGACAGCGTCCGGATGTTGCGCATCCGCACCTGATGTGCGCCCGCTTGTTGCCGCGTCAGGTGATGCAGTTCGCCCGGCAAAGGGGTGCCACCACGAGCGGTGCGGCGGGAGCCGTGTGGCTACCGTTCCAGTGGGTCCCCTTCGCGTGCGCTCGGGTGGAGGCTCGACGGACGCGCGAAGAGCTCGAGCAGATCGCTCGGCTCGCTCCCGAAGCGGGCGTCGACATGGTCGACGCAGCTTCTCGTCGCCGAATCCAAAGAGCCGCCGTGGTGGGCCGCAGCGGTCGACGAGGTTGGCGCAGTTCGAAGACAGCGCCCTGGCTTTCCGCGTGGCGCCGCGGCGTGGAGGATGAGGGCTTCCCCGCTGCGATCCACGCTCGTACCTTCCGTGGCTCTCGAGACGAACATGCGTCATCCTGTGGCCCTTGCGGAGCCGTCGACGATCCTGACGCGGCTTGGCGGCAGCGCGTCATCGTCAATTGTTCGAGGCCTCGAGCACGCAGGCTCGCCCGAGACCTCGGGCTAATCGCGAAGGCCTCGGACAGACGGTCGTCGTCGAAGCGAGCCCCGCGCTCGACGCCCCGAGGTCATGCTGTCCGGACGATCGAGCAGCAGGAGCCTTGTTTTACGTGATCCCACGTCGCGGTGGATTCGTGCTGGGAGGCTCTGGCGATTCCAACCCAAGCAGACGACGCCCCGCCCCCCCGACCACGGAGCTCAGCGGCGCGATCCTCGGAAGGTGTCGTCGCGCCGGATGCGGGATCCGGGCTCTGTCCTGTACGCGCGAACTGGGCTAAGGCCGGTTCAGAAGGCCCGAGGTTCGGCTCGTGCGCGACGGACGCATCGTCCACAAAAACTACGGTCACGGCGGCGCCGGCTACACGCTTCTCGATGGGGATGCGCAGAAGAGGTCGCGCGCCTCGTCGCTGGGAATTTAGCTCGTACTCAGCGGGCTTGCGCGGAAGGCCGCGGTCACCGGCCAGTGCCCATGCAGGAGGCTTTCGGACGTCACGGACGACGCGACCTAGGGAGAGCAACTCCGAGCGTGTGGTAGCTGATGTCGATTTCCCACCAGAAGTGAACCCTGACGCGCCGAGCTCATATAGAAGTGATGGTTGTTGTGCCACCCTTCGCCGAGAGTGAGCGCGGCGAGCAGCGGCTGCGCCCTCGACGCGTCCGGCGTGTCGTAGCGCCGATGTGATCCCCGCATGTGCCCCAACGAGTTGATGAAGAAGGAGTCGCGTGATCGACGGCGATCGTGCTCGCGGCGAAACCCCACACGACTCCCGGCCATCCCGCGATCGCGCGGCGAATCACCGCCCAAGCGACCAGCGGCACCCAGGCCGATCGATCGAGGAGTCGTAGCTCAGGGGTAACGTGGGGCGGAGATCTCCGGACGTTCGAAAGATCGGTCTCGTCGTTCTTGGGGTCGAACACCCAGGCCATGTGCGCGCGCCAGAAGCCCACGACGGGTGGCAGGAGTGATCATCGATCGAGTCGACGTATTTTTGTGATGTCGGCGATGCCAGCTCGCCCACCAAGAGCGGCCCGTTCTGCATCGCCGGTGGTGCCGAGTAGCGCGAGCACGGACCGGAACGCGCTGGCTCGTGCGGAACGAGCAATGCGCGAGGTAACGGTGGAACCAGCAATACGTAACTGAACGAAGTACAAC